>Ga0075464_10000385_pt1 | contig 19130 bp, 22 predicted proteins | sample DEB19_08_DNA_5_FD_75068 | JGI IMG/M metagenome (GOLD analysis project Ga0075464, IMG submission 75068) | Aqueous microbial communities from the Delaware River and Bay under freshwater to marine salinity gradient to study organic matter... | ecosystem: Environmental > Aquatic > Marine > Coastal ...
TTGAAAATTATTCCAATGAGAGGAAATATCGATACCAGAATAAACAAAATGAAAGAGGGAATTTTTGATTCAATTGTGCTTGCAGCATCAGGGTTAAAAAGACTTGGATTTCATTCGGAAGTAAAACAATATTTTGAAAAAGATGTGATCATCCCATCTGCTGGACAAGGAATTATAACTGTTCAATGCAGAGCTGAAGATTTAGAAATTAAAGAAATGTTAAAAGTCGTAAATGATAAAGAAACACAAATTTTAGCAGAAGCAGAGCGCTCTTTATTAGAAGTTTTAAATGGCGCATGCGACACCCCAGTTGGAGCTAACGCTATTATTAATGATGAAGGAGAATTATTTTTGCAGGCAGAATTATTATCTTTAGATGGTGCAAAATGTTTTAGAGCGCATAAAACTGGAATTGCTGAAAAAGCAAAAAGCATAGGAATTGATGTGGCTGAAGAAATTTTATCTAAAGCTGGAGACGATTTTATTATTTCGGAGACAAAACTTGCACATACTATTCACAAAAAGTCAGAATAGTTCTGAAACTTTAATTAAAAGATTTGTTGCCAAAGGCCATAGAGTTTCTAATTTTCCAATACTAAATATAAAACCAATCATAATTCCTGATATTAATTTTAAAGATTTTACTGCAGTTATTTTTACAAGCTCTAACGCCGTTCAGAATTTAAAAAATATAAGAAATATTAATCACCTTAAATGCTTTTGTGTTGGAGAAGAGACTGCAGAGATTGCAAAAAAAATAGGATTTTTAAATATTCAAGTTGCAGGAGGAAATTATATCGTGCTTCGTGATCTTATTTTTAAAAGTTGCGACAAGAATAAAGAAAGTTTTATTTATGTTAGAGGGGAATTCGTATCTAATGATTTAGAAGGAGACTTTAAAAAGGAAGGTTATAATTTAAAAAGTATTATCAATTATACCGCAGAACCTAATTTAAATATTGACCATCAGTTAATTGAAGATTTAAAAAATAAGTTAGTAGATGTTATTTTTGTTTATTCAAAGAGGGCTGCTGACCAATTGCTGAAGATAATTTTAAATCACAAGATTACAAACGATCTAGATAATTGTAGTTTGAATTGTATTAGCATTAACGTTGCAAATACTTTAAAAAGATTGAACTGGAAAAAAATTAAAATTTTTTCACCAGGTGAAGAAGAATTATCATTGTTATAAAAGGATTTTTTAGTGATTATAGATGGAAAAAAGTTTGCTCAAAAGTTAAGAAATAAGATTAAAAAAGAAATTCAATCTATAAAAAACAAAACAAAATTAACACCAGGCCTAACTGTAATTCTTGTAGGCAATCATACCCCAAGTGAAATTTATGTTAGGAACAAAGAACTGTCCGCAAAAGAAGTGGGTATTAGTTCTAAAGTTTTGAGATTTAAAAGTTCTATCTCAGAAACTAAATTAATTTCAGCTATTCATAAATTGAATAAAGATAAAAAAGTTCATGGAATATTAGTCCAGCTACCTTTGCCTAATCATATTGATGGTCATAAAATTATTGAAGAAATAGATCCAAAAAAAGATGTGGATGGTTTTCATGCAATTAATGTTGGAAATTTATCATCTGGAAAAGATGCGCTCGTTCCCTGCACTCCACTAGGATGTTATTTGATGATTAAGAGTGTTAGAAAAAATTTAGCAGGTCTAAGCGCGCTCATCATTGGTAGATCTAATTTAAATGGTAAGCCCATGGCACAATTATTATTAAAAGAAGATTGCACAGTTACAATTGGGCATTCTAAAACAAAAAATTTAAAAGAATTGTGCAGAAAAGCTGACATCGTTGTTGCGGCAGTAGGCAGAGCAAATCTAGTCAAAGGTGATTGGGTGAAAAAAGGGGCAATTGTAATTGATGTAGGCATTAACAGAGTTGAAAAGAAAAAAGGTTATAAAATAGTAGGGGACGTTGAATTTAAATCTGTTGTAAAAAAAGCAAGGGCTATCACACCGGTTCCAGGAGGTGTTGGTCCTGTAACAATTGCTTGTCTTTTAAGTAATACTTTAAAAGCTTTTAAGAATATTAATTAATTATTTTCTAAGTAGGCGAGCGTTCTTTTTAATAAAGTTTTCTACTCTTTTTTTATTAAAAGTTTTGTTTTCTTCAAAAGAAACATTTTTCATTGAGTAAATACTTTTATTAGAAATTCTTGAAACAATACTTACGTTTCCTTTATAAATTTTTAACTTAACAGTTCTTTGAACTCGAGATCTTTTTTGATCAATAATTTTTTGCAATCTTAATCTTTCTTTTGAATACCAAAATCCATTGTAAATTAATTCTGCAAATCTAGACATAACAGCATCTTTTTTATGCGCAGTTTCTTTATCCAAAGTAAGCGATTCTATAGCTCTATGGGCGAATAAAAGAATAGTTCCACCAGGCGTTTCATAAACACCACGAGATTTTATTCCAATAAATCTATTCTCAACAAGGTCCACTCTGCCCACTCCATTCTTGCCGCCAATATTATTTAAAAGAGAAAGCAATTTACTTGGAGAACATTTTTTATTATTAATACTAATTGGATCGCCATTTTTAAAACCAATAGTCACATAAGATGGTTTATTTGGAGCTTTCTCAGGAGAAACTGTTCTTTGAAAAATAAATTCAGGAGCTTGTTTTGATGGATCTTCTAAAATTTTTCCTTCAGTTGATGTGTGAAATAAATTGTCGTCCACAGAAAATGGCGGAGCCCCTTTTTTATCACTTGGCACAGGAATATTATTTTTTTTAGCATATTTAATTAGATCGCTTCTTGATGCAAAATCCCAGTCACGCCACGGAGCAATAATTTTAATTTTTGGATTAAAATAGTAATAGGCTAGTTCAAATCTTACTTGATCATTACCTTTTCCTGTTGACCCATGCGATACGGCATCTGCTTTAAATTTTTTAGCAATTTGAATTTGACGTTTTGCAATAAGAGGTCGAGCGATAGAAGTGCCAAGTAAATAAATACCTTCATATAAGGCATTTCCTCTAATCATTGGAAAAATATAATCTTTTACAAAAACATCTTTTAGATCTTCAATAACAATATTTTTAACGCCAAGATTAGTTGCGTTTCTAATTATTTTTTTTCTATCTATTTCTTGTCCAAGATCTGCAGTGTAGGCAATAATTTCTGCATGATAGTTTTCTTGTAACCAGCGTAAAATTACAGAAGTATCAAGACCGCCAGAATAATCTAAAACAATTTTTTTAACTTTTTTTTTCATTCTTAAATGAAATTACATTTCTTTTTAGCAGCCTCGTAAGCATCACCAAAACCACTTAATGAAAATGTATCGATAGTTTTAGAGCCTTTAGCTGAGGTCGCACTAATTTTTGCTTGCGAAGATTTTCTCATCAATTCTATCATCGCAATTTCTTCTTCATATTTTGTAAGCCAAGCAAAATTTTCTTCAGTTTCAAATCTGAACTCTTTTTTATCGATAGCAACATTTACTTTAGAGGATGCTTTGTAGTTATAACCACTTGTAACGCTGATTTCGTTTTGTATTTTGTCATTAGGTCTAAAACTTACAAACATTCTAGATTCTGCTCTATTAAGATTTTTTGGATCAGAGGCTACAGGACTTGATACGGCATAACAAACTTGCTGGCCGTTAATATTAGTATTCTGGGCAGTCCAGTTTTTAAATTGTCCATCTAGTTTTATTTGAGCAAATATTTTTTGTTCAAAAGACAATAGGCAGATTATAGAAAAAAATAGAACTCTTAAGGACATGGGTTTGAATATATTAATTGAACATTATTAATGTCTTTTATTACATCATTAGTTAGTGACAGATCAATACTATCAATATTTTTCTTTAACTGCTCCATTGATGTCGCACCTATAATCGTTGAGGTTACAAATTTTTGAATAACGCAAAATTGAATTGCCATTTGCGCAGGATCGATATTGTGTTTCTTTGCAACTTCGTAATAAGCCTTAACAGCCGGTTCAGTGTTTCGAGTTCTGTATCTATCAAATCTATTTCCCCACAAAACTTCTCTAGTTCCCGCAGGTTTTTTGCCGTCTAAATATTTTCCAGTTAAATGTCCGCCACCCAAAGGAGAGTAAGCAAGTAATCCAATTTTTTCTCTAACTGAAATTTCTGAAAGACCCACTTCATAACTTCTATTAATTAGACTGTAGGCATTCTGAATTGTTATAGGCTTTGGAATATTATGTTTTTCAGCAAGTTTTAAATATTGGCTTGTACCCCAAGCAGTTTCATTAGAAAGTCCGTAATATTTTATTTTTCCAGCTTTAATTAAAGAGGCCATTGCTTCCATAGTTTCAATAATAGGCACCACATCATCAGTTTCTGTATGTTCATACTCTAGTCCACTGAAAACATTTAAAGGTCTATCTGGCCAGTGCAGTTGATAAATATCAACGTGATCAATTTGTAAATTTTTTAAACTATTGTCGATTGCAGTGTTTATTTGTTTTTTATTTAATCGAGTTTCTTTTTCACCTGGTCTAATCCAGTTCATTCCAGATCTACCAGTTACTTTATCCGCGATAATAATTTGATCTCTTTTTTTTGTTTTTTTAAGCCAATTGGCAATAATCCTACTTGTTGCGCCGCAAGTCTCTTTTGTAGGTGGTATGGAATACAATTCAGCAGTATCAAAAAAATTTATACCTTTTGAAACGGCATTCTCCATTCGCTCAAAACCATCCTGCTCGGTGTTTTGCATGGAACCCCAAGTCATTGTGCCAAGGCAAATTTGGCTAACGTTTAAATCGGTATTTGGTATTTTATTAAATTTCATATTTTTTTATTTCCAAAAAGATAATGGAATAGCCTTTTTTTAAGCTTCTTGAAATGAACATATTTTAATATTATGTATTGGGTCAAACAAACATATAGGTAAAAAAGACATGAACTTAAAGTATGGTCAAACAAGAGCTACGACACGTGCAGAATCGGGTGCCATAGATCAGGGCCTTAGATCCTACATGTTGAAGATCTACAATTACATGGCAACAGGTATTCTGGTGACAGGTTTTGTAGCGTTATTTTTATTTAAATATTCAGTGGTTACAAATGAAGCTGGTTCAATTACTGGCCTAACTAATTTAGGTAATGCAATTTATAATTCTGCATTAATGTGGGTGATCGCTTTTGCTCCATTAGGTATTGTATTATGGATGAGTTTTGGACTTGCAAGAATGAGTTCATCAAAAGCTCAAACATTATTTTGGGTGTTCGCAGGATTAATGGGGGCATCACTTTCATCAATATTTATGGTTTACACTGGAGTTAGTATTTCTCGAGTGTTTTTCATTACAGCAGCAACTTTTGCTACAATGAGCCTTTACGGTTACACAACAAAATCTGATCTGACTAAACTTGGATCATTTTTAATGATGGGTTTAATTGGAATCATCATTGCTTCAATCGTAAATATTTTTCTTAAATCTACACAACTAGAATTTATCGTTTCATTACTTGGAGTTATAATTTTTGTTGGTCTAACTGCTTATGACACGCAAAAAATTAAAGACATGTATTTTGATGGCGGAGATTCAGAGACAATGGCTAAAAAATCTATTATGGGCGCTTTAACGCTTTATTTAGATTTTATTAATCTTTTCGTAATGTTGTTAAGATTTTTTGGAGACAAAAGAGAGTAATATATTTTTTATTTTATAGCCCCGAGTAATTCGGGGCTATAACTTTAGCCTAAAATTAAATCCCCAATTCCTACGAATAAATAACAGCCAAAGAAGAAAATTATAATAACTAAAATCCAGTAACAATTAACTAGTCTATCCTTAAAAATTTTTTTATTTGTAACTTTTGAAGATTCTTTGGGTTCCCAAATTGATTTTTTAAATTTTCTAATATCGTAACTATATTTCCAAAAATCTTCACTAGTTTGATCTTTATCTCCTGTTTCAAATTTTTTTAGGTAATTTGATATAAAAATTAATAGATAGATTGAAACAGTCAGAACTAAAATTGACCAAAATGCTTTTGTTCCTAAAATAAAAACTAAAATTATTCCTCCAGTTATAAGAATAAATGGACTTTTCATTTAATCATTTTTTTAATAAGCAAAAAAATTGAAACTAATATTAGCGGTAAAAAAATAGCACCTATATAACCATATTCATCTAACACCCAATCTAAAATAAAAAGAAAACAGGCTATTCCGGCTAAAACAGATAATAAATAAGTAATAAAATTTTTTGTCATATAATTACTATAATTTAATTGGAGTATAATTTCATTAAATTTAAAGTTAGTTTAATTTTTGGAGCATCTTTTAGAACAATATTTAACGAAATCCCAATTTTTTTCCCATTTTTTTCTCCAAAGAAATTCTCTATTACAATTAAGACAAATCTTCTTTGGTAATTGATCTTTTTTTCTCAAGTTATTTAATAACTTTTAAATATTTCTTAGAATGTTTTTTTGAAATAATTTTTAGTATAGAGCTTAGATTGTCTGAGCTTTTAATTATTAAGCCACTCGCATCTTTTAATTGATATTTATTTTTATCCTTTGGATTAAGTTTCTTTAATATTTGAAAAAGAGGATTTTCTGTTGCTTTTCGATAGATCTCAAAACTAATCATAGTTGTACTCATATAAATTCCATAATCTTTCCACTCCCCAAGAGAAACCATTGAACCATAAAGATTTAAAATTTCTTGAAGCTCTTTTTTATTAAAAAAGTTTTCTTTATTAAGATTATTATTTTTAATTAGATGAAGTTTCATTGATCAGTTCTGTGTTTTTGAATTAGCGATACTTGCATAATTGTGAATATTAAAGTGATTGGTAATAGTCCAAAAACTTTAAATTGAACCCAAAATTCTTCGCTTTGCGTTCTCCAAACAAGCTCATTTAGAATGGCTAAAAAAATAAAAAAATATATCCAACGTTTATTTAAAATATTCCAACCTTCGTCTGAAATTTTAATTGATCCATCAAATAATTTTTTTAGCAAAGGTTGTTTTAGAAAGATTTGTCCATACAAAAGAATAAGTGCAAAAATTATATTTATAATTGTAGGCTTCATGTAAAAGAATATTTTGTTGTCAAAAATAATTGCAAGACCTCCAAATACAGTAACAACAACAGCGCCTAATATTGGTATTGTTGGAATTTTTTTATCTATTCGGTAAACAAAAAATACCGATATAATAGTTGCAATAATTAATGGAAGTATTGCATAACTCATTCCATATTTTCTGTAGAAATAAAAAAAAATTAATAACGGACCTATATCTAAAAAAAACTTTATGAGACCTTTATTCATTAAATTTTTAATAATTATTTATGTGATTATTTTAAACTTTAATTCATCTTTGGCAAAAGAATTTAAATATGATGTTCGTGCTTATAATCTTAATGTTATGGATATTAATTTTAATATTGATGATGAGATAAATAATAAAATTACTTTTAGCGCCGAAAGTGTAGGTATCGTTGGTTTCTTTGTAAAAGTTTTAGCAAAATCTAAAGTTGAATTTGATGATAAAAGTAAAAATACATGGAAGTACGAGTATCGTTACGACAAGCCATCAACTAATAAATATAGATTGAATAAAATCAATTTTTCTAAAGAAAAAGTTCTTAACTTTGAAACAGACCCGCCTAGAACTGAAGATTTAACTAAAAAAGTTCCATACAATAAAAAAGATTATTTTGGTGTGATTGATCCAATCTTTGCGGTTAAAAAACTATTTTTGATTGATAAAAAAAATCTTGATTGTGATAAAAAAATTAAGGTTTTTGATGGCAATATTTTTTATTACTTAGTGATGAAGAAAGAAAATGTGCAGATAGATTTTGATTCAGTTTTTTCTAATTATAAAGGAAAATTACAAAAGTGTATTTTAACTTACCAACCAATATCTGGTTATATTCCAGGAGATCCAAACACTCCTGAGCAATTCAAAGTAGATCTTTATTTTGGAATTGTTGGGGATAACTATTTTCCAATTTATGCGACAACTAAAGGAAAAAAAGGAATTAGACTTAAGATGTATTTAGACACAATTCAGTGAGCTATTGAATTTTTTACAGGAATCACTACTTTAAATTTTAATGTTAGAGAAAAAATTAAACAAAGCCAAATTCTCGATTGGAGAAGTGGTAAGACATCGTTTGTTTGATTTTAGAGGTGTGATCTACGATGTAGATTTTCAATTTAATAATTCAGAAGAGTGGTATCAATCAATTCCAAAAGCAGCACGTCCTAGAAAAGATCAGCCATTTTATCATTTGTTAGCTGAGAATGACGAGATCACTTATGAAGCTTATGTTTCAGAACAAAATTTAGTAGGGGATGATCCAAATGAGCCTGTAAGACATCCTTTGGTTAATGAAATATTTAGAGGAAAAAGAGGAAATCTTTACTTTAAGCCTTCTAATTAGTCATAATTATTACTGCCTTAATTCAAACAATTTTAACGCAAAAGTTAGACAGATTATTTTATTAGATTTCAGTTAATACCTAACTGAGTTATTTTTGATCCCCAATCTCCCTTATCTCAGTTAGGTAAACTTCTAATCTCCCCAAACATGTAGTAAAAAAATCTACTTAAATGTTTGGAATATTTAAACCTAGAACTTTTTTTAATTTAGCAAACACCAGTATTTTTTGGCTAAAGATAATTTTGGTCTTTGCGCTTATTGTTGGTTTAGTTTTAGCATTAGTTTTTTCCCCTATTGATTATTTACAAAAAGATACGGTAAGAATTATGTATGTTCATGTACCCTCTTCTTGGATTTCTTTATTTATTTTTTTAATTATTGGAATTTCATCATTTATAAGTTTAATTTTTAAAGTTAGAGTTTTTTCAGTCTACGCAAAAAGTTTAGCACCCATAGGATTAGTTTTTTCTTTAATATCTGTTGTGACGGGATCCCTGTGGGGTTACCCAACATGGGGAACCTTTTGGAGTTGGGATGGTAGATTAACCTCGATGTTTATTTTGGTGTTAACTTATATTTTATATGTTTCTTTGTGGTCGTTTATAAAAAATTATAATTCAGCTGAAAAAATTACTAATATTGTTGGCATAGTAGGATTAATAAATATTCCAATTATTAAATTTTCAGTCGCATGGTGGAATACACTTCATCAACCAGCAAGCATTACGCTAACTGCCGCACCCACTATACATAGCTCAATGTTGGCACCATTACTTATTATGTTTTTTAGCTTTTGTATTTTATCGCTAATTATTTTCTTGATTAGATATAAATATGAAATTATAAATTTTAGAGTTAATAAAAAATGATTTTACAATTTTTAAATATGGGTGGTTACGGTTTGTATATATGGTTATCATATGCATTTGCCGCTTTATCTTTAACTGTACTTTATTACGTTTCTGTTAAAAAATTAAATTCTATTAAAAATATCGAACATCTTTATCAATCTGAAAAAGTTGAAGAAGTTTCAGTTTCAGCACAAGCTAATAGATTTTAGTTTAATATCTAATTAAGTCCCGATATCTTCTAAAAAATTTGTTTAAATACTATTATGATTTTTAGCAAATCTTCAAAAAATAGATTAAAAATTTTTTCTTTAATAGCAATTGCCGCATCAATAATACTTTTTTTTATTTATAATAATCTTCAAAAGAATGTGGTGTATTTCTATGCGCCTCAAGAAATAAAAAATTTAAAAGATACACCCTCTAATAAGATTAGACTTGGAGGGTTAGTTAAAGAAGGATCATTAAAGAAAAATAATAATACTTATATTTTTATTATTACTGATTTGAAAAATGAAATTTTTGTTGAGTATAGGGGTTTATTGCCCAATTTATTTATTGAAGGAAAAAGTGCAGTTGTAGAGGGTGTTTTAAAAGATAAAAAATATTTTATTGCAAGCACTATACTTGCAAAGCATGATGAGAATTATATGCCGCCAGAAGTTGCTAATAGTTTGAAAAAAAATAAATTAAATAAATAATTATGGCTGGTTATATAGGTAATTTAGCTTTATTTTTTTCTTTAATATTTAACGTTTTTTTAATTTTTTCATTAATCAAAGGGATAAGAAATAATAACTTTAAAAACTTAAAAACAATTAATTTTTTTAATAATAGTATTTTTTTATTATTATTAATTTCATTTTTAACTTTAATATATTGTTTTATTGTTTCTGACTTTTCCAATGTAGCTGTTTATCAAAATTCTCACACCACTAAGCCTTTAATTTATAAAATATCAGGAGCATGGGGAAATCACGAAGGCAGCATGGTTTTATTTATTTTAATATTATCATTATTTTCATTTGTGTTTTTCAGAACAAAAGTCAGTGAAAAATTAAGAGTTTATACGGTTTTTTTTCAAGCAATATTAATATTAATTTTTTTAATTTTTTTAATTTTAACTTCAAATCCTTTTGATCAGATGGATCCAAGGCCATCGCAAGGTCTAGGCTTAAATCCAATTCTGCAGGATCCGTTACTTGCAATACATCCACCATTTTTATATTTTGGTTATGTTGGTTTTTCTTTAGTATTTAGTTTTGCGCTTGCTGGATTAGTAACTAATAATTTTGACAAATCATGGAGTAAGATTGCAAATTTTTGGATTATTCTCCCTTGGTCTTTGCTCACTATTGGAATTGGTCTTGGATCTTTTTGGGCTTACTATGAATTAGGTTGGGGCGGATATTGGTTTTGGGATCCCGTTGAGAATGCATCATTAATGCCTTGGCTTGCCGCAACCGCTTTAATTCATTCTAACATTGTAACCTTTAAAAAAGACAAATTACATTCTTGGACGGCATTACTTTCTATATTTACTTTTATAATGAGTTTACTTGGAACATTTTTAGTAAGATCTGGAGTATTAAATTCTGTTCATGCTTTTGCAAACGATCCTTATCGAGGCGTATATATTTTAAGCGCAATTTTATTTATTACCTTTTTTTCATTAGCTATTTTTATTATTAAGAGTCCAAAAAAAGTCTTGTATGGAAAATATTCTTTTTTTCTCAGAGATAATTTTATTTTAATTAATAATTGTTTCTTGATCTTCTTTCTTTCGGTGGTTTTAGTTGGAACCGTTTATCCTATTATTTTAGACGCTATTAGTGGGAAAAGTATTTCGGTAGGTCCTGTATATTATCATACTATTTTAGCTCCTTTTTTATTTGTATTTTTATTTTTCATGTCTCACGGACCTCTTCTTAGCTGGAATAAAGAAGATAAATTTTTACAAATAAAAAATTTTAAAATATTTTTTCCAATTTCTATTGTGATTTCCTCAGTGATTATTTTTTGGTTTTTTGATTATAAAGATATTATTTTGATATTAGGCCTGTTGTTTTCGGTATACTTAATTGCTTCAGTTATATTTGATTGGTTTTCACAAAAAAAATTAAGCTTAAATTTTGGAAGATTAGTTTCCCATTTAGGATTTGGTACATTGATTTTTGCCATATTTATTAATGCTTATTTATCAAAAGAAATTAATGCAGCGATGAAAGTGGGAGATGAGATTAAAATTCAAGAATTTATTATTAAATTTAAGAGTATTAATAAAATTAAAAAAGAAAATTACGAAGAGGTTTTTGGAAATTTTCTAGTAACCAATAAAGACAAACAAGTTGAATTAACCCCATCTATTAGAAAATATGATCAACCGATCCAGTTTACTTCTGAGACAAGCATTAAGACTAATTTTATCGTAGATTATTATTTTGCAATTAACTTGTCTGAATTTGAAAAAGATAAAATTATGGTTAGATTTTATTATAAGCCTTTAATGTTTTGGATTTGGCTTTCTATATTACTAATTGCTTTTGGTGGAATTTATCAAACGTTTAAATTGAGAAATGAATAATAAATATAAAATTATAATTCTTGGAATAACAATTGTTATAATTTTTGTCCTTTTTTTAAGAGTTTTAAACTCCAACAAAACTTACCAACCAAATCAAATGATTGGTAAAAAAATCCCAGAATTTATTTTAGAAGATCTTTTTAATAAAAATACAAAGTTAGATAGCAAAGTTTTGTCAGGTAAAGATTTTGCCGTTCTAAACATATGGGCATCTTGGTGCATTCCTTGTCGGATTGAACATCCTTTTTTAATGGATTTAAAAGATAAAAATCAAATCAATATTATCGGTCTCAATTATAAAGATGAAAGTGTGAATGCGAAAAATTTTTTAAAAAAATATGGAAATCCTTATAGCTTAATAGGTGTTGATAAAAAAGGAGAAGTAGCAATTCAATTAGGTGCCTACGGGGTTCCGGAAACTTATGTTTTAAAAAAAGGAAAAATAATTTTCAAACATATTGGTCCGCTGAATGAAGATGCAGTTAATAAAATTTTAGAATTAAAAAAATAATGAAAAAATTTATTTTTATAGTTATTTTTTTTATTTTATCTTCCAATGTTTTTTCTGCAAATGAAGAATTAAAGAATAAAATTTATAAAAATATTAGATGTATTGTTTGTCAAGGACAGTCGATTTATGAATCAAATTCTGATTTTGCAATTGATCTTAAAAAATTAATTTCTAAGAAATTGGACAATGGAGAAAATGAAAAACAGATTTATGAATTTTTAATAAGTCGTTACGGCGACTGGATCGTCTTTAACCCAGGCTTAAATTTTAATAGTTTAGCCTTGTGGTTATTACCTTTAATTGTCTTTATGATTGGTGGATTTTTAATATTCAGATTAAATAATAAGAAAAGAAAGTAGAATCTTTATTGCATTTCCGTCAATTTTATTAAATAAAGGCTCATAAAAATGAATTCAAAAATTACTAAATTTTTTGGGATAATCTCTTTGTTGTCCATCTCTCTAGTTTCAACAGCTAGATCAGAAGGTTTTACTTTTTCAGTTGGAAAATTTGATCATAACGATGACAAAACAAACGCTGGAATGTTTCAATTAGATTACGATTTCGACAAGACTCTTTTTGGCTCTCCAATTGGTGATTTTAAACCTGTTGTAGGATTTTTAGTAACAGATGATAACGCTAAATATGGTTATGCGGGTGTTAGATTAGATTATAAATTAGCTAACAATTCAGTTTTGATTAGCCCAAGTTTCACACCAGGAGTTTTTGGAAAAGGTGATGGAAAAGATTTAGGTCATAATATTGAATTTAAAACACAAGTTAGAGCGGCCTTAAATTTAAGCTCAACATCTAATATCGGTATCTCTTACAGTCATATTTCAAACGCTAGCTTAGGCGATAAAAATCCAGGCGCAAATAATTACAGCATCAGTTTTCAAAAAAATTTCTAAAATTTCATAATGTCATTAGCTAGATGCTTTAATGTTGATGATTTTAGAAAGTTAGCAAAAAGAAGACTCCCTTCTCCAATTTTTAATTACATCGATGGCGGCGCAGACGATGAGGTTACTTTAAAAAGAAATACTTCTGCATTTAATGACTGTGATTTAGTTCCAAGTGTTCTGAGAGATGTAAGCTCTATCGATATGTCTACAACTGTTTTTGGACAGAAGATTGATATGCCGTTATTTCTTGCGCCAACCGCAATGCACAGATTGTATCATCATGATGGTGAGAAGGCGACTTCAAGAGCAGCTGAAAAATTTGGAACATTTTTTGGAATGTCGACAATTGCAACAACTAGCATTGAAGAGGTTGGAAATTTAACGGGTGGTCCAAAATTATTTCAACTTTACATTCACAAAGATAGAGGTCTGACAGATAATTTAATTGAACGATGTCAAAGAGCAAATTTTAAAGCGTTGTGTTTAACAGTAGATACTATCGTCGCTGGTAACAGAGAGCGAGATCACAGAACTGGTTTTACAACTCCACCAAAATTAACTTTGGCAAGTCTCATAAGTTTCGCATTGCATCCTGAGTGGACTTTAAATTATTTAATGCATGAAAGATTTAAACTGCCTAACCTTCCACACACTGAAAAAGACGGACAGTCTATAGAAACTTCAGTGATCAATTATATTAACAGTCAATTTGATCCTACCATGAATTGGAAAGATGCAGAGTATGTTGCAAAGAAATGGAAAGGTGCTTTTGCTATAAAAGGAATCGTATCTGTAGAGGATGCAAAGAAAGCAGTGGATATAGGCGCAACAGCAATCATGATTTCAAATCACGGCGGAAGACAACTAGATGCTTCTATGTCTCCATTCGATGTTCTTGCAGATATTGTTGATGCAGTTGGAGATAAAGTAGATGTAATTTTAGATGGCGGAGTTAGAAGAGGAACGCACGTTTTAAAAGCTTTAGCGCTTGGAGCAAAAGCGTGTTCATTTGGAAAAGGTTATTTATATGCATTATCAGCAGGTGGTCAGCCTGGCGTTGAAGCAATTCTTAGAATTATGCACTCTGAAATAAAAAGAGGAATGACTTTAATGGGCTGCAGAAGCGTAAAAGAAATTACCAGAGACAAAGTAATTTTTAGAAAAAAATGAAATTAGCAGATAGTCTTTTTAAACTTGGGACTGAGAATGCTTTTGTTGTTCTTGCAAAAGCAAAAGCTTTAGAGGCTCAAGGAAAAGAAATAATTAATTTAGGGATAGGTCAGCCAGACTTTAGAACGCCAAAACACATTGTTGATGCTGCGAAAAAAGCTCTAGATGATGGTTTCCATGGTTACACACCAGCCAATGGTCTTTTAGAGTTAAGACAAGGAGTATCTCGTCATATTAAAAAAATGTATGGCGCGAATGTAGACGCTTCAAGAGTAGTAATAATGCCGGGCGGCAAACCTACGATGTTTTTTGCAATGTTAATGTTTGGTCAGCCAGGCACAGAAATTATTTATCCAGAACCAGGATTTCCAATTTATGAATCAATGATTAATTATTCAGGAGCAAAAGCAGTTCCAATGTATTTAAGTGAGAAAAATAATTTTTCTTTCAAAGCGGAAGAAGTATTAAAACTAATAAATGACAAAACTCGTTTAATTATAATTAACAATCCACAAAACCCAACGGGAGGTCTTATTGAAAGAGAACAAATTGATAAACTCGTTGTAGGGTTAAAAAAATTTCCGGAGGTTGCAATTTTAAGCGATGAAATTTATAGCAGACAAATTTATGATAATAAAAAAATGCCTTCTTTTTTTAATTATCCAGAACTTTTTGATCGATTAATTGTTTTAGATGGTTGGAGCAAAACATATGCAATGACAGGCTGGCGTTTAGGTTGGAGTGTATGGCCAGAAAAAATTATCGAAGACATCACTAGATTATGCGTGAATGATCATTCATGTCCTTGTGCCTCAACTCAAATCGCAGGTCTAGCCGCATTAGATGGGCCTCATGACTTTTTAGATGAGATGATGAGTCAATTTAGTAGAAGAAGAAAATTAATTGTTGATGGTTTAAACAGCATTAAAGGAATTACTTGTAATAATCCCGGAGGAGCCTTTTATGTATTTCCTAATATTAGCGGAACCGGAATGAGTGGTAATGAGTTTGCAGATAAATGTTTAAATGAAGCGGGCGTTGCAATTATTCCAGGTGTTAGCTTTGGTAAGTCCGCTAAAGATTTTGTAAGATTTAGTTTTGCCAACTCTTACGAGAATATAGAAAAAGCTTTAGAAAAAATTAAAAAAACTGTTGTCAAATAAAGTTTTTTTTTCGATTTCAAAGACCTATATATATCAATCAAAATAATATAAGTTTGAGTTATGTCTACGCTAGCAATGCCAAAAATTGATCAATTAGTTTTAAATGATAAAGAAAAAATTGTTCGCGATTTAAAAAAATTTACTAATCCAATTAATATTATTTCAGATCCTGAAGGAATAACTCCTTATGAGACAGACGCATTAAGTGCTTATAAACAAAAACCAATGGCTGTTGTTCTTCCTGAAAACACAACAGAAGTTAGTGATATTTTAAAATATTGTCACGAAAACAATATTAAGATTGTTCCAAGAGGATCTGGCACAGGTCTTTCCGGAGGAGCATTACCTTTGGCAGACTGCGTTTTGTTAGGTCTTAGTAAATTCAATAAAATTTTAGAAATTGATTTTGAAAATAGATGCGTTGTCACTCAGCCAGGAGTTACTAATCTATCTCTGACAAAAGCCGTTGAACATAATGGCTTTTATTATGCACCGGATCCTTCAAGCCAAATCGCCTGTTCAATTGGTGGAAATATTGCTGAGAATTCTGGAGGAGTTCATTCTTTAAAATATGGAACTACAACTAATAACGTTCTTGGAGTTGAAGTTGTTTTGATGGATGGAACGATTATGAAATTTGGTGGAAAAAAATTAGAATCTGAAGGTTATGATTTATTAGGTTTAATCACAGGGTCAGAAGGATTGCTTGGAGTTTTAACAGAAGTAACGGTTAAAATTTTAAAAAAACCACAGTCAGTCAAAGCTCTCCTATTAGGCTTTCAAAGCGTTGAAGATTCTGGTCAGTGCGTTTCAGATATTATTTCAGGCGGAATTATACCTGCGGGAATGGAAATTATGGACAAGCCTCTAATAAAAGCAACAGACAATTACGCTAAGGCCGGATATCCAAAAGATGTTGAGGCAATTTTAATTGTGGAGTTAGATGGCACGGAAAGCGAAGTAAATATTTTAATAAAAAGAGTAGAAGAAATTGCTAAGAAAAATAAATCAACCTATTTACGCATAAGCAAAAATGATGAAGAGAGATTAAGATTTTGGCTAGGAAGAAAAGCTGCATTCCCAGCAATTGGAGATATGTCACCCGATTATTTATGTATGGATGGAACAATTCCCAGAAAAAAATTAGCAGAAGTTTTGCAAGAAATTACTAAGCTTTCACAAAAACATGGTTTAAGAGTTGCAAATTGTTTTCATGCTGGGGATGGAAATTTACATCCTCTCATTATGTTTGATTCAAATATTAAAAGTGAATTAAAAAGAGCAGAAAAATTTGGTGCTGATATTTTAAAATATTGCGTGAAAGTAGGTGGTGTACTCACAGGAGAACATGGAGTTGGAATTGAGAAAAGAGATTTAATGTGTGAAATGTTTAATGATGAGGACATCCAACAACAACTAAATATTAAACAAGCGTTTGATGAGAAGTCTCTTTTAAATCCAGGCAAGGTATATCCAATTCTTCACCGATGCGCAGAAGGTGGAAAGATGCATGTTCATAAAGGAGATACAAAGTTTAAAGATATTCCAAGATTTTAATGCCAGAAATTTATTCGCCATCAAGCGAACATGAAGTTGCTGATTTTATAAAAAATTGTAATTCACAAGAGATTCCAATTGAAATTACAGGACATAACTCAAAATCAATCGGCAGATTAATTCAGTGTTCAAAATCTTTAAATTTAAAAAATTTAAGTGGAATTATCGAATATTTTCCAGAAGAACTTTATATTAAAGTTAAAGCAGGAACGCCTCTTGCGTTAATTGAAGCTGAGTTAGATAAAAAAAATCAAGAACTGTCTTTTGAACCATCCGACATGGGATTTTTATATAATGGTAGAAGTAATAAAGGATCTGTCGGTGGAGCTGTTGCTTGTAATTTATCAGGATCACGTAGATTTAGAGCGGGCGCTTTAAGAGATCATATTTTAGGGTTTAGAGGAATAAATGGCAAAGGTGAAATTGTAAAATCAGGAGGAACCGTTGTCAAAAATGTAACAGGTTATGATGTGAGTAAACTTATAACCGGATCTTATGGTACCTTAGTTGCTTTGACTGAGATTGTACTAAAAGTTCAACCAAAAAATGAAGAGAGCCAAACTTTATTGATTAATAATATTAATTTAAAGAAAGCTTTAAATATTTTTTCAAAATCAATGCAAACTTCTGTTGAAATTTCGGGCGCATGTTTTTATCCAGCAAAAATGTCTAAGTTTTTTAAATTAAACGATTTAGACACAACAACTTCTATTACTGCTATTCGTCTTGAAGGGCCAAAAATTTCAGTGGTTGAAAGGGTTAATACTTTAAAAAAGTTATTTGATGAATATAAAAAAACAATTTCAGTTCTTGAAAATTATCAATCAAGAATTTTTTGGCAAAATACAACGGATTTGCAATTTTTTAATAATAGCACAAATATAGTTGTAAAAATAATTTTACCACCCGTTAACACTGATCAGTTTATAAATAAATTTGAGAATGAAGAATTAAAATACGTAGTGGATTGGGCGGGTAATTTAATCTGGGTCGAAATACCGGAAAATGACAACGTGCTACTGAGACAACTAAGAACAGAAGTTATAAAACTTGCTGGGCACATGACAATTATTAAGGCGCCTAATCACGTGCGTATAAAAGAAGATTTTTTGACAACTATTGATGAGAATATTAAAGTTTTATCTTTGAAGATAAAAGAAAGTTTTGATCCTAAAAAAATTTTAAATCCAGGAAAGATGTATTCAGGAATATAATGCAAACAAATTTTACAAAAAAACAATTACAAGACAGCAACATTAGTTCAGCAGATGGAATTTTAAGAAAATGTGTGCATTGTGGATTTTGTAATGCAACTTGTCCCACCTATCAGGTCGTGGGTGATGAACTAGATGGTCCGCGCGGTAGAATTTATTTAATCAAAGACATGCTGGAAAATGATAAGCCAGCTAATGAAAAAATAGCAAAGCATATTGATCGATGTTTATCATGCTACTCTTGTATGACCACTTGTCCTTCGGGAGTTAATTATATGCATCTTGTAGATCATGCTCGAAATCACATAGAAAAAACTTTTACACGACCTTTTTTTGATAGATTTATAAGAAGCTTATTGTCGAAGATTTTGCCAAGCCCAACTTTATTTAGAATGGCTGGTTACTCGGCACGATTATTTTATCCTTTTAGATTTTTATTTCCAAAAAAAATTAAAAATATGTTGAAATATATGCCAAATTCTTTTCCAACATCTAAACAGGAAAATAAAGAAATATATCCATCAGCCGGGAAGACTTATGCAAGAGTTGCTTTGCTTACAGGCTGTGTGCAAAGAGTTATTTCTCCACAAATCAACGATGCAACAATTGAAATATTAAATAGGCATGGAGTTGAGGTCATTGTCCCAAAACAAGTGGATTGTTGTGGCTCATTAAACCATCATTTAGGCAAAGAAGATTTGGCCCATAAATCTTTTATAAATAATATTAATTCATGGTTTAAGTGGTATGAAGAAAA
>Ga0075464_10000386_pt1 | contig 19088 bp, 15 predicted proteins | sample DEB19_08_DNA_5_FD_75068 | JGI IMG/M metagenome (GOLD analysis project Ga0075464, IMG submission 75068) | Aqueous microbial communities from the Delaware River and Bay under freshwater to marine salinity gradient to study organic matter... | ecosystem: Environmental > Aquatic > Marine > Coastal ...
GAGGGTGTTGCGGTGACTAAATTGAGCGGTGAAAAAAGTGAACCTGTCGTAGACATCAATGTCCCATCAATCTGCTGCTCCAGTCACGACGAGTGGCGTGCGGTTGCGCATCGCCCAGCGCCACAATGCCGTAGAAGACAAAGGCAGTACCAGGAGAAAATGCTCCAAAATCGCCATGGCCAACATACTGCCGACCAATGTTAAACCCACTTTTTCAGCAGCCGTCGTCTCTACGTTCAACGTGCGCTGGCCTATCCACGCAAGCACGAGCGTCGACAGAACAATACAGATGGGCAAAAAGGCATTCATGGTGCGCCGCTTGAAGTAGCTGCCCATGTAGATCAGGTGCGGCGGCAAAAATTCTTCGGACAAATTGCGCACCCCAAAAAACAAATTCAATTTGGCGCTGGTTCGCATCACCCACAGTACCCCAAATGTCCAAAGGCCAACCTGGTTGGGGGCATTCCAGGTCACAGCGGCAATGGCCAATCCGCCAGCAAGTATGCCCAGCTCATGCCACAAAATAGCGGCCACAGCTTGGGAAAAGCGTGGCCAGCCGCTGGCAGCGGTGCACGCTTGCTGTCGCGGGCCGGTCAGCCAGCCGGTCAAGAAAGTCAGTTCGTGCCAGCCCCACACCAGCAGCGCACACGTGAAAGCGCAATAAGCATTGACGACATTCAAAGTGGCAGCGGTGTGCGACAAACCATACAACGCCGTGACGGCAAACAAAGACGAGATAAGCACGCTCCAGCGAAAAGTGGTGCGCGACAAACCATTGAGCAGCAGCACCACCCCCGTAGAAAACCACCACACAAAAATGGCAAACAGCACAGGAACAATCAGCTCAAACATATGATGCGTGGTGGTAACTGAATCACTTTTTACCAAACAGGCTGCATGCGGATTTGCGCAGGCAACTCATGCCGCTTCATGGGCAGCAGGTACAAACGCACAAATGTGCCGGCGCCCACTGCCGCCCAGTACCCCTTCCTGAGCCAGCCAAGCGGGCCGCCTTGCGCTTTGGCGGCGTTGATGCCCGTTTGCGCAGCAAACAGGCGTGCCATGCCAGCGCGAAAGGCCGGGTGATCAATGTCCAGCGACACCGGAAAAACCTGTTTGGTGATGTCGTTGGTGATGCGAAACACCTCGTAGTCGTAGGTTGTCGGGTCCAGACCCATGGCTGCTTTGAGCTGCGGACGGGTGTGGTCACGCACATACATCGTGCCGTACACCGCCAGTAAAAAGAACCGAATCCACAGCACATTCAAGCCCCTGAGCAGATGCGGCTGCGCACGCATGATGAGTGCAAACGATTCGCCATGGCGAAACTCGTCATTGCACCAGCGCTCAAACCACCGGAAGATGGGGTGAAAGCGTTTGTCGGGGTTGCGCTCCAGCTCTCTGAAAATGGTGATGTAGCGGGCATAACCAATTTTTTCGCTGAGGTAGGTGGCGTAAAAAATGTACTTGGGTTTGAAGTAGGTGTAGGCCTTGGTGCGCTTCAAATCACCGAGGTCGAGTCCCAGCCCAAAATCCTTGAGCGACTGGTTGATAAAGCCTGCATGGCGGGATTCGTCTCGCGCCATGTAGCGCATCAGCGCCTTGATGTCGGGGTTGGTGACATTCTTTTGAATCTCGTTGTACAAGATGCAGCCTGAAAATTCAGACGTCAGCGAGCTGATCAAAAACTCAATAAATTCCTGCCGCAGCTCGGGCGAGACCTTTGAAAAATGTTCGGCCACTTCAACGGCAAACTCGGGTGTTCGCTGAAAGTGGTCATGGTTGTTATCGCCTTCATATTCAGCCAGCATAGTGTCCCATTCGGCGCGCAATGAAGACACGTCAATCTTGTCCATCGCATCGAAATCAGTCGTGTAAAAGCGCGGACTGAGCAGCGTGTCCTGCTTGGCCTGCAGGGCGGCTGATTCTGAATTGGTAGCGGTAGCTGTCGCTTGCATGATGCTGTCCTGAAAAAATGTACTGGGAGACGATATTGAACTACTGCGCTTTCGGCGGCATCGCCAGAAAAGCTGCAAACACAGCGGCATTTGTCGGTCCGAATGATTCTAGGTCGACCCGCTGGCCCGACACGGGGTCAAACAAGGTTAACCTTCCGTCAGTGCGGGAGATCAGTTTGAACGGCTGCTCAGGTCCAATTTTTCGCGCTATGCGGTCTCGCGTCAGGGCCCGTATGGCGCCCCGAAAAAACCCCTGCTCTCCCGTGACTATGGTCAACAATTGTCCGGTCGCGCCATCGATGACAGCAACGCCGCCTCCGGCGCGATCCTCAAAGCGCAGCAGTCTTTCTGCAATCGTGGCTGCGACCAGCTGATCTGGCCCATTACCCGTGATGCGAACCAGCGCTACCGCACCTAGGGTGAAGGTGAGCAGGCAAGCGACAGACCAAAGCACCCAGCGCGGAAAATGGTCGGACTTGTTGATTGACCGAGAGGTTGAAAGCGCGGCAGGGGTCGTGGTCGTGGTCATGGTGGTCAAAACAGGTCTACTTGCTGGTGGCTAGCTGCCAATTTGCATCCTGCGCATCAACTGGCGAATGGAGCGACGTACTGGCTTTGCCAGTCGCATGCATCCAGGCTTTTTGCAGTGTGGCTGCAAACAGCTGGGCGTCCGCAATGCAGCGCAGCATAGGCTCTGGCTTGGCAAGCCGCCAAGGCCGCGCATGTGGCCACAAATTCAGCCAGCCGATACGATCACCGCCGCTCAACGCCAAAGGAATGTCACCGAAACCTTTGCCGGTCAGCAACAGGCCCGCGGTTTCAATCCGCTTTAACGGCAGGTTGAAAGTCAGCGTCAGCACAATACCAATGCGCATCACAACACGCTGGTCGGTCAATGTATAAGCGGTGGTGCGCGCGGTAAGCCAGGCCAGAATGCCCAGCGCGACCATCGCCATCAAACCCAGACCCAAGACCAGCAAAACGCCAGCAAGGACAGTCAAGGCATCGGCATCCAACGAATAAAGAAAACTCCCTCTGACGACCATCAGCACCACAAAGTAGACCGCCACTTTTTTCATGTGGAAAACGCGCACCGCCATGTCGAAAAAGTCTGGCGCACCTTGCCACAAAATGCTTTCACCTTTGGGTAGGGGTTCGGGCAACCCATAAGCCGCTTCGAACTCGTGCTCATGGCCATTGCTCTGGACGTTTTGGACGTTCACAACAGTGGCTCCGCGCGTGTTGGGTCAGCGTAAAGTGTGCCGCCGCCGTAGTAGGCGCTGATTTTTTCCTCTTCCAGCAAGGTCACTTCGTCGGTGTTTTTTGTCACTGGAACCTGGGCAAATTGAGCAGCGTAAATACTGTGCGCTTTCACGCTGTCGCTTTTGATACGGGCAAAAGGCACGGGTAACAGCACGCGCTTGGCGCTGCCGGCCAACTCAACTTCAATGAAGCGGAACATCATCTCGCAGGTGTCCACCCACATGTCGACAACCTTGCCTGCGACTCTGTTGTCGGTACCCAAGACAGGCAAGCCGCGCGGATCGGTATCGTTTTTCGACACATCAAAACCACTGAGGACACGCAGAGGCCGAATGATGGGATGGCCATGCAAGTCCATGTCGGGCACATCCGCTCTCATGGTGTAAGCGCCAGCACCTACGCCTGACGTCATCAGGTCACCGGTTGGAATGTAAGGGTTACCGTAAGACATGCCGTCACGCCTCGTATTGACAGGCGGCTCTGGGCGGTTTAACTCGGGCACTGTGACGTCCTTGCCGCTGGCCAGCTTGAATGTCTTGGGCGCCGGGATAGGCCAGCCCGTGATGGGCGCTGAACCCGGCCGCTCTTCGGACTCCATGGGATAGCCCTCACGGTGGTTTTCAAGAACCAGGTAGTACAAGATGCCGGCAAAAAACAGCCAGAAGGCATACAAAATAATTTGAGCCAAATCAATATAGCCCGTGATAGCACCTATTTGCATGATGGATCTCCTAAATAACGCGGTTGCAGTTGCGAGGTAAAAGTTAAAACCGTGGATGAAAACTTGCTAAAGCCAAATGCTCCTGATGAATCAGCCCGGCAAATCTGCCAAGCCAAAACGCTCATTTTTGACAGTCTGACTGGCTGCTGGCAGGCTGGCACGCCTGACCAGCGGACCTATAGCCACCAAAGTGACAAACAGCAGACAAATTTCGCTGTAGTAGACAAAGCTGTAACCCGTCACAGGGACTGCCAACGCTGGACCGAGCGAGCCCTGAAGGGCCAGGCTGGACACGAAGTCTCGCGCCGCACCACCGAAGGCAATCGACAGACCCGCTGCGGTGGCCTGAACAGCGCCCCAAGCGCCCAGCGCCAGGCCAATGAACTCTTTGCGCTCCATGCTCATGGCAGCGGCCAGCGTACTGACTGAAAAGAGTCCCGCACCAAAGCCAATACAAAAAACACCCGAATAAAACAGCCAAGTGGCATCCAGCGGTGCAGCAAAAATAACCCCTGAAAAACCAGGCAGGCCGCAAACCACGCCATAGGCAGCCAGCCGGCAAGGATCAATGCCCCCAGACAGTTTGCGCGACGCCACTGCAAATGCCACCAGTGAGCCGCTGGCCAGCAGCGCGGTCAACAACGTCGTAGCGCTGACGGTCAGCTTTAAAATCTCGCCGCCGTAGGGTTCTAAAACTATGTCCTGCATGTTGAATGCAGCCGTGCCCAAAGCCACCATGGCCAAAAATCGTCTGGCTTTGCCGTTGCTGATAAAACGCTTCCAAACGTCTTTGAAAAGCGGCACAGGTTCCAGCTTCAAAGCAGCTGCCCGCACCGGGTCACGCGCCTCCTGCTTCCAAAGGGCAACAGCGTTCAGCACCAAGGTCAACACCGCATGGCCTTGTATGACTTGAATCATTTTTTTCGGGGTGAAATCTTGCAGCATCAAGCTGAAGACAAAACTGCTACCGACCATGCCGAGCAGCAGCATCACGTACATCAGCGCCACGACTCGGGGGCGGGTGGGTTCATCGGCCAAATCAGTGGCCAGCGCCAAGCCCGCTGTCTGCGAGGTTTGCAGGCCAATGCCCACCAATAAAAACGACAAGCCGGCAATCGCCTGGTTCAACCAGTCGGGTGTACGTATGTCTCCTTGCCCTGTCAACACCAGCAGCGCAAAAGGCATGAAAGTCAGCCCCATGAATTGCATCATCGTGCCCGTCCAGATGAACGGAACACGCCGCCAGCCGAAGGCAGAACGATGCGTGTCCGAACGAAACCCCGTGACAGCGCGAAACGGAGCGACCAACAGCGGAATGGCCACCATGAGTGCAACCAGCCAGGCGGCAACTCCCAGTTCCACAATCATCACGCGGTTGAGCGTGCCGACCATCAGCGCAGCTGACATGCCGACAGTGACCTGAAACAAAGACAGCCGCAGCAAACGCCCCAGCGGCAGCCCAGCGCTTGCAGCATCTGCAAACGGCAGAAACTCCAGTGGGACGCGGCGAATGCCGTTTTTAAAGCTGGGGATTTTCACCGCTTGGTCCACTCCATGGCCTGGGACTTGTAAAACCCGCTCGATATGCGTTGATCCTGACTGTGCTGCCAGCCCGCCAAAACGCCATCGGCGCCCATCAGGTGAAGTAATTTTTCTTTGGCCATGGGTTCCAGCCAGGGCGCACGGTCTTTTCTGGGAAACAGTCGGCCAACAGCAATCAAAGTGGCGAGCAACGGGGTACGCGGAGCAAAGGTAAAGGCGATGGATGTCGAGCATCGCTCAGCCAACCGCGAAAGAGCCGTCACGGCATCCTTGGTCTCGTAGTGAATGATGGAGTCCATCGCCACAACATGATCAAACTGCCCCAGTTTGTCGTCCAGCATATCGCCACTGCGAAAGTCAAGCGAACCACTGCGGGGCAGCGATTGAGGAGCCCTCTGCCGGGCCAATTCAACCAGCTTGGGCGACAAATCAATCGCCACGACATCGGCACCACGGCGAGCAGCTTCAACTGCCAGCGCACCCGTGCCGCAACCCGCATCCAGAACACGCCGTCCACTCAAATCTTGGGGCAGCCACGACAACAGCGTGGCGCGCATTTTGTCGCGGCCAGCGCGCACCGTCGTGCGAATACGACCTACCGGCGCATCAGACGTGAGCTGCTCCCAGGCTTGCACAGCCGTGCGGTCAAAGTAATCTTCGATTTGACTGCGTCTGTCTGTGTATGTTGCGGTGTCCACGTTCCAGATCCTCAATCGAAGCCAAGCAAATCAAAAATATCGCGGTCTTTCATAGGAACGGCATTCAAGGGCTCAGTACCTAACCAAAGTGACGCAGCCAGTCGCATGTACTCTTTTTGGACCGCTTCCAGCTCTGGCGAATATTCCATCTCAAACAGGGTGGACTTTTTCAGGCGGCTGCGGCGGATCACATCCAGATCGGGAAAGTGCGCCGCCAGCTTCAGGCCAATTTTGTTGTTGTACTTGTCAATCTGGTCGGTGTCTTTGCTGCGGTTGGCAATCACACCGCCCAGCCGCACGTTGTAGTTTTTGGCTTTGGCACCAATCGCCTGCACGATGCGGTTCATGGCGAAGATCGAATCAAAGTCATTGGCGGTAACGATCAAAGCGCGGTCGGCATGCTGCAATGGCGCAGCAAAGCCGCCACACACCACATCGCCCAGCACATCAAATATCACCACGTCGGTGTCTTCCAGCAAGTGGTGCTCTTTGAGCAGCTTGACGGTTTGGCCCACCACATAGCCGCCGCAACCCGTACCTGCGGGGGGGCCGCCAGCTTCAACGCACATCACTCCGTTGTATCCGGGGAAAACAAAGTCTTCCACGCGCAACTCTTCAGCATGAAAGTCCACCGACTCCAGCACGTCAATCACGGTAGGCAGCATTTTTTTGGTCAGCGTGAACGTCGAGTCGTGTTTGGGGTCACAGCCAATTTGCAGCACCCGTTTACCCAGCTTCGAAAAGGCAGCGGAGAGGTTCGATGAGGTAGTGCTTTTGCCAATCCCACCTTTGCCGTAAATGGCAAATACTTTGGCGTTTCCAATTTTCAGATTCGGGTCCAGCTGGACCTGCAAGCTACCCTCCCCATCAAGCTGAATTTTGGTGCGCTCGCCCCGGCTTTTAATACTGGGAAACGGGACGGTGGTTGTAGTCATGCGGTAGCTCCTTCGGGAATATCGGAATAAACGCCTTCCAAGCGATCTTCAAGTTCGTCGCTGGCCTGGCGCAGTGCCGCCAGAGTTTCGGCGTCGGGTTGCCAGTACTTTCTGTCAGAAGCTTCAATCAACCGGTTGGCCACTCGCATGGATGCCGTCGGATTGAGCTTGGCCAAACGGTCGCGCATGACAGGGTCTAGCAAAAATGTTTCAGAAAGTTCTTTGTAAACCCAGGGCTGTACTTGCCCTGTCGTTGCAGACCAACCCATGGTGTTGGTCACATGTACTTCAATTTGCCGAACACCTTCGTAGCCGTGTTCCAGCATGCCTTCATACCATTTGGGGTTGAGCATGCGGGTACGGGTTTCAAGCGCGACCTGCTCCTTGAGTGAGCGAACGGCGCCATCGCCTTTGGTTTGGTCGCCAATGTAGACCGGCGGTGTATTGCCACCCTTGGCCACCTTGACGGCCTGGGTGATGCCACCCAAGGTGTCGAAGTAGTTGTCAACAGTGGTTACGCCCAGCTCGACAGAATCAAGATTTTGGTAGGTCAACTGCACGTCAGCCAACGCGCTTTTGAGCAACGCTGTTTGCTGTACGGCACGGCCACTGCGGCCGTAGGCAAAGCCTTTACGGCGGGTGTAGGTTTCAGCCAGTTCACCTTCATCCGCCCAGCGGCTGCTTTCAACCAGGTTATTGACGTTCGAGCCATATGCACCTTCGGCATTTCCGTAGACGCGCAATGAGGCGATTTCCAGCGTGCAACCATGCTCTTGCTGGTAGGCCAGTGCGTGTTTGCGAATCCAGTTCATCTCCAGGGGCTCGTCAGCCGATGCCGCCAGAAAAGCGGCTTCAGCCAGCAGTTTGATTTGCAGCGGCATCAGGTCTCGAAAGATGCCAGACAACGTGATGACAACGTCGACCCGCGGGCGACCCAATTCTGGCAGCGGTATCAAGGTTGCACCAGCTATTCGGCCATAGCTGTCAAAGCGCGGCAGCGTACCCATCAGCGCCAACGCTTGAGCAATGGGTGCCCCTTCGTTCTTGAGGTTGTCACTGCCCCACAAAACCATGGCAATGGATTCAGGCAAAGCGTTGCCGTCTGCCATGTGGCGGTCCAGCAGCAACTGAGCCTGTTTGGCGCCATCCTTGACGGCAAAACTGCTGGGAATGCGGAACGGGTCAAAGCCGTGCATATTGCGGCCTGTGGGCAACACCGCTGGCGTGCGCAAAATATCACCGCCTGGGGCTGGTCGGATGTAGCGTCCATCAAGTGCGCGCAGCATCGCATCGACCTCAGTGTCTTTGGCCAGCAGCACGCTGGCTGATTGCAGTTCGCCCATGAGCGCCATGGAGGCCTCGGAATGCCCCATCGCGCCAGCTTTGAGTGCATGGTCAATGCTTTGGCCTGCTACCAGCGCCTCAACCGACGCGCGTGGCAACTGCTGGCCGTGTGATGCATCGGCCATGGCCAGCAGCATGTCCACTCGCTCGACAGCGCTTGGCGCGCGACCCGCCACATGCAGGCCATGAGGAATGAGTGTGTACTCGAGCTCCAGCATTTGTTCGGCCAGAAGAGACACGCGGGTATCAGCGTCCCGATGGTTGCCAGCATTCCACAGCGGCGCTGCGTCAGCCAGGTTCAGTTCAGCCGCCTGCGCTTGAAGCATGACGGCGAGCTCGCTGCGATCGGCTGCGTTAGGCTCCATGGTGCGCCAGCGTTCGATCGAAGCCTTGAGGTCGTTGAGTCCTTTATACAAACCTGCCTGGGCGACTGGGGGCGTCAGGTAACTGATCAGGGTGGCGCCTGATCTGCGTTTTGCGATCGCGCCTTCTGATGGGTTGTTCGACGCATACAGGTAGACATTGGGCAGGTCGTCAATCAGGCGATCTGGCCAGCAAGTACCCGACAGGCCGCTTTGCTTGCCAGGCATGAACTCCAGCGCGCCGTGCGTGCCAAAGTGAAGCACCGCGTTGGCCTTGAAGTCTTCGCGCAGATAACGGTAAAAAGCTGAAAATGCGTGGGTGGGCGACAAGCCCTTTTCGAACAGCAGACGCATCGGGTCACCCTCGTAACCGAACGATGGCTGCACAGCAATCATGACATTGCCAAACTGTTTGCCGAGCACCATGATGGCGCTGCCATTACTCAGCTGTTTGCCAGGTGCCGGACCCCATTGGGCTTCAATTTCCTTGAGCCAGCGCTCGCGCTTGACGTGATCGTCTGCTGCAATCAGGGTGTGGACGTTCGCGTCTGCACCGTACTCAGCCGCGTTGCCTATCAAAATGCTGTCCCGCAGCGTGTCAATGCTGTCCGGCAAGTCCACCTTGTAGCCTTGTGCCTTCATCGCCTTCAGCGTGTGAAACAGCGATTCGAACACCGACAGGTAGGCTGCGCTACCGATGTTGCCTGCGTTAGGCGGGAAGTTGAAAATCACGACCGCCACCTTGCGCTGGGCAACTTCAGTCAGGCGCAGAGCAACCAGTTTACTGACCCTGGCCGCCAACATCAGGGCACGCTCGGGGCAAGAATGCATGTCTTGAGCGCTGTCATTGGCCTTGAATGTGCACGCATGGTGACAGCCCGTGCAGGTCACGCCAGCGGTACCGGGGCGGCCACCAAACACGATGGGGCTGGTCGCGCCGTCCAGCTCGGGGATAGCCACCATGATCGTGCTTTCAACCGGCAGTAAACCGCGCTCTGATCCGCCCCACTGCTCCAGGTTCTGGAACTCCACTGGGTGCGCAGCCACGTAAGGTACGTCGAGCTTGGCGAGTACTTCCTCTGCCGCCTTCGCATCGTTGTATGCCGGGCCGCCCACCAGCGAAAAGCCAGTCAATGAAACCACAGCATCCACGGCAACATGCCCGTCTTTGAAAAAGAACGCATCGATAGCGGGGCGTGAATCAAGGCCCGCCGCAAAAGCAGGCACAACCCGCAATCCGCGCGATTCAAGTGCAGCTATCACGCCGTCGTAATGGCCCGCATTGTGTGACAACAAATAGGAACGAAGCACCAACACGCCGACCGTGCCTTTGACCTGGTTGGCAGGTAAAGACGGCAGGGCTGATGCGTCTTCAGAGAACCGGCCCGCCATGCGCGGGTGGTAGACACCGACTTCTGGGTATTCCACAGGTGGCGGCACCTTGACCAGCCCACGCAAGCTCCGACGCGGGCCGTCAGCACCGCGATCCACCACATGGCGAATCAGGTTGAACATGTTTTCATCAGAGCCGCCCAGCCAGTACTGAAGCGTCATGAAGTACGCACGGACGTCTTGCGCTGTACCAGGTATGAAGCGCAGCATCTGCGGAATGCGGCGCAGCATTTTCATTTGTGCAGCGCCACCGGTAGCTGCTTTTTCTTTGTTGCCACGCAGCTTTTTAAGCAGGGCCATGGGGCCGCTGGCGGGCTTGTCCATGTCGAACTTGCCTAGGCGTGTCAGCTTGACCACTTCAGCGGCAGACATCAGGCAAATCATCGCATCGCAATGGTCACGGCGGGCGCGCAAATCGTCCAGGATCGGCAAAAAGTGATCTTCCAGAAACAACATGCCCGCCACCACGATGTCCGCTTGTGCGATGTCAGCTTTGCAGCGTGCAATAGCCGCATCATTGCCTGCATATTCAGATGCGGTGTGCATTGACAGATGCAGACCGGGAATCTCGCGAATCAGGCGGGCATGCGCTCGCTGTGTGGAGCTCGCCAAGTGGGTGTCCATCGTCACGACCACAACGCGTATAGGCGTTGTGGTGGTGGCTGTCGCTGCTTTTGCTTCAGCGGCTGAAATGAGCTTTTGCATCGTAGAGTGTCTCAATAGTGACCACCGGTACGCTATGAATTTGTGCGTAACGCTCGGTGTTGCGACGTGCTTTGCCGCGTACGAAAAAGGGAATCTTGCGGAGCTCCTTTTCGGCATCAGGCGCCCACTGCGCCGGGATCGCGGCATGTGGACCTTCTTCGTTTTTGCCGTCAGTTGCAGGTTCTACAACGGTTCCTTCTGCCGGCCTGGGTGCTGGGTTGGCAGCCTTGCCGGCATGACCACCCAAATGGGACGGTGCTGCATCTTCATGGAATTCAGCGTCACCCCGGAACATGCCAATCAGGTGCTCTTCCAGCCCCATCATCAGCGGATGTACCCAGGTGTCGAATATCACGTTCGCGCCTTCAAAGCCCATTTGCGGTGAATAGCGAGCCGGGAAATCCTGCACGTGTACCGGTGCTGAAATCACTGCGCAAGGGATGCCCAGGCGCTTGGCGATATGTCGCTCCATTTGTGAGCCCAGTACAAGTTCGGGCTGCAGTTCAGCCACCTTGGCTTCAACTTCCAGGTAGTCGTCAGTGATCAAAGGTTCAACGCCGTAGAGCTTGGCAGCTTCACGCACCTCGCGCGCATGTTCGCGGCTGTAGGTTCCCAAACCAACCACCGTGAAGCCCAGTTCGCGGCTGGCGATACGTGCTGCAGCGACGGCGTGTGTGGCATCACCGAACACAAACACGCGCTTGTTGGTCAGATAGGTCGAGTCAACTGACTTGGCGTACCACGGCGCTCTGGCTTCGGCGCTTGCCAGTACCTTGCTCGCGTCAACACCCGCCAATTGAGCGACTTCGTTGATGAAGTCGCGGGTTGCGCCAGAACCGATGGGCACTGTTTTGGTCGCGGGCTGGCCAAATGTGCGCATCAGCCATTGGGTAGCCACTGAAGCGATTTCCGGATACAACACCACATTGAAGTCAGCATTGCCCAAACGCGAGATATCCTCAGGCGTTGCACCCAAGGGTGCCACCACGTTGATGTCAATGCCCAACTGACCCAGCAGTCCCGTAATTTCACGCAAGTCGTCGCGATGCCTGAAACCCAGCGCGGTGGGGCCGAGGATGTTGCACGACTTGCGTCCACCGTTTGTGCTTTCCGTTTTCGGCTTGGCCAGCGTACGCACCAATTGATAAAAAGTTTCTGACGCGCCCCAGTTTTCCTTGCGCTGATAGCTGGGAAGCTCAAGCGGGACAACAGGAATCGGCAAATCAAGCGCCTTGGCCAGACCGCCGGGATCGTCCTGAATCAGCTCGGCCGTGCATGACGCGCCAACCAGCATGGCTTTGGGTTTGAAGCGCTCAAAGGCTTCGCGTGCCGCGGTTTTGAACAGTTCGGCCGTATCGCCACCCAGATCACGTGCCTGAAACGTGGTGTAAGTCACGGGTGGACGCTTGGGCAGGCGCTCAATCATCGTGAACAGCAAATCGGCGTACGTATCGCCTTGGGGTGCATGAAGCACGTAATGCACATCTTCCATCGCCGTGGCGACGCGCATCGCTCCTACATGGGGAGGGCCTTCGTATGTCCAGAGAGTCAGCTGCATCTGTATTTCCTACGCAGCCAATTTAAGGCGACGTACCAATGGACGACTGAACAGTTCAGCCAAATCCGCCGCCTGGTCATAGCCCTGTATCGGGGTGAACACCAACTCAATGGCCCATTTGGTCGTCAGGCCTTCTGACTCCAGCGGGTTGGCCAGCCCCAAGCCGCAAACCACAATGTCAGGCTGAGCGGCACGGCAACGGTCCAGCTGATTTTCAACATGCTGACCTTCCGACAAAAAAGTCCCACTGGGCAGCAATGCCAGCTCTTCGGCCAAGTGCTGGCGATGCAGATACGGCGTGCCGACTTCGACCAGCTCCATGCCCAATTCACGCGATAAAAACCGCGCCAAGGGAATTTCAAGCTGGGAGTCTGGAAAGAAGAAGATGCGCTTGCCCGCCAGTTGCGTACGCTGACGGGCTACAGCCGCACTGGCGCGTTGACGAGCCGGTTCAGTCACCTCATCAAAATGACTTTTGGGAACATTAAAAAGAGCTGCTGCCGCCCACAGCCATTGGCTTGTACCCTCAATACCGAGTGGGAAAGGTGCCGCAATGCGTTTCGCACCGCGAGACTCCAAAGCCTTGGCCGTGTCAGCCAAAAAAGGTTGCGCCAGCAAATACCGGGTGTTCGGCCCAATCGCTGGTAAGTCGTTGGCATGGCGAGCCGGGAAAAAACGGACTTTCCCGATGCCCATTTGCTTAAATAGCCGGGCAAATTGGTCTTCTACAACATCCGCCAGGCTGCCAACGACCAGCAAGTCCGGTACATCAGAAATCGCATCAGCTTGCGGCAGCACGGGCACCATGCTGGCCAGGCAGGCGTCCTCACCCTGCGTGAATGTGGTCTCTATGCCGCTACCCGAGTAATTCAGCACACGAACGGTAGGAGAAAACGTGGTGGACAACCGTGATGCTGCTCGCGCCAGATCAAGCTTGATGACCTCCGACGGGCAGGATCCCACCAGAAACAGCAATTTGATCTCTGGACGGCGCTCCAGCAATCGGGTGACGACGCGATCCAGTTCCGTGTTGGCATCGGCCAGGCCAGCCAAATCGCGTTCATCAATGATGGCGGTGGCAAAGCGTGGCTCGGCAAAAATCATCACGCCAGCGGCAGACTGGATCAGATGTGCACAGGTGCGCGAACCCACCACCAGAAAGAATGCATCCTGAATCTTGCGATGCAGCCAGATGATGCCTGTCAAGCCGCAAAACACTTCACGCTGACCACGTTCCTTGAGCACCGGCGCATCGGTGCATCCAATGGCCGAAGCGCTGCGAATCGGTATCACAGCATTCATGCTGGCGCTCCTGTCGCAACCATGGCCGCTTGCTGCTTGGCATAGTCCAGCCGTGCAATACGCAGCTTCCAGATGAATTGCCCGGCGTTGATGACATAAGTCGCATAAGCGGCCAGCGCCAGGTACATCAGCTGCTGGGTTGTCAACGCATCTGTCGCCAGTGCAACCAGGTAGGCCGTGTGCAGTGCCAGCACCAGCATGCTGAAAACGTCTTCCCAGTAAAAGGCAGGGGCAAACAGGTAGCGGTCAAACACCACCTTTTCCCAAATACAACCCGTGATCATGATGGTGTACAGCGTGATGGTTTTGATAACAATCGACCCAGTCGCGATGTTTTGGCCTTCGCCGGTGGCCAGATAGCGCAGCACCAGCACCAGACTGATGAGGAAGACCAGAAATTGAATCGGAGCCAGCACGCCTTGCACCCATGTCCAGATTGATTGGTCACGCTTGACACGCTGCTCTGGCGTGTACAGGGTTCGTGACGCAGTGACAGCCATTGCTTGTCCGCGCTCACGATTCATCTCTTTGTTTTGCAGCATGACCACAATTTAACGCTCCACATTCAAAGTGTCAACTTATATTGACGTAAATTTTTACTGACAATATTTATTGCCATGAAATTGCCATGAATCAGTAGAAACTTGATTGACCAAACCCGTTTTCGCCTGTACAAACTTCAAATGTTTAGCGAGGCTGCCTTCACGGACTACTCGTTTCGCTGCTTTTTCAAGTAAAGACTTGGTAAAAAATCGGCAATACAACAACGCACCGACAGGATCGATGCAGAGATGTGACACTCACGGCGAGTGAGAAACGAGGAGACGTGATATGAACTTACAGACAAAAATCAACCCGACCCGTGCTGCGCAAGAGCAGGAATTACAACAATTTGGCGCACTCGGTGATGGCCCGGCTTACACCGAAAGCAGTCAAGCCATTGCGCGTCTGGCCACTGATGCGAACCGTGAGGCTGTTGAGTTAAGGCTGGCCTTGCTGTCACGGGCGATTGAAGACCAAATCATCCCTCGCCTTATGCTGGCACACCCCACAGCAGGCGACTGCCTGCCCGTGGTCGCGCCTGGCGCACCACAAGTCGGTCAAGAGGACGTGCAGGCCTTTGCCCAGCTGGTGCTGGCGCCAGACGAGAACGTGGCCCATGCCTGTATTGAAGCCATGCGTACCAGCGGTATTTCAGTCGAGACCATCTACACCGATTTGCTTGCGCCGGTGGCTCGCTACCTGGGAGAGTTGTGGGAGGAAGATCTTTGCGACTTCACACAAGTCACCGTTGGATTGGGTCGTTTGCAGCAGGTGCTCAGGGAACTCAGCCCCGCATTTGGCCAGTCCAACGTCGAAACCAGCGGCAATCGTGTTTTGCTTTTACCCGGGCCTGGTGAGCAGCACACCTTTGGCCTGGTGATGGTGGCCGAATTTTTCAGGCGTGCCGGATGGGATGTCGGCGGCGGCCCTTGGGAGGCGGGGGCTGATCCTGTGGTGATGGTCAAGCATGAATGGTTTGACGTGGTGGGCTTTTCACTGGGCAATGTAGACCAGCTCGATGACCTGGCCGCATGCATCGAACGCGTGCGTTCTGCAGCCTTGAATAAATCGATCTGCGTTATAGTGGGAGGGCCCCTTTTCCTAGTCAATCCAGAGTATGTTGCCTATGTGAATGCAGATGCTGCCTCCACCGACGGTGCACAAGCGCCAAGTTTGGCCGCTAGTTTGGTGGCTGCACGAGGTCGAGGCTGTAGTTTGGGCAGTATCGCCGTTTCTTAGTGCGGTGCAATTCTTGCATTTCGCCTAACCATACCCTCGTTAACCCTATCTCCAGGCCCATGTGAATTCACGGCAACAGACAACAAAAGAAACCACCATTGGGCAGTTTGAAAGTCCTGAGCAGTTTCTGGCGGGTCTTGACGCGCAAACTACTGCTTCTTTAATTTCTGCCGCTGCCGATGTTGCTCTCATTTTGGATGAGCACGGGGTGATTCAGGATGTCGCTTTTAGCAACAACGAACTGAGGTACGGCCATCATGACTGGTTGGGCAAGCCCTGGCTTCAAACCGTCACCATAGAAAGTCAGCCTAAAGTTGAGGAAATGCTCAGCGAGGTCGTCAGCAGCGGCAGCAGTGCCAAATGGCGGCATATCAACCATCCATCGGCAGACAGCGCAGACCTGGCACTGCTCTACACCATCGTCCCGCTGAGCCGCGATGCGGGCCCGCACCGCTCGGTCGCCTTTGGCCGCGACTTGCGCTCCCAAGTGGCGTTGCAGCAGCGGCTCGTCAGTGCCCAGCTGTCGATGGAGCGCGACTACTGGCGCTTGCGCCATGTGGAGACCCGCTACCGTTTGCTGTTCCAGGTAGCAGCAGAGGCCGTACTGATACTGGATGCCACTTCTGAAAAGCTCGAAGAGGCTAATCCAGCAGCCTACAAATTGCTGGGCGAAAAGGCGCGACTGACCACGTGGACGCTGAATCAAAGTCTGGACTCCTTAAGCGCGCCTGCGGTTTTGCAAATGTTTGCAGCGCTGCGCCTGCGCGGTCGCGCCGACCCGATCACGGTTTGTTTTGCCGATTCTGCCGACGTGTACACCCTGTCGGGTTCGCTCTTCAGGCAAGAAAACTCAACCCACTTCCTGATTCGTGTCACGCCATTAAAGCCCACCGAGAGTTCTTCTGAAAGCAGCATGGCGCAATTGATGCTGCGTGTGGTTGACAACGCCCCAGATGCCTTTGCGGTAACCGATCTGGACGGCAGGGTATTGACAGTGAACCGGGCGTTTCTGGAACTGACGCAACTGGCCAGCGAGGCGCTGGTGCGCGGCGAGCCTTTGCAAAAGTGGCTGGGCCGCAGCGGTGTTGACATGAACGTGCTCATTTCCAACCTGCGCCAGCGCGGTACGGTGCGCCTGTTTGCCACCACCCTTCAGGGGGAATACGGCTCGACGACGGATGTCGAGATTTCAGCCGTTAGCGTAACCACCGGCGACCAGCCTTGCCTGGGTTTTACCATTCGTGACATTGGCAGGCGCCTGTCAAATGAGCCGCTGACGAGCAAAGATTTGCCGCGTTCAGCCGGCCAAATGACGGAACTGGTGGGCCGTGTCCCGCTGCGGGACATCGTTCGCGAAACGACTGATTTGATTGAAGAACTCTGCATTGAGGCCGCACTGGAGCTGACCGGTGACAACCGCGCCGCCGCCGCTGAAATGCTGGGCCTGTCACGTCAAAGTCTTTACGTCAAGCTCAGGCGCTTTGGTGTGGGCGATGCCGTCGTTGAAAATTAATGGCACCGAACAGTCCTCAAAGTGCTACTTATTTCGTAGCTGCTCGCGCATGTATCTATTGGTCTAAAGGCACTTTTGACGGGGTAAAAGTGCTTTGAAATGGTGTTTTTGATCTGTCTGAAGCTTTGGCGACTGTTTGTCTGTAGCTTGACCAGTAAGTTGGCCTCTACAACAGTGCTACCTCTGATCAATATGGGTGATGAGCACCACATTTTCGAGCCACCGTCTGAGAATTCTGACGTCCTGCCATGAATGAAGGCTAAGCGACAGTTGCAAGAACTTAATGCAACGTACCCGGATCTGCAGGATTGACTGGACCAGTCGTTTTGACTGCAGGCCAGGCCATCACTTTGACAGACTCTGACAACGGGATCAGCTGATGTACAACCTGCCCAGAAAACACTTTTTCTCGCAGATCTTTCAGAACATCTTGTACGCCACCAAACGGAGTCAGTACATCGACCAACCAAATTTGGTCGCCTGATACCCAGTCATTCATGGTGAGCTGGTGAGGCGCAGTTTTGTAGCGTTCGGCAGCCGCATCACTTAAGCGCGCCCAGGAGACGAAAGCCACTGGCGCTTCGTCCTTTAAATAAAGTTTGGCTTGGTCCAACATCAAAGCGGGCAGTACGCGCCATTCCAGTTCACTGATCAAGGTATGTCTGCTAGCCGCCTGCTGCATCATCAACCAAGTGACAGGGCCAAGAAGCGGGATCTTGGAAATGGCTTTTTGCGCCTGTTTTTTTGCAAGCGTTACAAGCGATGCCATTGCTTCAGGTGGCAATAGGCTTGCAATGATCGGCTTTCCCATGTCTGTCATTTATTGCTTTCGAGTAAGTTATTGATGCTGTGCAAATCAGTTTCAGCAAGCGTTGCGTTGGCGGCCTTCAAACGCAGGCCCTGCATCAAGGTATCTACACGTGCTTTATGCCAGTCACGCTGGGCAGCGTACAACTGTTGCTCGGCGTTGAGCACATCGATGTTGATGCGTGTGCCAATACGATAACCAATCTTGTTGGCATCCACCGCGCTCTTGCTAGAAAAAATGGCCGATGCCAATGCATCGACCTGCGCCTGACCGTTCACCACACCGCTAAAAGCTTGCCGTGCCTGTGTCACAGCCTGCCTGCGTGCAGCTTCCAGATCTTCTTCGGATTTGTCCTTGAGTGCGATCGCTTCGCGCACACGCGCCTGCACGCTGCCACCCGCGTACAGGGGCACAGACAAACTCAAACCCACCTGGCTGGAGCGAACACGGGTTGAAATATCGGCAGGCGAACTGACAGTGCCCGACGCAAAGTTGCGCCCATAGCCTGCCGTCAAATCCAGACTGGGGGAGTGGGCTGCCTGGTTTTTAATAATTTCATGCTCAGCAACTTCAAGCGCAGTTTGTGCAATACGCACTTGCAACGATTGCTCACGCGCGCTGTCCGCCCATGACTGAACATTTTCTGGCTGCAAGGCGGGCAAACGACCACTGTCATTCAGGCGTGACAAGACTTGGCGCTGGTCCCCCAGAATACGCGCCAGTTCAGCGCTTTTGATGTCTACCTCACTGCGTGCGGCCACAGCCTGCGCGCGAGACAAGTCCAGCCGTGATTGCGCCTCATGCACGTCTGTCACAGTAGCCGTGCCTACTTCGAAGTTACGGCGAGCCAGGCCCAGTTGCTGCTCAACCGATGACACTTGCAACAGCGCTACACGCGCCGCCTCTTGAGCCACCAGCACATCCATATAACTTTGCGCCACACGCAACATCAGGTCTTGTTCAGCCAACTGGTATTGGCTTCGCGCCAGCAGTTCCTGCTGCTCAGCCTGGTTCAAACTAACCCAACTCGCAGCACGCCACAAAGGCTGGGTAATTTGCAAGTTCCAGTTCCAGCTGTTGACCCTGCGTTCCAGGTTGGCTGCGTCATTAAACGATGCCAAACCCGTTTGCTTGCTGTTGGAGCTGACCAAGTTAACGGCAGGTAAAAGCGCTGAACGGGCTTGAGGCACACGCTCCAGAACTGC
>Ga0075464_10000387_pt1 | contig 19083 bp, 25 predicted proteins | sample DEB19_08_DNA_5_FD_75068 | JGI IMG/M metagenome (GOLD analysis project Ga0075464, IMG submission 75068) | Aqueous microbial communities from the Delaware River and Bay under freshwater to marine salinity gradient to study organic matter... | ecosystem: Environmental > Aquatic > Marine > Coastal ...
ATTACAAAATAAGTACACCCGTGGGTGAGTGGATGCCTGAATTCTTAGAAAAAACACACCACCACAAAGCGATAGAACATAAAACATACATTCTATCGTATCAAATTTTATATCTTCGCTATGAGCGAATAATCATATATTTCTATGCTCCCAAAATTCCGTTGCTACATCCGCTCTACTGGTGATATACGCGAAGCAGTCGCAATCGTCCAAATGGACGAATGATTGCGAATATTCCCAGATGGATATGATCGTAATTTCCTCATGTCAGAATGAGGCATTGAACTCATGCAATGTACAGGGCTCAAGGACAAGAGTTGAGATGAGGTGTACGAAGGAGATATTGTGTCATTCAGGTATCATTGAACGGATCGAATATGATCAATCGTGAAAAATAAATGGTGACACTCATGTATCATGGTTCCAGAGCACCCAGATTATATAGCATGAGAGTATCATATTGAGCAAGTAATCAACTGAACTGTCCTTGGTAGTATCTACCAGAACTCAGAGCTCCTGAAGTAATCAAAAAACAAAAACAAATCGTTTAATCCTATCTAAAAACTATGCAACTCTCTCGACAACATCTCGTGCTCGTAGGACTCGTGATCATATCACTCCTCGGGCTCACATGGTATGCGAATAGTACACCATCAGATACCAAGTCACCTATCCAGTCCTCTCTCGACTCTCTAAGACAAGCGAGAGAAAAACAGCAAAAACTAGAAAACGAGATCTCTCGTGGAGTGTGGGAGAAATGCTACACCGAATCACTCACACTCTCAGGAAAGGTATTCGACGAACAACAATGAATAGCATACCAATGCTGGACGAGTGAAAAACAAAAACTTATCTATTGAACGGGCAACCTCACCCCAGTAAGTGAGGCTCCCCCCAAATGAATAATAACCAAAGTCAGTGCGGCAGAGCTCGTTACTGTACCCCGTGTTGATAAAAAAGACACGAAGCAGGCGAAGAGTGAGAAGCCGTTACCGTCAGTCTCTCCAAAGAGTACATATGCTCAGATTGTGGCGAAGAGTTCAAGTATTGACGATAAATATTGGAAAGCCTACGACACGGCAATAAAAATGCTCAGAAAATACGAGGGATATGCTCCCGTCGCCAAATGGGATGTAAAACAATGTTCATGATGATACGGTCGTAAGGCTCCATGCGGTATGAAAATATCAAAAAGTCAGGCGGATAAATGGCTTGCCGAAGACACTCGTGCCTGACTATCTCAGGTTGTCAAAGACTTTCCAAACTACACTCCAGAGGCACAATGAGCTCTTGTGTCATTTCGATACAACTGTCCAGAATGATATGCAAGTGTCAAAAAAAATGGTATCAAATACCACTCAAAATGGTGTAAGATCGCAAAGGACAGAAATGGTAATATTTTGTCAGAATACAGCCTGTGATTATCGACCAGGCGAGACAGTGAATCACGTTTAATTTTTAAGAAATAAAATATGTCAGAAATCAAAACAATAATCATTGGAGACATCGAGTACGATCTCGTACCTCGCAACAAGGAGCCAGAACAGAAACCGAAGAAAGGTAGGTGGAAGCCAAATATTAGACAACAATACTTATCACTATATGGAGCATACATATGGACTGATAATGTGTACGACAACAAGTGCTATTCACTCTGACTCGTCTTCCAGACAGAGACAGAACGTGACGAGTACATAGCTCGCCAGCAAGCAATCGTCAGAGTCAATGATAGAATTGACGAGCTAAATGATGGGTGGGAGCCTGATTGGAGTGATAATGATATGCAAAAATACCAAATATATTTTAATTGTAGCAACAATAAATTTAGTATTTACTACTTCGAATCAATTAAATACACATCATTATTAAAAAATATAAAATCAGAATCAATAGCATACCAAGTAATATCAGAGATGAATAATAATTTGGATTTAATTTTTAAAAAATAATATATGTCAGAAAAAACAAAAAATTTTCTTGTCGCTTGTATGATTGTGATACCTATCTCATTGTTTTTTTATTATCAGATGGATAAAATGCAAAAAGAAGTAATAGAGTATAACAGACTCTCACAAGAATGTATAAAAAATTGAGGTTCATACTACACAAAGTATGGTGATGAATGAGCAGGATGCTACAAAACTATCCAAGAACGAATTGATAAAAAAATTTACTAACCTTTTCTAAAAATGTACAAAACTATAATCGCCGAAGATGGACAAAAATACAAACTCGTCCCTGTAGACGAGACAGAACCAACACTAGCACAACAAAAAAAGAAGTGGGAGCCGAAAGGTGGTGAGTGGTATGTGAATATGGAATGATTGGTATTTCGCTATGAGTCATCTTCAGAATTTAAGTCATTCGGTGTAGAATACTGCACTAAAGAACTCGCAGAAAAAGCTCGTGATGCAATGAGAATACATAACCTACTACTCTCCAGGAAGATGGAGGAGTGTCCTAATGAGGGTGATTATACTATGTATAGACATGATAATAGATGGAAATGCAGTCATTTAAGTTGATCATGTATGTACCCAGATACAATACTGTTCACAAGTGAAGTTGCAGAAAAAATCTGTGAAGAACTCAACGATCCAGAACTTAATTTTATAAGTATATAATCTATGGAATACATACCATACAGCACAAGACACAACATCAAAGATCCAGATCTTGCATGACTACTCGACTATCTCGAACGAGAGATGGGATGGGAGATAAGTATATTCGAAAATAAAGTTTATAGCCCATATAGACTCGAGATACGAGACAAGGAAAATACCCATAATTGTATTCATTTGTTATTATCATCTATGGTTGATGGTAAATATGCTTGAGCAACAATTTTTTTTATACACTGAATCTTGATTAAAGAAATCCACTCAAGATTATTCTACCGCACCTACCGAACTCTCCTCCCAGTTATTCTCGATTTATATTCTAAGTAAAATTATTTTTATGATTATCACGCACCATGTAGTCATCTCAATACGATGACTCGAAAACCACCTTGCATCGTTCAAGAGCAAAGACAAAAGGCGATTATATTGCTACGATGTACATGGTATGTCTGATACAGATGTATATGCGGAGATCGAAAAATATAAGTCTATTTGATACACAGTTATCCCGAATGAGGATTGCAATAATCTATCTCCAGAATGAAAATGTCTATGACACGATAATAATTAACCAACTCATAATATGCGGTACAAACCAACACCCAAACTCTACCAAGTGCTCAAACTCCTCGGGCACAAGCACGAATGAAAAATAAAAACAACATTCAACTGATGATTCGTGTTGTACATGACACCTAAAAAATTCGTTGCGTTCGGATACTCGCTCAATGAGTGAGTCGATGTGTGACTCATAGAACTCATAGATGATCACCCACTCTGGAAGCTCGCAGAAAAAAATGAGCTGATCCCTGTAGAATGGATCAAAAGCCTACTGACTCCAGAACAATTCGCAGATTGGTGTGAAAAATCACGATGATCTACACAATCAGTATATGGAGTGGACTCTTCTGATGTTAAAAAATATCTACAACTCTCATGACTTCAATAACCTAATCAAAATATGAAAACAATCATCATAATTACATCACTCCTACTCCTCACATCATGTACACAATATCGGTATGACGTACAGTATGAGAAGTGTAGCGGACAAACAGGCAGCTTATCGTACACGTGAATCGTTGGCGATTCTCCAATGTACTCGTGGCAATATAGAAGATTACTATTAGACAGAGAAAGAATAAGCAACATCTGCGATTATTCGTACAAAAAAACTGAACTATAATATGCTATCAATCCTCTACTCCGAGACTCCTGATGGATGTCTCTACACCTGTCCGTGTGGCTATAGTGATCACCACTACATGGTGCACTGTGGCTGATGCGGGCAGGAGAATATCAATAACCCCCCACGATAATGAGCTCATTCTATTGCCCTAAGTGCCAGAAACTCATCCAAGACTCTCCATGAGGATATATCACGTGATGCGAACACTTCCCTATTAAGTCCAATACTCCAGAGATACCAGATGTAATTAAACAACTATTCAATCTATAATATGGAACTCGAAGAATACATAGAGTCCGCAATCCTGACGTGGCTCATGTCACAGTGAGTCAGTGCGGATAAGATCGTATCAGGATGATGGTACGACTCGAACAAGGGTATATATCGCAAGCAGAAGTCACAATTCGCACGTCGTGGGATATCCGACATCGTGTGAGTCCTACCATGAGGACGTGCAATCTATATCGAAGTCAAGAAGCCAAGCGAGATGCAATTCTTTGACTCCTCGGAGGAGGAGATGACAAGAAGAATGCAAGACAGCAAGGCACACAGCAAGAATCGATATATCCATGCTCTGGAGCAGATCAAGTATATCGACGAAAAACGATCACTCGGAGCGGTGGCGTTCTTCTCATCTTCAGTTGAGCAGACACGTCAGAGGATGGAAGAGCAAGGAGTAGTATTTTTATAATTTTAATTTTCTAAAAACCATGATACCTACTGAAATTAATGATTAAAAAAGTTTGTAATTTACAAAAATTCAGTGCAATATGATTGCTATTACATTAGAAGAGGATAGATATGTAGTCGAGATGGAGTACTTCTGACTCCAGCATATCTTCAATCGTAAACAACTCTCTCGTGCTACAGAGGAGGAGATATACCTCGATATTGCACGAGCCCTACCAGTCGAATATCTCAACCCAAATATCAATCTAATCGAAAAACTCTAACATGAACAAAGAAAAATCAATAGAACGAATACAGGAGTTATACGCTCAAGATCGTGTAGCTCTCAGATGCGAGCGTGAGGAGCTATGAGTGAAGCAATTTTCCATCAAGTACGACCTCAGGAACGACACGATCACCAAATACTGCCCATGACTCGCTGATCGATCGAATACGATAAGGAAGCACATCATGAGAGGTGCAACATATCCAGAACTCCGCAAGATGGGATACTCGGATCGATTCATAGTCCAGAAGATGGATCTCTACAGCAAGCCACCGAGCGATAGTGACAAGATCGAGCCAGTAGAGCCATCACGTCCAGTACATCGTGAGTATGTGCCATACTGGATGGATGATAGTGTAGTGGATCCAGATAGACCTCTAATGTGTGAGAAAACGAAGCATATTGTGTAGATTTTTTATAAAAAATTAGTATAATACTCACATATAATCTATACATTATGAATAATTATAAGTGTGCATTGTGTAAGCATATCTAGAAACGAGATTCAACTAAAAAATGGATTCGAACTTATTGCTGTGATAAGTGATTATTTACTCGTTTTATACTCGTTGAGAATAATTTTTAAAAAAATCATATGATAAAAATATGAGATGTCTACTCCGATTCAAAAGTACACGTAGGAGATTTGATATATTTCAAATCTCAAAAGAGACCATATAAAGTTAGAGCATCAAATGCGTGGTTTGCAATATGTACAAAGCCACATTTCAAGACAGTTCTATATACAATTATAGACTTCCACGAGCAAATAAAGGGAACGGAAAATCTAGTTTTCGGAATGGGAGCAGAAACAGACGAAGAATGCAACGAAATGCTAGAACGTCTCACACAATGAGAGACAGAAGTATCTCATAGGAATCGTGCAAAATTGGAAATAATAAAGTGGGTAGATAATCGTAACAAAATAAATAATTTTGACAAAATATCATAAATAAATACACTATTATCATTAACTACTGCGATTGCAGATCACACACGGACAAATATCCTTTCGAGCGATATCCGTCACTGGATCGATACCAATGTAACCAATACCACATATGGCACGAGGAAAGAAAACTAGTATTGAATTAAAAGCAAAAATTATTAATGCTAAAATAAGTAATCCAAACAAATCATCAAGAGATATAGCTAATGAATTAAAATGAGCCGTGTCTAATGACACTGTATGTGATATCATAAATGATGACTTGCCACAAGTTGCCACAGAGAGCAAGATTATATCGGAAATTATCGAAAACGATATGGAATCGGTACGCAACATGTCAGAGATAACCAAGCGATTCACCGAACAAGTGAAGGCGAAGGAAGAACTAGATCGTAATGACATCACTACGGCTAACCAAACAGTAGAGTCCGCTTTCAAACGTTCACAACTCTTACAGGGTAAATCTACAGAGAATATTACTGTAATATGAGACCTTTTATCGGAAATACAATGACTGAAATAGAACAACTCAAAGCATATTTGTCTGACAAAGAATGGAGAGTCCTATGAGGCAAACTCTATAAAATTAAAGATAAGGACGGGAATATAGTACCTTTTGTGCCAAATGATGCACAGAGGTATTTTTTCAAACATAGGCATACGAAAAATATCATACTCAAAGCACGACAGCTCGGGTTCTCTACACTCATAGACATAGATGTCCTCGATGATACTCTCTTCTCCTCATACCATACAAACGGTATCATCGCACAGGACAAAGACAAAGCAAAGGACCTGTACGATAACAAGGTGAAGTTTGCATACGACAATATACCGAAGTGGCTCAAGGATAACTTTCAGACGAGAATCGATAGACAATGAGAAATCAAGCTCGACAACAACAACTGCTCTATATCCGTTGGGACTTCGTTTCGTTCTGGAACTCTCCAGTACCTACATATATCAGAATACTGAAAGATATGTGCGAAGTATCCAGAGAAAGCCCGAGAGATAAAAACAGGATCACTCAACGCTATCGGTCCAAAGCAACAAGTCACCATAGAGAGTACAGCAGAGGGGGCGAGTGGCGACTTTTATGATAAATGCATGAAGTCACTTGAGAACGAAGAAATGTGAAAAGAGCTTTCGGATATGGATTATAAATTCTTCTTCTTTCCATGGTACGATGAGCCAACATACACACTCGCTAGTAACGACACTGTCACTAAGGAAACACAGGCATACTTCACAAAGATAATGTGAGACGAATGGTATGTGAGGAATCGTCAATGAAAGGAATTCACAGAGTGACAGATGAGATGGTACCAGGTGAAGCAGGAAGAACAACGAGATGATATGAAGCGTGAGTATCCAAGCACGCCAAAGGAAGCATTTGAGCTATCAGTGGAATGAGCATACTATGAAAAGGAACTCTCTCTTGCTAGACGACAAAATAGAATAGGAAAAGTGCCATACGATCCAAATATCCCAGTGCATACAGCATGGGATCTCGGCGGTGCTGGATGATGAGATAATACTGCTATATGGTTTGTACAGATCTATCAAAATGAAATACGAGTCATAGACTATTTTGAAGGAAACGGAATGAGTATGCGAGAGATCATAAACTTCCAAGTCCTGAACAAAGGATACAAGTATGGTCGCCATATACTCCCACACGATGCCAATGTCCACGAGTACACTACAGGAACAACACGACACTCAGTAGCTCGCGAACTCCTCCAGAATGTAGAGGTACTCGAACGATCAGGAATATCAGACGGTATCAACTCAGTCCGAGAGATATTTCCTCGATGTTGGTTTGATGAGGAGAATTGTACTATAGGAATCACGGGACTATGACTCTATCACAAAAAATACATAAAGAGTATTGGTAAGTATGTAGACGAGCCAGATCACGATGGATCAAATGGTCCAGATGCGTTTCGTTATATGGCAGTCGCAATGAAGACCCTCGTACGTCCAACAACACTCGAACAAAAACCTCGTATCGTATTCAATCCCCTCACTGGAAAGGTCGATGTCACTGGACGATGAAATATGTGAAGATCCCTTTGACTTTGATAATATGAATTTTGAGTATAAACCCAATATTGGTCACATAAACAACGCACAATCATTTCTTGTCCTCTCTGAGCAAGAGGTGATTGGCAAAGTATGCTACAGGATAGTAGAGTGAGGGATCTATCTCGAATACATAGTCTCTCGATATCCGAAAAGACATAACGGGTCAAAAATGATCCGTGATCTATTATATCAATTCTGAAAAATAGAATGACAATCTCTCCCAGAGTCTAATTGATTCTGGGATAAAATGTGAGCGGAATGGAAACAAGAGTACAGTCATTGATACAATCAATTTATCTTGACTTTATAGCTATTTTTCTTATAAATGAAAAAAAGCGGATTTTACTAAATGAGATTTTTTTGACTGATGCACAATAGATGCAGCAACTCATTGTTTTGAGATATATTGGATGACCAAGACATTTTTTCATAACCAAATAACTCTATGCTAGAATACATAAAAAACATATTTACCTGAAATAAAAAATACATAGCAATTGATTTTGTTAGTGAATACTTGGATAGAAATATCGTACAAAAATGTGGAAAAACTACAATTTATGCTTCAAAATCAATAGAAGTAATAGTGAAATCATATATATTTGTACGATATAATCATATCAATCAGGATGTTGATATGAATCGTACTACTTTCGAAAAGTGATTAAATGGAGTTATTCTTATTCATGTAATGAATATAGATGGTATCCATCTCTGCGTAGAAAATAATGATAATTAGTCTCATAATACTATTGACTTTCGCATAAAACCGATATACTTGAACACATAAGGGTGGAACCTTACACATTTTTTGTGCTACTTCCACCCTAATGCACAAATACCGAAAGGTTCCACTCCAATTTATCTTTGGAGTTTTTTTATGTAAATAGATGCAAACTAGCCTACTCACTCCACAAACAAGTAAATCCTGGACAAGCGATGAATGGAGACAACATTTCCTCCGTCGTCTTGCCAATATGCGAGCAAAACGCAATCCCTACGATGCCATGTGGGATAATTTTGAGCAACAAAATAATTCAGTATCATATTATGACAACGATGGAGTACTCCACCCACGAGTCCCACTAGAGAAGACGTGCAAGGAGATATATATGGGTCGTACAGAGGGAAAAATACCATTTGAGATCATACCAGACGGACAAGCTAACATCGAAGACCTACAGCCTACAAAGTACGCTTTAAATTTCTTTATGGATGGTAACGACAAGGACAATTTCTGGAAAGAGAATAGAGGAATGCGAGACAAGAAGGCTACATATGGATCAGGTATATTCTTTACAGGTATACGAGTCTACAAGGATATCCGATACTCAGTGAAGGAAGATAGAGAAATAGAGGCAAACGAGGATCTTCTCAATGAGAATAACTTTGAAGAGACTGAGCACAATACGTGGCAGTTCTTCCCTCAGGATATACACCCTAAAGATTTCTACATTGATGATAACGCATACTGACAGCCTGACGTGCAAAAAGCTCAGGATTGTATCCGAAAGGAGAAGATCAGTCGTTTTGATTTTGAGCTCAGATATGGAAACAATAAATCGTTCAAGAATGTAGATAAGGTAATCGCTGGGATCGATCTCAAGCCAAAGAACGTAAACGATAAATCAATAGATCAAACGGAAATCATGTTGTATCACTACTTCCACAGAGCAACCAAGAAGTACATCATCAATGCCAACGAGATGGAGAACATCTATGAGGGGCGATACCTCTACAATGATGGTAAACTCCCGTTCGTTAATATCCAACACTATCTCCGTGACGATAGATTCTGGGGCGAGGGAATATACGAACGAGTCGGGTATCTCAAAGAGTACAAATCAGAGATCCTCATGGATATACTCTCAGGTGCTGCAATGTCTAGTGGTATAAACCTCCTTACTGGAAATGATGATCAGATAGGGCAAGACTGGACCGTAGGAGGTCGTGGAGTCAATATCTGGCGTACTACTGGATGAGCGGAGAAAGTACAACAGATAGGCACAAGTCCGAACCTATGATACTTCACAACAGTACTAGATCTAGTAGACAAGCAATCCGCTATCGACTCAGGTATCAACCCTTGAGATCAAGTAGATCCAGGATCAGACAAGGTCGGTATCGTGGAGATAATGGAGTCAAACAAATCAGTACGAAATCGAGCAGTAGACGAAAACTACAACATAGGAATGGATGAAGCTCTCACGATGATGCTCTCGCGAGTACGACAATTCGCTCCTGCTCTCCTCTCTGAAAAGATCATGTCAGACGATGGAAAATCAGTACTCAAAACGATTTTCCCAATGATCCGCATGGACGGATTCAAGATGAAGAAACGAAAAGGAAGAAACGAGGTAGTGGAGGCTCTCGGCGAATATGGATACTTCGAGCTCAAACCAGAAATAGTACAATGAGTCGGAGTGAAGATCACCACACCAAGTACCAACTCTCTCATACCTATACTCGAACGACAAAAGGTCAACGAGTACATGGCAAATATGACAGGACTCGCAAATCTCGCCTCTACAGATCAGACAGGCGAACTCATGACAAAACTCAAAGAACAAATCAACTTCGGTGAACTGATGAGCTGGATGAATGATGCGTATGGAATTGATCAAAACGGACTCAAAGCCGACACCAAGAAAGATGAGATCAAGAAGGAGAACATGGATAAGCTCCAAAAAATGAAAGACTTTTTAACTGCTAGCAACCAACCAAATGCACTCACTATGGGACAAGATCCTCAAATACCTTCGCCAACCACACAACCTACAGGATGAGCTGGACAAGCTCCAAATCCTCTCGGATCAATGGTACAACCGAATGCAGGAGGCGGAATCTGAGCTACAGATCAAGGAACAACAGCTCCTATGATGTAGTATCCAAATACAAGAACTGACAAAAAGCCTCAACGAGGCTCGTGCATACCGCTCCAAGATGCAAGACCTAGAAATGAACTACAACCTCATAGACTTTCCAGAAAAAGCACTCAAGGACATAGAAACACGGATGACACTCATAGACGAAACCATATCTGGCATACTCATAGACTACCTCAAACGAGATAGCTATGAGCTCGTTAAGAATATGGCACGAGTCACAGACTCACAGAACGCGTCAAATGTCATAGCATATAGAGATGGGGCACTCGGTCGCAACGAGGCACTCATAACTACACTCTCAAATATAAAAACACTTAGTATCAATAAGCAGAAGATGAAGGATAAGGCAAAGTTATTTCCAAACGAGGCAAATCTATAGTTTTCACACAGTCCCCCAGAAATGGGAGATTGAATGAAAGCAATAGTTTTCATAAAAGAGGCATACGCTACACTTTTATTTTCTATATTCTAACCCATTAAATATGGAGGAAAACAAACAAGGAGAGGACGCAAGTCTAAACTCAGCAGGGGGTGACGCTCACCAAGACGGAGGTCAAGGAGAGTCAACCGAAAAGACCACATACAGTCGTGAAGAAGTCGAGGCGATGAAGAAGGAAATGCAGGCGAACTCAGATCGTGGAGTCCAAAAAATCTTATCAGAAAAGAAAAAGTATGAAAAGGTAATCGATGGAGTCAAATTGATCGGACAAGATGCAACCGCTCTTCTCACTATCAACGAAACCGATCCTGATGTGGCACGAGCTATACTGGACAAGTACTATGACGGAAAATCTATAGAGGAATATCAAGAACTCTATGGAATCGAAGTCGACTATTCAGATCCAAAGCTCGCAAAAGCGAAGATAGAGCGAGAGGCGAACAAACTTGCAACCGAACGTCTCGTAAATGAGAAAAAGGACGAATTTATCGCTAAACTCAAACTATCCGAGGAGGAAATCACCGCATTCAACGAGGCATTCGAAGAACGTAGGGCTCTAAAATCTTTCGATCCGAAAGAAGTAGTCAAACATCTCGAAAAAGCCTATCGTGAAATCGATGGTGATCCAAAAAATCTCAGAGAAATGGAAGTACAGGAAAAGATAGCAAAAACTCAGGCTACTTGAACAAATAACTCCACAACTCAGAGTGTCAAGAAAACTCCACTCGATGCTTCGAGAGAAGATGCAAGGGCATTTCTTGATAAATTCGGATTTTAATTTTAATTTTTACAAAACATGGCAGTAACACTCAAAAAGATGTCAGGAGTTATCCTCGAGGATACAGGTATTGGTGCAAACTCACTCGATACAACAGGTATGTGTACTCTCGTCAAACGATCAGGCAATATCGTCTCTCAGGCAACAGGTCCAACAGATCGAATCGTAGGTGCATCTATATCAGAAACAGCATTCGCATCTGATAATCAAACAGTCGCTCAACTCCCCCTCAACTACCGACCAAAGGAAGTATGGGCAGAATACGAGATGGCAGTATCAGGAGGTACAATCACCGTAGCAGACGAGGGAAAATTCTTTAATCTCGCATCGGCGGATACAGTAGACGGAGCTACAGAGACTACAACTATCGGAACGACACAACTCGTGATGACTAAGTTCATCTCTTCAACAAAGTGCTGGTTTCGTATCGTCAACCTTTAATATTTAAAATAAAACACACATGGCTTTAACAGATATCAACGTCCTAGACAATGGACTTACATTTGAGGGATCAGGAAAATCAACCCTTGATGCTCTCATTGTGGAATCAGTCAAACAGGCAGACCTTATGCCTAATTTTAAGGATACATCAGAAATTCTTTGTTTTACTGATACAACTCTTCTCAATCCAGATCAAAAATACTCTATGGTAGTACCTCCAACAGGTCTCAAGGGAATTACTGAAATGGGTGTCAAGAATATCGAAAACTTCAAGGTAGGACCAAAAAAGGGAACATACCAACGAGAAATCGGTGGTGAGTATATCACTTCTTACCAGATGACTCAGTGGATCAAGAGTGGCAAGAACCTCAGTGGTGCTCCAGACGGGATCCAAGCAGAAGCATTCAACATGGCAGAACAAGCTCGTTACCTCGTTATGGCGTACGATCGTACATATGCCGAGGAAATGGCAAAAGTATTCACAAAGGGATTCTCTATCTCTGCTGCTAATGGTCCAGGATCAGCAACTGCGAAAGGACTTCCATTCTTCTCAGCTTCACAACCAATCGGTGATACAGGTACAGTACAGGCTAACCTCGTAACTGGAGCTTCTTATACGAACGTTGCGACTGGTATCACTCAGCTCCAAGCTCACCTCGATCTTCACCGCAAGATGAAGATGGACAACGGTCAAAAGCCTATGTCAACTGGTGATGCATTCCGTCTCATTTGTTCACGAGAGCGTGAAAACTTCTGGAGACTCGTTCTCAATGATGGTTCTAGCTTCTCAGGTCAGGGATCCAATGCAAACCAACTCTCTCAGTTCAACTTCAAGGGGAACATGGTAGAGCTTAAAGTTCTTCCTATGCTCGGTGAGCCTGATGCAGATGGAGTAACTATCGGTGGTGCTGATAACTACTTTGTGATCAATGTAGGAGCCGCTAAACGACTCAAATCACTCAAGCAGTATCGTCTCTACACTCCTCACATGAAAACATACGAGGATCAAAAGACAGATGCGTTTGTCACTTCTATCCGTGCGATTGTAGGTGCAGACACATACGGTGCAGAGTTGACAGTCACAGGTTGCCAACAGTAGGCGTATTATGATGGGGGAGCGATCTCCCTCATAATGATATTCTTAACTAAAAACTATGTCAGCATTCGATCACCCACAATTCACTGAACTCCTCATCGCATCTCCTCAGCAAGCATTCGAGTATCGACTCCGAACAGCAGGACTCGATATACCTGAGTATTATGGAGAAATCAAGCTCGATACATCATCAAATCCAAAAACAGAGGAAGTTGCAGTTGTACAACCAACAGAAACTCCAGAGCCAGAGGTTACTCCAGAAATTGTAGAAGAAAAAACCTCACTTGATAGTGCAGATCTTCGCAAACTTCTCACTGAGAACAACATCAAGTTCTCAAACGCATCGACAATTGAAAAACTGATGGAAAAATGTATTGAAAATAACCTCCTCTAGTCATGGCAAAAACATTTTGAGACATAAAAGCGAAAATATGGACACTCCTCGGTCAAAAGTCGAGTAGTGTTACTTTTTCGTCAAATATCATCGGTGAAGTAATAAACTCAACAATCCAAAAGGTACTTCGTGGACGTTTTACGAGTATCCTCGATCCAAATCGTATCTACTCCGCAGGCAGACTCTGGATCAATGAGTGAGCATACTACACACGTATCAATGGTACAAGTGCACTCACTGTAGCATTCGCAGTTGGTGACACAACTCTCTCTTGCGATCCCACGAGCCTCACAACAAGTGGATATGTAGAGATATGAGGTGAGACGTTCAAGTATACAGGTGTCACTACAACCACTCTGACAGGCGTTACAGGTGGTACAACCTCAAAGATAGTAGGTAGTGAGGTACGACAACTCTACACGATGCCAACAGGCTATGAGAGACCTTTTCGTATGAATAAAGTCGTCGGGGATAAAGACGTGATCAAACTAGAGATACCATATAGCGAAATGGGAGATAAGAGTATATACTACCAAATCGTCCGTGTAGGAACTGTAAAACTCCTCAGGATTATCGGACTCATGACCAATGATCTCGTCGAGGTAATCTACACAAATCAGTACACCCCAATGGTAAACGATAGTGAAGTATGCGTACTCCCTGATAGCTACTGAGAAACCGTGATTGCCTACCTCGTGGCAGGAAAGCTCGGAGTGGAAAAGGGTATACCGAACGCACAGAACATACTCGTATCAGGATATGCAGAACTCCAAGACTTCTATCGGTATTTTGATAATGAAGTCTATCAAGTAAAGACGACTCTCAAGCCTGTATCCTATAAATCAATGCAATGAAAGATTACCCAATAAAAGGATTCGGATCAAAGCTCATGGTGTCTTCTCGATCCGTCAATAACATACCAGATCAATATCTTGCATACTCACAGAATGCACGAATTTATGATGGTGGTATTGGTCCAAGAATGGGAAAACAGCTCATAGTCAACTCAAGTATCGGGACAAATAACAAGGGTGGGTTTCTCATGGGGAGCACTCTCTACCAAATCACAAATAGTAAAATCTACTCAGTCAATACGACTACAGGAGTACAAACGGAAAAAGCAACAATCGGGTATGATGTCCTAGAGGATGTCCTCGTGTACGGATCAGACAAGGCAATCATCGTGGCAAGCGGGCAAACTCCAAAGATATTCAACGGAACAACGATCACAGACATAACGAATGTACCATCTGGAACGACGGGGATCATAGAATATTGTCGTGGGTTTTCTTTTATCACCAAAAATAACGTCCTCTACATCTCTCGTCCTATCACCTCCGCAAATCCTGAGTATGCGTACGACTGGACAGGTGCAGGATCTCAGAATATTACCTACGATACAAATATCATAGCGTTGAAAGGAACAATGAATGGACTCTATGTCTTCCTCGATAACAAAGTGGAATTCCTCGGTGCAAATGCTCTCCAGAACGTATCAGGGTCCGCAACATTCATCTCTACTCCGCTCGGTGAATGATCCGCCCCTATCTCAAACCAATGTGTGACAAGTGCAGGTGATAAGATATTCTACCTATCTAAAAACCTCCAGATCCAGACAGTCAACTATGTAGAAGGGACAACAAACTCGACAATCGGCGAGCTCTCGGCACAACCTGTAATATGAGTCCGTGAAATGCTCACGAAAATCAGTACAGTGCAGCCATCCGCTTTCGCCTACTACAACGAGAATAATAAGCTCATAAACTTCCATGTACGAAGTGTGGGCTCTGGATTCAACGACTACTGTGTCACCTATGATTTGATAAATAATACCTGGAATATAGACACAGGAAAGAACTTTAATCTCGTGGTAAAGTCAGGGTTTGATTACTACGGATTCTCGGATATCAATAGTTGTATCTATAAAGAAGACTCACTTTTCTCGGATAATGGGACGTATATAGACTTCAAGATCCTCTCCAATCAGTTCAATATTGGCTCAATTCTGCATAAACTCTATGGATGATTTTTCACATCATGAGCAATCGGGATATTCACCTCGTTACGATACAGAATACTCATAGACAACGAGGAAATATTCGAAGACTCGATCACCGCCTACGACTCGGAGTACCAAATCAAGTACATCCTAGATGAAAACAATAATTTCATCCTATCGGAAGACAATATGGCACTCGTGGACGAGTCGACTGGAATAGTGACAAGCGGAGTACTGATAGATGGAACGGGTGATATATCAGGTACAAGTCTATCATGATCCCCTGTATCGTGACTTCCCTACTATGAGTCGGAAAGATTCACATTTGACAGGGTATGTGACGAGGGGCGTATTTACCAATCAGGAAAGCGAATACAAATAGAAATCACGAGTCAAAGCCAAATACAAGACTTTATAATCGATATGCTCGGAGTCCGCTACGATCCTACTTCTTATACAGATCAATCTGATAAATTCTAAACTCTATGAAAATCTCTGAATACCCAATAGTCGATCCTACTGACAACGACTCAGTCGTAATAGTCGATGCGGAAACGTGAACCAATAAACGCACGCTGTTCTCACGTATAGGCACATACCTCGGTAGCCTATACCAACCACTATCGTCAGTCCTCACCAACACTACAGCGAGCTATACAATCGATATCAATGCACGCCTCGCAAGCACAAGTGGGTCAAATACAGGTGATAATGCCACGAACACACAATATTCTGGACTTGCCACGAGCAAACAAGATACACTTGTGTCTGGCACCAACATCAAGACCGTCAATGGAGCCAGCGTGCTCGGATCAGGGGATATCGCAACCCCAGGCGTAACCGACGGGGACAAATGAGACATCACAGTCAGTGCAAGTGGGACAATATGGACAATTGATCCATCCACTGTAACAAATTCGAAACTTGCTAACATGGCAACGAAGACATATAAGGGGAGAACGAGTGCAGGTACGTGAGCCTCAGAAGATGTGTCAGTTGCAATACTCAAGGCAGATCTCGCTCTATGAAACGTGGATAATACATCCGATGCAACAAAGAATAGTGCAACTGTAACGCTCACAAATAAGACTCTCACAAAGCCTACATTCCAAGCAAGCGTACAAAATGTAGTTACCATTGCTGCAACAGTTGGTGGTACTACTACTCTTGATCTCTCTACGTCCAATTGTTTCATTGTCACTCTCGGAGGTAATACGACTATCGCTCTCTCTAATGCTACAGTTGGACAACATTTCTGGATCAAGTATGTACAAGATGCAACATGATCACGGATAGTCACTCAGTTCACCACAATAAAATGGGCAGGAGGCACAGCCCCTACGCTCACAACAACCGCGAACAAGTACGACTGGATGGGACACACGTGTACATCCGCAGGCAACTATGATGGCGTTATAATCTGAAATAATATATAATATGGCACTCACAGATAATTTAATGGCTTATTATAAGCTCGATGGCAACTCTACTGATTCACTTGGTGTGAACAACTGAACGGATACAAGTATAAGCTATGTATCAGGTAAAATATTAAATTGTGCTAGTTTTAATGGAACAAATAGTCGGATTCAAATGCCTACTAATACATTCCTTAACTGAAAAAGTACAGTAACTATAAATACTTGGATAACTTTTAATGATTTACTAACTAGCTCTTTGCGATGAATATTTTGAAATCAATGAAACTATGTAGGCGGTTTCAATTCTCAATATATCTCCTCAAATGGAACTGACCAAACAGTTAGCTTCGCAACTACAGGTACAACGCCATGAGTTACAGTAATAAATTTATGAGCAATTACCATTGGGCAATGGTATATGGTCACACATACATTTGATACAGTAAATAAAAAAATAGAAATATTTTTGAATTGAGTCAGTAAGTGAAGTCAAATATTTACAACACTCCCAACAATAAATGTATCTACTGTAGTAGACATTGGTAGAGTATTTGATACAAATCGTATACATAATGGTAAAATAGATGAATTTTGAATATGGGATAGAGTCATAACAGGAGCAGAAATCACACAACTCTACAACTCATGAAACTGACTCACATACCCATTTACTACCCAGGCATCCAACCCCGCTTTTCTTTTAAATTTTCTCTAATATGATCATCACAATCTCTGCAACGCTCAACGACGAGCAAATCAACATACTGGCATCACAAAAAGGCTACCAAGCAAATTTTCTGGATAATTCTGAGGTTTGTTACGCAAACCCACAGTCCAAAGAAGACTTCATACGACAAGTCTACGAGGGGATTATCCTCGGAGATGCTACAAGGGAATTCATCGCCTACTCCAATCGTCAAAAAGAAGAGGCACGTATCGCCGAAGAAAATGCAATCCGTGAACAAGTGACAAACTCGATCACTTCAACTATAGAATAATCTAACCAACTCAATATGGCTACTTCACTATCAAACTATCTCTTCTTTCTCAAGGATATACTCTCATCCGCTACTGTAGCAGGTGGTACATTTCGTGTATCTCCTGATCTCGAACTCTCAACAGTTCTGGAATCGGCATGAGGACAAGTTAAGATAAAGTTACAAAATGGTACCCAAATAGAGCGTATGATCATCACTGCCACAGGTGGTGTGTTTACGATAGTCAAAAGAGGACTCAAACAAGACTTTGCAACTGAGGATGCTACTCTCAATAAGACATGGAATGATGGGACTATCGGCGAGATAACATTTTCTCCTCAGGATCTACTCGGATATGGATCGTATGATGGTAACTTTGTTTTTAGTGGAAATGTAACATTCGATAAATCAGTGTGAGACCCAATCTATGCAACTCCAACAGCTAGAAATACAGCAATACCAAGTCCTAGAAATGGTATGTCTTGTTATATCACAAGTCTATGAGTCGCTCAAGACTATATAAATGGTGCGTGGACAAATAGGGGAACAAGTACGCCACTCCCGACTACCATAGTTGGTGAGATGAGGATATGGTCAACTAATACTGCTCCTTCTGGATGGTTCGTGTGTGATGGATCCGCTATCTCTCGTACAACTTATTCTGACTTGTTTGCAGTAATAGGCACAATCTACGGAGTAGGTGACGGAAGTACAACATTTAACGTGCCAAATCTAAAAGGTCGTGCGATCGTCGGAAGAGATGCAAGTCAAACAGAGTTCGATGTACTCGGTGAAACAGGCGGTGAGAAAACTCATGTACTCACAGAGTCAGAGATGCCATCACA
>Ga0075464_10000388_pt1 | contig 19033 bp, 20 predicted proteins | sample DEB19_08_DNA_5_FD_75068 | JGI IMG/M metagenome (GOLD analysis project Ga0075464, IMG submission 75068) | Aqueous microbial communities from the Delaware River and Bay under freshwater to marine salinity gradient to study organic matter... | ecosystem: Environmental > Aquatic > Marine > Coastal ...
CAGGACAGTGAAACGACTTAGCGCCGATGATAGTGCGGATTCCCGTGTGAAAGTAGGACATCGTCAGGCTCTTACAGCAAGAAACGCCCAGTTGATCTGATGATTGACTGGGCTTTTTCTTTTTCCGAATCAGATGTTGAAAATCTCACCTGCGTCTCTTTTTGCGACACCGGAATCTACGAGCTCGATAATCATTTGATCTATCCATTCGCTCAGATTCATGTCATGAAAGTATTGCGATCTTACAAGTTCAAAGTAACTTGTTGACTCTGCCCATTTTTTAAATTCCCCGTAAATTTGCCTTTGAACTTCAAGTAATTTGAATTTCAACAAGACTTTTGCTCCATGTCTTGCGTGCTTTTTCGGGTTTGCCGTGAAGGCAATCAATCGTTGTCGAGCTCTTAGATTTACTTCTTCTGAGTAGATAAAAACGCGTCCGTGGCCTGGAATCACGACGATCGGATCTAGTTCTTGAATTAAATCAAGGGTTTCATTGACAGCTGCAAATGCTTCTTGGCCTTCCAGCTCTGGAAAAACCACACCAAATCCATTTTCCCAAAGTGCATCAGCTGAAATCAATGTTTTAGTTTCAGCTTCAAATAAAACGACAGAATGTGGATCATGCCCAGTCGCGGCATGGATTTGCCATCGTCCATTACCCAAGCATATTTCGGTACCTGGAATGAGAAGCCCTTGGTATTTAAATCGCGGGCAAAGTTGGCCCGTTGGCGAATGTGTCAGAATAACAGGATCCCAATTTTCAACGTAAGGTGCATGGCCTGGCGGTATGAAGGTAAGAAGATCGGTATATGTCGTTTGTAATGCGAAATTGCCGCCGCAATGGTCACTGTGTAAGTGTGTATTCAGGAGCAAATCCAATGGCTCATTATTCAGCGCGTTTTGCACCAAGTTGACGGTTTGCTCTGCATGCGTGCAGTACCCACTGTCAACAACGGCTGTGTTGTGGTGACCTATGGCAATAATCATGTTCGCGGATAGCCACCCGCGTTCTATGACCTGCACACCGTTGGGTAAATTCAGCATAAGCAATAATATTGTTGTATTTTCATTTTAAAATTCAAAAAAACTATTCTATTGAATTAAACAAAATAGACTGTAAATTGCATGTAGATCTGTGGGAGACTTTGCACATGAAAAGTTAACTGAATCAAATTCTTCATGGCGCACAAGTGATGCGTATGCAGCAAATCGCTACAGGCGCTATGGTGGCAGCCTTGGCTATCGGTGTTGTCCATTATTGGCCGACATCGCCATCTCTGGCAATTGTTGGTAGTTTGCTGTGGTTGGTTGGCTATTCCTGTGTCTTAGGCGTCGAGTTCATGATGTCTGCGATTGTGAATCGTTCTGATGCCTCGCCCAAAGCTAATTGGCAAGAACTGTTAAAAGCATGGTGGGATGAAGCTTACGTCGTTGCAAAAGTCTTCTTCTGGCGCCAGCCATACCGAGCCAACGCTGTACTTGACCAGCTTGAAGGCGCTCAGTTACGTGGTTAACGTGGTGTCGTTTTTCTTCATGGTCTCGTTTGCAATCGCGGATTTTGGACGCCATGGTTAAAGCACTTGAAAAAGCAGGGCCTGACGGATAGTTCCCACGCCTTCATGGCGCTTTCGCTTGAACCCGTGTTTTGCAGCATCGATGCCTATGTTGATCAAATTGAACAGGCTGTGCAACTTGTCACTGAAGCCTCCGAGTTAAAGCCAATTTTGGTGTGTCACAGCATGGCCGGACTGGCGGCACGCGCCTGGTTAGAGCGTCAAACATTTGATCGTGTGCAGCATGTGGTGACAATCGGCACACCTCACAACGGAACTTGGTTAGCACGATTTGCGCAGGGTCTAAGCGGCCATCAAATGAGACAGGGCAGTGATTGGTTACGGCAATTGGATGAAAGGATGCCAGCTGTGAACAAATCAACGCTGTTTACTTGCTGGTATTCAAACTGTGACAATGTCGTTTTCCCAACGTCAACTGCTATGTTGCCAGGAGCAGACAATCGTTTTGTGCGAGGTGCAGGTCATCTGAAGCTAGCCTTTCTGCCAGAAGTGATGTCGAAAACGTTGGCGATGATCTATCTGCCGACAAGGCCAAATGTCGTAGAAACTTGAAAATACTCAACACGTTTTCCCAGTGATCCAACAAGAAAAACCAACAAGAAAAACCAACAAGAACAAGGGAAAACCCTTACATTAGAACCATGATTTCCGCAAGCAAGCTCATCAAAGCGTCCTATCTCGCCGGGAAGGATTTTTTTTACCCTCCGCTCATCGCTCGTACACGAAACCCAGCCGTTGCGGTGATGGTCCCCATCCGTTCGTTGGGGCCGAGTCACGCTGAACGCATCACCCAACATTTACTCAGCCTGGCGCCTGCGGATCGATATTTGCGTTTTGGCTACGCCGCTAACGTTGAGCAAATCGAGCGCTACGTTGCTGGGCTCAATTTTGAACGTGACGAAATATTCGGTATTTACAACCGGCGGCTTGAGCTGATTGCTGTGGCGCATTTGGCTTTTGCGGTTGAGTCCGACTTCACGAGTTGTGCTGAGTTTGGCGTGTCGGTGCTGGCGCATGCGCGAGGCAGAGGATATGGTGCACGTCTCTTTGACCGCGCGGTCATGCATGCTCGAAACGAGGGCGTGATCATGATGTTTATCCATGCTTTGAGTGAAAACACCAACATGCTCAACATAGCGCGGGCCGCAGGTGCGAAGGTTGAACGAGAAGGCTCCGAAAGTGATGCCTATCTGCGGTTACCGCCTGCAGACTTGGACTCGCGCATGTCAGAGATGGTCGAAGAAAGTTTGGCTCAAACCGACTACAAGTTGAAGGTACAAGCGCATCATTTCTGGAGTTTTTTGCGCATGATGCAAGACGTACGGCGTGGGGTGCGCGATGCGCGTGATCGCACTTCAAGCTGAATCAAAACCTATAAATAAATCGACTTGCTGCCGGTCAAAAATTTAGGCTATCCTTGATGGCTTCTTAACTACCGAACACCGAAGTGTCCGATGCCCCCCCCAGTCGACCGCCAAAAGCGGAAGACAAACGCGGCTTTTTGCAAAAGCTTGCAGAAATGCTTCACCCAGGCCCCGACTCTAAAGACGAGTTGATCGAGACCCTGGTAGAAGCCCAAGAAAATGATGTCATCGGTGTGCAAAGCCGTGAAATGCTCGAAGGTGTTATCCGCATGGCCGACATGACGGCGGGCGATGTGATGGTGGCAGCACCGCGTATGGACATCATCAACATCAACTCGCCCTACGATGAATTGTTGCACGTGATCATTGACACGGCACATTCTCGTTTTCCGGTCTATGAGGATCAAAAAGAAAACATCATCGGCATCCTCTTGGCGAAGGACTTGCTCAAACTCCAGCGTGCCCCCGAGCTGAACATTCGCGCCTTGCTTCGCTCGGCCGTGTTTGTGCCGGAGAGCAAAGGGCTGAATGATTTGCTGCGTGAGTTCCGTGGCAACCGCAATCATCTGGCGATCGTCATCGACGAGTTTGGACGCGTCGCGGGCCTCATCACCATTGAAGATGTCCTCGAACAAATCGTCGGCGAGATCGAGGATGAATTCGATGTGGCCGAGGACGACGGCGATATTTTTGGTCTGGGCGACCGCACCTACCGAGTCAGCGGTGACACGGCTATTGAGCGCGTCAACGAGGCTTTCGGCGTCAGCTTGCCGGAATCAGATTTTGAAACCATTGGTGGTTTGGCGGCGCATGAAATGGGTCACGTCCCCAAGCGCGGTGAAAACGTCGCGCTGTCCGGACTGCAGTTCATCGTGTTGCACACCAAGGGCGGCGCGGTACGCTGGTTCAAGGTCTCGCCTGTGATCGCCGCCGTAGCGTCTGCCGACGCACCTGATTAAGACTTGTGGTGACGCAGCGCGAGACTGCAGAAACACGCGCACTGAGTGGCGCCGGGCGTCCACTCAGCTGGGCTGCGGCTCTGAGTGTGTTGCTGGCCGGCTATGCTCACGCGCTCAGCATGGCCTGGCCCTTCGCATCAATAGGTGGTTTGGCTACCGGACAAGCGTGGGGCGGCTTGCAACTGGCGTCGCTTGTGCTGCTGGTCTGGCAACTGCAGCGCAATAGCCGACCCGGCCAAGGTGCGCTGCTCGGCTGGTTATTTGGCTCGGCCATGTTGTGCGGTACCTTTTGGTGGCTTTTCATTTCCATGCATCGGTACGGCGGTTTGCCGGCGACGCTCACTGTGCTGGCGATTCTCGGGCTGGCCGCTGCGTTGGCACTTTATTACGCAGCAGCTACAGCCGTGTATGTCTGGTTGGCTCCGAAGTCGTCGCTCGGCCAGGCCAGCGTGTTTGCAGCACTGTGGCTGCTGGCAGAGTTAGCCCGCGTCAAGTTGTTCACCGGCTTCCCTTGGGGCGAGGGCGGCTATGCGCACATTGACGGTTGGGCCCGACCGCTGGCTGGTTGGGTAGGTGTTCACGGCCTGACTTGGTTGGCGGCTTTCACGGCGGCGTTGTTTGTAGCACTGCTATTGGACGCACGCGCAAACCGCTGGACGCTGAATCAAAAATCAGTCTTGGCTTGTGTCTCCGTGCTTTTGATCGCACTTGGCGTTTCAATTTTACCGCCAGCGGTACTTGCAACCCAGGCAGACACGCCAGCCCGCCCACCGTTGTCGGTCACCTTGTTACAGGGCAACATCCCGCAAGATTTGAAATTTCAACCGGGCACCGGCGTGCTGGACGCATTGCAGTTTTATGGCGAGCAACTGCTGCAGGTGCAAACCTCACTGGTGGTCTTGCCTGAGACGGCGATCCCCATGCTGCCCGAGCAGCTTCCGGCAGATTATTGGCGGGAAGTGAAAAGCCGCTTTGCACGCGGCGAGCAGGCTGCCCTGATCGGCATTCCGCTGGGCTCCAACCGAGACGGTTACAGCAACTCGGTGCTGGGCCTGAAAGCCGGTGCGCCTGACTACCGATATGACAAACATCACCTCGTTCCATTTGGCGAGTTTGTACCGCCGTTCTTCCATTGGTTCATCCGCATGATGGAAATTCCACTGGGTGACTTCAACCGCGGCACCTTGGCGCAAGCACCTTTTGAATGGCACGGCGAGAGGCTCGCCCCGAATATTTGCTACGAAGACCTGTTTGGTGAAGAGCTGGGCGCCAATTTTAAAGACACCGCAACCGCACCAACGATCTTGGTCAACGTCAGCAATATCGCCTGGTTCGGCAACACGGTGGCGATTGACCAGCATTTACACATCTCGCGCATGCGCGCGCTCGAATTCGCGCGGCCCATGCTGCGTGCCACCAACACCGGCGCAACCGTGGTCATTGATGCGCAGGGCCGCGTCACGCACGCGCTGGAGCGCCACAGCCGCGGTGCGCTGGTGGCAGACGTGCAAGGTGTCGATGGGCTGACGCTGCATGCGCGCTGGGTTTCGCGCTTCGGGCTGGCACCTTGGTGGCTGCTCGGCGTGGCCACCGTGCTGCTGGCGTCGTTGGTCCGCAGGCGCCGCCCAGCACGTCCTTTGGTCTGATGCCACGGCGCCGGATCAGCACCTTGGGGCCGCGTAAAATAACTCATTGACGCATCACGGTGTGTCACTGCTTTCGGCGCCGCATGGCGCGACTCGCTTGGCTTCAAAACAACGGTTTTATGCTCACCTTCCAGCAAATTATTCTCACCCTTCAGACCTACTGGGCTGACAAAGGCTGCGCCCTGCTGCAGCCTTACGACATGGAAGTCGGTGCCGGCACCTCGCACACCGCGACGTTTTTAAGAGCGCTTGGCCCCGAGCCTTGGAAAGCCGCTTATGTGCAGCCGAGCCGCCGCCCGAAAGACGGCCGTTACGGTGAGAACCCCAACCGTCTGCAGCACTACTACCAATACCAAGTTGTGCTGAAGCCAGCACCGGCGAATATTTTGGAGCTCTACCTCGGCTCGCTCGAAGTGCTTGGGTTTGACCTGAAGAAAAATGACATCCGCTTTGTCGAAGACGATTGGGAAAACCCCACGCTGGGTGCTTGGGGTCTGGGCTGGGAAGTCTGGCTGAACGGCATGGAAGTGACGCAGTTCACTTACTTTCAGCAAGTGGGCGGCATTGATTGCCGGCCCATCACCGGAGAGATCACTTACGGGTTAGAGCGACTGGCGATGTATCTGCAAGGCGTCGACAACGTCTATGACCTGACGTGGACCGAAGGCCTGTCATACGGCGACGTCTACAAGCAAAACGAGGTCGAGCAGTCGACCTACAACTTTGAACACAGCGATGCGGATTTTTTGTTCACTGCCTTCAATGCGCACGAAAAACAAGCCCAGCATTTGATCAGCGTGCAGCTGGCACTTCCCGCCTACGAGCAAGTTTTGAAAGCGGCGCACAGCTTCAACCTGCTCGATGCCCGTGGCGCTATTTCCGTGACAGAGCGGGCCGCCTACATCGGCCGCATTCGCAACTTGGCGCGCGCCGTGGCGCAAAGCTATTACGAGAGCCGCGAACGTCTCGGCTTCCCGATGGCTCCGCGTGAATGGGTGGCGCAAATGCAGGCAGCCTTGCCGACCTTGACGAAGAAAGCGGCGTGAGCGTGATGACGATGGAACCCCAAAACCTGTTGCTTGAACTCTTTGTTGAAGAGCTGCCACCCAAGGCACTGAAAAAACTCGGCGACGCCTTCGCCGGCGTGCTGTTCGAGCAACTCAAACTGCAAGGGCTGGCGACCGCGGACTCACAACTCACCGCTTATGCTTCTCCGCGTCGGCTGGCCGCGCGCATCACCCACGTGGCGGCGCAAGCGGCTGACAAAGTCGTTTCGCAAAAGCTCATGCCGGTCAGCGTCGGCTTAGATGTCGCTGGCAAGGCCACACCCGCACTGCTGAAAAAACTGCAGGCGCTGGGCACCGATGCGTCGGTTGTCGACGGTCTGAAAAAAGTCTTGGACGGCAAAGCCGAAGCACTGTTTTACGACAGCGTGGTCACCGGCGCGACGCTGGCCGACGGCTTGCAAAAAGCCTTGCTAGAAGCCATCGCCAAGTTGCCCATTCCTAAGGTCATGAGCTACCAGTTGGAAAGCGATTGCGAGTTGCCCGGCTGGACCAGCGTCAGCTTTGTGCGCCCCGCGCATGGCTTGGTGGCGCTGCACGGCTCGGTGGTCGTTCCACTGCAGGCGCTGGGCCTGAAGTCCGGCAACAGCACGCAAGGTCATCGCTTCGAAGCCGCCGTCTCGCCGGTGGTGATTGCACACGCCGATGAGTACGCCGCCACCTTGAGAAAAGACGGTGCTGTGATCGCTAGTTTTGCTGAACGCAAAGCCGAGATTGCGCGTCAATTGGCCGCTGCGGCTGCAAAAATTGGTGGCGTGGTTCCGATTGACGACGACGCTTTGCTGGACGAAGTCACGGCCTTGGTCGAGCGGCCGAATGTGCTGGTATGCAGCTTTGAAAAAGAATTTCTTGACGTGCCGCAGGAATGCCTGATCTTGACCATGAAGGCAAATCAGAAGTACTTCCCGCTGCTCGACGCCGCCGGCAAGCTGACGCATCAGTTTTTGGTGGTCAGCAACATCAGTCCGGCAGATGCCTCGGCCGTCATTGGCGGCAACGAGCGGGTGGTGCGTCCACGGCTGGCCGATGCCAAATTCTTCTTCGACCAAGACCGCAAAAAAACGCTGGCTTCCCGCGTCGCCGGCCTGGACAAAGTGGTTTATCACAACAAGCTCGGCACCCAGGGCGAGCGTGTCACGCGGGTGCGGGCGATTGCCCGGGCCATCGGCCAACAACTCGGCGGCGACGCCTTGGCAGCGCAGGCCGATCAAGCCGCCTTGCTGGCCAAGACCGATTTGGTCACCGACATGGTCGGCGAATTTCCGGAGTTGCAGGGCACGATGGGCCGCTACTACGCGCTCAACGACGGCCTGAGCACCGACGTCGCTGATGCGATCGAAGACCATTACAAACCGCGCTTTGCCGGTGACGCGCTGCCGCGCAATGCGGCTGGCTTGGCGGTCGCTTTGGCCGACAAGTTAGAAACGCTGGCGGGCATGTTTGGCATCGGCAACTTGCCTACGGGTGACAAAGATCCGTTCGCCTTGCGCCGTCATGCCTTGGGCGTGGTGCGCATGTTGGCCGACAAAGAACTGCCCTTGGACCTTGACGTGTTGGTGCACAACGCGGGGCAAGCGTTTGGCGACAAAATTGAAGATGCTTCGGGCCCCTTGCTGGATTTTATTTATGACCGACTCGCCGGTTCTCTGCGTGAGCAAGGCTACAGCGCGCAAGAGGTTGACGCCGTGCTGGCCTTGCGGCCACAGAAGTTGGGTGACGTCGCACGCCGTTTGGTGGCGGTCAGGGTGTTCGCCGCCTTGCCGCAAGCGCCGGCCTTGGCCGCGGCCAACAAGCGCATCGGCAACATCTTGAAAAAAGCCCAAGAGGTCGACGCGCACGTGAGCCAAGTGTTGCTTCAAGAACCGGCTGAAATTGCGCTGTTTGCCGCCATGAACTTGGTGTTGCCACAAGCCCAGACGCAGTTTGAAGCGGGCGACTACACAGACTCGCTGCAAACGCTGGCGGCCTTGCGTGAGCCCGTTGACGCCTTCTTTGATGGCGTGATGGTCAACGCCGAGGAACTCGACTTGCGCCTGAATCGGCAAGGCCTGTTGAAGTCCTTGCATGTGGCCATGAACCGCGTCGCCGATCTGTCTCGTTTGGCGACCTGATCTATCCAGCATCGCTATGGGGACCTCCATGAAACTCGTCATCCTGGACCGCGACGGTACCATCAACAGCGACAGCGAAGACTTCGTCAAGACGCCAGAAGAGTGGATGCCCTTGCCAGGCGCACTGGAAGCGATTGCCCGGCTCAACCATGGCGGCTGGCATGTGGTCATCGCCTCCAACCAGTCGGGCTTGGGGCGTGGCTTGTTTGATGTCGCGGCCTTGAACGCCATGCATGCCAAGATGAACAAGATGCTGGCCGCCGTCGGCGGCCGTGTGGATGCTGTTTTTTATTGCCCACACACTTCTGAAGAAGCTTGCGTCTGCCGAAAGCCCTTGCCCGGTCTTTTTGAGCAAATCGGCCTGCGTTTTGGGGTATCTCTCAAGAGTGTGGCCAGCTGCGGCGACTCGTTGCGTGACGTCCTCGCCGCCGTGGCGGCAGGTTGCGAGCCGCATTTGGTGCTCACCGGCAAGTCGGCCCGCTATTCAGCCGGTGGCCAGCCAGAAGACCTGCCCGCAGGGACTCTGGTGCACCGCGACTTGGGCGCCTTTGCTGACTTTTTGCTCGAACGCAGCACGCTCGCTGCCTTGCCTGTTCCAGCGCCCTGAACTCACCTCACATCACGATCCCCCGATGATTGCAGTGTCGTCACCAAGCGCGCTGCAGTTTCTGTCACTCATTTCTCAAAGCTCACCATGCCCTTGATCCGTTCCGTCATTCATCTGCTCTGGATGATTCTCACCGTGATTCCCTGGGCCATCGCCGTCATGGTGGCCGCGCCGTTTTTAACCAGCACCCAAATCTACAAGATGTGCGCCGGCTGGTTGCGCTTGACGGTCAACAGTGGCACCTTGTTGTTGGGCATTCAGAACCGCGTCACCGGCATGGAAAATTTGCCGAAGGGCGAGACCAGTGCCTGCGTGCTCTTGGTCAAACACCAAAGCACCTGGGAAACTTTTTCGATGGTCGCGCTGATGCCGCATCCGTTGGCTTATGTGTTCAAAAAAGAATTGTTGCGCGTGCCGTTTTTTGGCTGGGCCATGGCCCGCATGGACATGATTCACATTGACCGTAGCAAGCGCACAGAGGCTTTTGCCAAAGTGGTTGAGCAAGGTCGTCGTCTGATGAAGCAAGGCGTTTGGGTCATCATGTTCCCGGAAGGCACACGCATCGCTCGCGGCCAGCAAGGTATTTACAAAAGTGGCGGCACGCGCCTAGCGATCGAGACTGGCGCCCCGGTGATCCCCGTCGCCGTGACCTCCGCCAAATGCTGGCCTCGCAAGGCTTTCATCAAGCGGCCGGGCATCGTTGACATTTCGATTGGCAAGCCGATCAGCAGCGTCGGCCGCAAGCCGGACGAGCTCATGCGCGAGGTGCAAGACTGGATTGAAACCGAGATGCGCCGGCTGGATTCTGAAGCCTATGCGCACGAAACCACGTCGCCACGCAGCAAGGACTGAGCACTGGCGCTTTGGCCGCAGCATGACCGGTAAACTGAAAAAATGCTAAAGCTTTTCCAGCGAACTCTTGACTTGTTTGCGCCAGAGCCTGAACCGGCGACCATCGCTCGGCCTAGTTCACAGCCACAGCGTCCAGAGCTCCCCTCGCAAACCTTGGCGCAGGTGCTGGCACCAGGCATTTCCCGCCACCCCGACGCCAGCCGTGAAGCCTGGGTGTCTGGCGTGTTGGTGGCGTTTGCCTTGAAGCGCGGCAAGCGCCGCACGATTGGCTTTTCAGTCGGGCCAGAAGGCTTGTCCGTGAGCGCGCCGAAATGGGTGCCGCTGGCTGAGATTGACCGCGCTGTGCAGGAAAAAGCCAGTTGGATACTGAAGAAGTTGCAAGAAACGCGGGAGCGCCACAGCCGCATGGAGTCGGCCCGCGTCGACTGGCAAGATGGCGCGTTGGTGCCCTTCATGGGCGGTGAGTTGGTGTTGCTGTTGGACCCGCGCCAGCAACGTTCCGCTTTAGCCGAGCAGATGGCCCATCAGCCAAGCCAAGACGCCGAGTCTCAAGAGGGCGCCGTTCAGCGCCGGGTGCTCCATCTTGGTTTGGCCCACAGCGCTTCCGCCACGCAGATTCGCGACGCCGCGCAGGCTTGGCTGATGCGGCACGCCAAGCAGTTGTTTGAAGAGCGGCTCAATCATTACGCGCCGCAGCTCGGCGTCAGCTGGCAGCGCCTGAGTTTGAGCAGCGCCGGCACGCGCTGGGGCAGCGCCAGTGCCGATGGCTCGATCCGCCTGAATTGGCGGTTGATTCACTTCAAGTTGTCGGTGATCGATTACGTCGTGGTGCATGAGCTCAGCCATTTGCGCGTGATGGACCACAGCCCGCGTTTTTGGGACACGGTTCGCGCCATCGTGCCCGACTACGCAGAGCTTCGCGGTCAGCTCAAGGATGAGCTGGTTCCCAAGTGGTGACCTCGCACGCGACGGCGAAGCCAAGGTCGTGGTACAACGAAGCTTCATTAAGTGAGGTCTTAAACACTTCACCCTTATCTGTCTTGCGCCGTTTGACATTGCATGAACGATAAACAAATCCTCGTTGTTGAAGACAACCCAGACCATCTGGAATTGACCGTGCTGACCTTGCAAGAGCAAGGCGTCACGGCCGACATCGTTGTCGCTCGCGACGGCGCAGACGCGTTGGATTACCTTTGGGGGCAGGGCTCGTTTGCAGGGCGCAACACCCAAAAGCAACCCAACTTGGTGATGCTCGATTTGAAGCTGCCCAAAATTTCTGGCGTCGATGTGCTGCGCCGCATGCGCGAGAACCCGCTCACCGAGTTCGTGCCGGTGGTCGTGATGACGTCTTCCAGCGAACACTCCGACATGGTCGCTTGCTACCGCAGCGGTGCCAATGGTTTCGTCAAAAAGGCGGTTGACTTTCGGGCTTTCACCGAAAATCTCAACCACATGAAGGCCTATTGGTTGGGCGTCAACGAGGCTGTTCTGAGCAGCTGAAACGGTAAATACCATCAGCGCTCAAGTGGCGTTGCAGGCGCCCTTCAAACCAGAGCAGGTGCAAGTGCGCGATCGCCTCACCCATGGCAAACGTGGTCTGGTGCAAGTCCAACGTGCGTTTGAACATGACCGGCAAGATGTCCGCCGCGCTGCAGGGACTGACCGTGCAGGCCTCGATCACTTCGTCAAGACGGTCGCGGTGATGGTCATGCAATTGCTGAATTCGCGTGTGCAGGCCTTCAAACGGTTTGCCATGGGACGGCAGCGTCAAGGTGTCGGGCGCGAGGGACTTGAACTTGTCAATCGACGCTAAAAACAGCGCCAGCGGATTCGACTCAGGCTCGATGTCATAGACGCTGATGTTGGTTGAAATACGCGGCAGCACCATGTCGCCGCTGATCAACACCGGCGCAGGCAAAGCGGCGTCATCACAATACAGCGCGATGTGTTCAGGCGCATGGCCGTAGCCGCTGATACAGCGCCAGCGCCGCCCAGCAATGCGCAAATCCATGCCGTCCATCAGTCGGGTAAATCTGTGCGGGACGTCGGGCACCATGCCTGAGTAGTAGCCGGTGCGTGCCCGTATTTTTTCAATGGAGTCAGGGTCGGTCAAGCCGTGCGCGGCGAAAAATTGGGCCGCACTGTCGCCGCCAAAACCGGTCGTGCTGCTGCACGCCAAGCGAGCGGTGTTGTAGTCGGTGGCGCTGACCCAGAGCCGAACATTCCAGCGCTCGCACAGCCAATGCGCCAGCCCGATGTGGTCTGGGTGCATGTGCGTCACAACGACGCGCAGCACCGGCAGGCCTTCCAGCTGACTCGCAAAAATGGCGTCCCACTGCGCTTTGGATTCGTCACGGGCGATGCAACAGTCCACGATGGTCCAGCCGGCTTGACCGTCGATCTCGTCACGCAGCAGCCACAAATTGATGTGGTTCAGCGCGAAGGGCAGACCCATGCGAATCCAGCGCACGCCGGGCGCGACCTCTAGGGCGGTCCCGGCGTCCGGCAGCGTCTCGCCAAGCGGGTAATGCAATTGCTGTTCAAGAAGGTTCATGAGGGGCCTGACGGTGCGCTACATTTGAGGTTGACGTTGACGTTAACGTCAACAAGTCGAATTGTAGAGATCCATGGCGCTGAGCGTGCTACGCGCCCCCACCCAACATCATCCCAAAAGGGGCTTTTCCTTCACCATGGCCACGACTTACACCATCGGCGACCTTGCCAAAGAGTTTGACCTGACCACCCGAGCCATGCGTTTTTATGAAGACATGGGCTTGTTGCAGCCGCAACGCGAAGGGCCGGGCGGACGCAACAGAATCTACACGGCCCGAGACCGCACCCGGCTGAAACTCACGCTGCGTGCCAAGCGCTTGGGCCTGAGTCTGAGTGAGGCCAAGGACATCATTGACTCGTATGACAACCCGCGCGACACCGCGCCGCAGCTGAAAAAATTCCTCGAGGTGCTGGCCGGTCATCGGCAACGTCTGGAAGAACAAATGGCCGACCTGCAAGCCAACCTGGAAGAGGTCAAGGGGCATGAAAAGGAAGCCCGATCGCTGTTGGCCAAAGCAATCAAAAAAGCCGCTTGAACAATCCGGCCGCGATTCTTAAACATGACGTCAACATCCACTCAAAGGCCCTTGCACATGACCGTCGCTGCTACCTTGAATACTCCCAGCCCTGCCGAATTGTTCCAGCGCGTCGAAGCCAGCTTTGTCCGGCAAGGCCTGATGAAGCACTGGGGCGCCCGCCTGCTGCGCGTCGAGCACGGCCTGTGCGAAGTGGCGCTGCCGTACTCCGACCGGATCACCCAGCAACAAGGCGGCTTTCATGGCGGTGCTATGGGCGCGTTGGCTGACATTGCTGCGGGCTACGCCGGCCTGACCGTGGCGCCGGCGGGCATGGAAGTCACCACTGTCGAATTCAAAATCAATTTTTTAGCAGCGTTTCAGGGCGGTGAGTTGCGCGCGGTGGGCCGCGTGCTCAAGGGCGGCAAGCGCCTCATCATCACCGCTGCAGACGTCCAACACGTGGCGGCTGACGGCAAGGTCACCGACTGCGCCGTGATGCAGCAAACGCTGATGCCCGTGCCAAAGACGTACTGACTTATTTCAAACTTCAAGGAGACGCCATGACCCTGCCAGGACTCAACTTTCAGCTCGGTGAAGACATCGACGCCTTGCGCGATGCGGTGCGTGAATTTGCACAAATTGAGATCGCACCGCGCGCAGCAGAGATCGACCGCAGCGACCAATTTCCGATGGACTTGTGGCGCAAGATGGGCGACCTAGGCGTGCTCGGCATCACTGTCAGTGAAGAGTTTGGCGGCGCCAACATGGGCTACCTCGCGCACATGATCGCGATGGAAGAAATTTCTCGGGCCTCCGCTTCTGTCGGTTTGAGCTACGGCGCCCACAGCAATTTGTGTGTGAACCAGATCAAACGCAATGGCACGCCTGAGCAGCGCCAGAAGTACCTGCCCAATCTGATCAGCGGTGACCACATCGGTGCCTTGGCCATGAGCGAGCCCGGTGCCGGTTCTGACGTTATCAGCATGAAGCTAAAAGCCGAAGACAAGGGCGATTACTACCTGCTCAACGGCAGCAAAATGTGGATCACCAACGGCCCGGACGCCGACACCTTGGTGGTCTACGCCAAGACCGAGCCGGAGTTGGGTGCGCGTGGCGTAACCGCCTTTTTGATTGAAAAAACCATGCCCGGTTTTTCTGTCGCGCAAAAGCTCGAAAAGCTCGGCATGCGCGGCAGCCACACCGGAGAACTGGTTTTCGACAACGTCGAAGTGCCGGCGCAGAATATTTTGGGCGGCTTGAACGGCGGCGCCAAAGTGTTGATGAGCGGGCTTGATTACGAGCGCGCCGTGCTCACTGGCGGGCCTCTGGGCATCATGCAATCCGTCATGGACAGCGTCATCCCTTATATCCACGACCGCAAGCAGTTCGGTCAAAGCATTGGCGAGTTTCAACTGATTCAAGGCAAGGTGGCGGACATGTACACCGTGCTGCAGGCCGGGCGTTCGTTTGCCTACACGGTGGCCAAAAACCTCGATCTGCTGGGTGTCGAGCATGTTCGGCAAGTGCGCAAAGACTGCGCCTCGGTGATTTTGTGGTGTGCTGAAAAAGCCACCTGGATGGCTGGTGAAGGCGTTCAGATTTTTGGCGGCAACGGCTACATCAACGACTACCCGCTGGGGCGTTTGTGGCGCGATGCCAAGCTTTATGAAATTGGCGCTGGCACCAGCGAAATCCGCCGCATGCTGATCGGCCGTGAGCTGTTTGCAGAAACCTGTTGAGCCACAGTCGTGGCACCAAATGACTAAGATCGACACATGACAAACTCAATCAATAATCTTTTCGCCCACAACCGCGCGTGGGCCGCGCAGATGGAGGCGGAGCGCCCCGGCTTTTTCACCAGTCTGGTCCAACAGCAAACGCCCAAGTACATGTGGATTGGTTGTTCTGACAGCCGTGTGCCGGCCAACCTGCTGACCGGGCTGGAGCCAGGTGAGGTGTTTGTGCACCGCAACGTGGCCAACGTGGTCGTGCATTCAGACCTGAACGCCTTGTCGACCATTCAGTTTGCGGTTGAGCGACTCAAAGTTGAGCACGTGATGGTGGTCGGCCATTACGGCTGCTCCGGCGTTCGCGCGGCTCTGGAAGGTGCGCGGATTGGTTTGGCCGACAACTGGTTGCGCCACATCCAAGATGTGCGTGACCGTCACCAATCGCTGATCAACGGGATTGCTGAAGAGTTTCGCTGCGACGCGCTGGTGCAACTCAATGTGATTGAGCAAGTTGTCAATGTGGCGCAAAGCACGGTGCTGCAAGACGCTTGGTCGCGCGGGCAAAACGTCTCGTTGCACGGCTGGGTCTACGGCATTCATGACGGTCTGCTGAAAGACATGCATGTCACGGTCACGGGTAACACGGGCTTGGAGCCGATGTACCGGGCTGCCATCGACAGCGTGGCCAAAGCGCCGCGATAAATTTTCAAACTATTTAAGGAGCAAAACATGTCTGATGCCATCGTCATTCTCGGAGCTGCCCGCACGCCCATGGGTGGCTTTCAGGGCGACTTTTCCTCTCTGGCTGCGCACGATCTTGGCGGTGCCGCGATCAAGGCGGCGATTGAGCGCGCTGGTATTTCACCGGCTCTCGTTGACGAAGTGTTGTTCGGCAATTGTCTGATGGCCGGACAGGGCCAAGCGCCTGCGCGGCAGGCCGGTTTCAAGGGCGGCTTGCCGGCCAGCACGGGCGCGGTGACGCTGTCCAAGATGTGCGGTTCGGGCATGGAGGCGACGTTGCTGGCCAACGACCAGTTGATCGCCGGCAGCCGGGACGTGATGGTCTCAGGCGGCATGGAAAGCATGACGAATGCGCCGCATCTGTTGCTGAAAGGCCGCAGCGGCATCCGCATCGGCCACGACCGCATTTATGACCACATGATGCTCGACGGCCTCGAAGACGCGTACGAGCCGGGCCGCGCCATGGGCACTTTTGGCGAGCAATGCGCTGACAAATACCAGTTCACGCGGGAGGCACAAGACGCCTTTGCAACAGCCAGCGTGCAACGCGCGCGGGCGGCAATTGAGTCTGGCGCTTTTGCCGCTGAGATCACGCCGGTGACGGTGAAAGGTCGCGCTGGCGACACCGTGATTGCCACCGACGAAGGTCCGGGCAAGGTCAAGTTAGAAAAGATGTCGGCGCTGCGTCCGGCGTTCAAAAAAGACGGCACCATCACCGCGGCGTCCAGCTCGTCCATCAACGATGGCGCGGCAGCCTTGGTGCTGACGCGCGCCTCCACGGCCAAGGCCTTGGGCGCCACGCCGATCGCCCGCATCGTCGGCCATGCGACCTTTGCCCAAGCCCCTGAGTGGTTCACCACCGCGCCGGTGGGTGCGGTGCAAAAGCTGCTGAAAAAAATCGGCTGGCAGGTGGCTGATGTCGACCTGTGGGAAATCAACGAGGCCTTCGCCGTGGTGCCGATGGCCGCCATGAAAGAGCTGGGCATACCCCACGACATTGTCAATGTCAACGGCGGTGCGTGTGCCTTGGGTCACCCGATCGGTGCCAGCGGCGCCCGCATCATCGTCACCTTGCTGTATGCACTGAAAGCACGCGGCCTCAAAAAAGGTGTGGCGACTTTGTGCATTGGCGGCGGCGAAGGCACGGCGCTCGCGATTGAATTGCTGTAACAAGGAAGCGTCATGCCCATCACCAAAGGATTTCGCGTGCTGGTTGACGAGGCCATGGCCGAAGTCACCACCTACAGCGTGGCCCAAATCCGTGAACGTTTGGGCGATCCGTCGCTGCAGATTGTCGACATCCGTGATCCGCGTGAGTTAGAGCGCGGTGGCACGCTGCCGGGCGCACTGCTCGCGCCGCGCGGCATGTTGGAGTTTTGGGTTGACCCGGACTCGCCGTATTTCAAACCGGTGTTTGGCGACGAGTCGCGCGAGTTCGTGTTGTTTTGCGGTGCCGGCTGGCGCAGTGCGCTGGCCACCAAGGCCTTGCAAGACATGGGCATGCGCAACGTCGCGCACATCGATGGCGGCTTTGCTGATTGGGCCGAACAAGGCGGGCCAGTGCAGACGCTCGAAGCGCACAAGGCCGCCAGCCGGCCACCGGCCAAGGCTTGAGGTCGCGTGGACGTTGATGACCCGTGCCCCTGTGGCCGCGAAACCGGCCAAGGAACTGGTCCCGGTCGACCTTTGAGTTTGGCCGCTTGCTGCGGTCGCTATCTGCAGCAAGGGTTTGAATCGCCAGCGCCCGACGCCGAGGCGCTGATGCGCTCCCGTTACAGCGCCTTTGTGCTGCAACAGGATGATTACCTGCGCGCCACATGGCATGTCAGCACGCGGCCCGATACCTTGGATTTTGAACCCGGCGCGCGCTGGCTGGGGCTGGAGGTTCGGCGCCATCAAGTGACTGGCCCGGACACTGCTGAAGTCGAGTTCGTGGCGCGATTCCGGCTGGGCGGCAAGGCCACGCGCTTGCATGAAAAAAGCCGCTTTGTGCGTGAAGACGGTCGCTGGTTGTATGTCGACGGGGATGGGGCATAGCGAGGTCGCGCGCTTGAGTCGATCCCTTTGCATTTCTCTCGCCGAGTCGCTTCCCCTTATCATCTGCAGATGAATTTCCAAGCTGTTTTATTTGATTGCGATGGCGTGCTGGTTGACAGCGAGGCCATCACCAACGGCGTGCTGCGCGACATGTTGGAAGAGTCCGGCTGGACGCTCACACCGGCTGAATGCATGCGTATCTTTATCGGCAAGGCCGTCAAAGACGAGCGGGTCTTGATCGAGACGCGCACCGGCCAGCCTATGACCGAAGAATGGATGCTGCGCTTTCGGGATCGGCGCAACCTGGGCTTGGTAGCCGGCCTGCAAGCGATTCCCAACGCGGTTGACGCCGTGGCCAAAATCCACGCGCTGTACGGCGGGCTGATTGCTTGCGCCTCGGGTGCTGACCGTTTCAAAGTCGAACTGCAACTGGAGAAGTGCGGCCTCATGCCCTACTTCAAGGACTTCATCTTCAGCGGCCACGAGATGCTGCGCACCAAACCAGCCCCCGATGTTTACCTGGCAGCTGCGGCGGCCTTGGGCGTTGACCCGAAACGCTGCGCCGTGGTGGAAGACACGGTCACCGGCGTCGCGGCCGGTGTGGCGGCGGGTGCCACGGTGTTTGGTTACAGCCCGGCCGAGGCCGGGCATGACGCGCCGAACGCTTTGCGCGCCGCCGGTGCCAGCGTCATCTTCACGGACATGTGGGCGTTGGCAGACCTCGTGTAAGAGAAGGGTCGGGCGAGATTGAAATCACGGCCCCCTACAATGCCGTCACCTTGAAAAGGGCCAAAGCTGCAAGAGTCAGCGTCACCTTGCTTCAAGGTAAGCCCTAATTGCCGAGCTGCTGTTGCGCCTTTAATCTCCTCGCTCTACTTATGTCACTGCTCTCCGAAATAACCAAGCCGCCCGGCAATGCACCGCGTCCTGCCGATCTGGACGAAGTCACCGTCATCCCCCTGAAGATTGAAGACTGGCTGACCGTCATCGTCATGGGTTTGCTGGCGCTCATCACCTTTGCCAATGTGCTGGTGCGCTATTTCACCAGCCAGTCGTTTGCCTGGACCGAGGAGTTCTCGGTGTTTCTGATGATCGCGTTGGCGCTGGTGGCCGGTTCGGCCTCGGTGGCGCGCAATCGGCAAATCCGCATCGAGTACTTTGCTGACAACGGCCCACTGGCGCGTCAGCGCGCGCTGGCCCGCTTCGGCGCCATCATGGTGTTTTTGTTGTTCGTGCTGATCGCCGTGCTCAGCACGCGCATGGTCTACGACGACATC
>Ga0075464_10000389_pt1 | contig 19010 bp, 18 predicted proteins | sample DEB19_08_DNA_5_FD_75068 | JGI IMG/M metagenome (GOLD analysis project Ga0075464, IMG submission 75068) | Aqueous microbial communities from the Delaware River and Bay under freshwater to marine salinity gradient to study organic matter... | ecosystem: Environmental > Aquatic > Marine > Coastal ...
ACACGGCAACCACCCACGTACGCCAGAGGGTTATGAAGAGTTCAATGGGGTAGTAGCAGTTAGTAAATATACACAGAAGAAGATGAAGAAGTGGTGTCCTGGATTAAAGACAATTCTAGTATACAACCCAGTACCAGAAAAACAGATTAAACTGATTAGTCTGTCACGTTCTGCTAAAGATAAGGGTTGGAAGCGTATGATGGCACTAGCACGTAAGTTACATAGTCGTGGCGTTAACTTCCAGTGGGATGTTTACACTGACTATAAGGGTGTACATAAGTCTAAGTATATGAACTTCTGCAAGCCTACGATACATGCACTAGATAAGTTGAAAGAAGCTGACTTCTTAGTACAGCTGTCAGACCACGAATCGTTTGGTTACTCCATGGTAGAAGGATTACAATACTCGAAGTTAATAGTTACTGACATCGAGATTCTACCAGAAATGGGTATAAATAAAAAGAACGCCGTCATTGTTCCGATGAAAGATGCGGATTACGACAGCGTTGTGGATGATATATTATCTAGGGTGTATGTTCCACCACAAACAGATTACTCTGTTATATTAGGTGAACCAGGGGATAACATGCAAGAAGAAAGAATTAAAGTAAAGAACGTCACAAAGATGGATTGGTATATTGATGACCAAGACTTCTGGGTAGGTGAAGGCGAAACATCATTTGTATATGATACAGGTGACGCTCGAGACCTTATTGACGCAGGAAGACTACAAGTAGTTGACCAATAAAAAAAGACACTCCGTAATGGGGTGTCTTTTTGTTTAGGCTGCATCTTCTATGTAGCCTTCTACTATAAAGGGTTTTTGTATTTCTACTGCTTGCAATGCAAGGCTGGCTAGACCCCTGTCTATTTCTGAAAGTCTGCTATGTTCGCTCGTTTTCTCGAGTGCGTATAGAAGATTATCAACAGTGTCTAGGTGTGTCCTACCACGATAGAACTCTTTTTGCACAGCCATTATTGCATAGAAGCCGAGAACTGGTACTTGAGAGACGCTCCGATGAAGCTCGTTGTGAACGTCACGGTCTATCGGTATGATAAGACCAGCATTACTACGAAGCTCCTTATATTGAGGGCGTGATTCCCATTCCCTTCTATTGAACAGGACGTGGTGTCTGTCCATCTTGGCTACTTAGCTTCAGCAGGCTGAATGAATAGGTTCATTAATGCTGAAACACCAGCTGCGATAGCACCTACGATTGCACCAGTAGTGAAATCGAATGAGCTAACTGCCCATGCTGCAAGACCAGCTTGTACGAAAGTCTTAAGAGCACGAATAAATAGTGCGTTACCGTTCATAATTATTTCCTTTTCAGTTTATTAATTATTGCTTGTACCCACTGCGTTATTTTGTCTTTTTGAGCCAAAAGTTTAGTAACTTGCTCAAAAATAAACGCTTTTATGACTTCAAGTGGAGTCTTATTGCTTTCTGGCACATCCCCACCATTTTCTGAAGGAACTTCAGGGTCTGGTGTAGGGTCAGAAGGTTGCTCTGGTTCACTTGGTTCTGTTGGAGTTGGGTCTGGTTCGACAGCAGGTTCTTTAGTACCGTAATACACAACCTGATTCTTAGCTGCTGTAGTTCTGTCCGATACAACACTACGGCTCGTTTCGACACCATTAGTATATGTAATCCTAGTCACAACAGTTCTGACACCATCAACGCCATCCTGTACTACAACTTCTTCACCGACTAACTTAGTTGAGTCTGGTGTGCGAGTAGTCTCGAAGGGTATCGCAGTTGTAGTTGTTTCGTCCTTAGTGGTAACAACAGGTGCTGCATTTTGACCAGCATACTTACCCCAAGCCTCACGGCTCATATAAGCAACATCACGGTCAAGAGTACCTGCAGAACTTGTGTACTGCCAGATTGCAGCAAATCCCCAAGGACTAGTATTATACGGCATTTCACCTTCAGCTGGAACTGGTGGGTTAGCTACGTTATACTTGTTAGGATAACCAGCAATCCAAAGACCAAAGTCTTCGTTAACAACTGGAGACCAGTTAGCACGACTAATAGTACTAGCACTCATGTAGATAAGTGGCTTAACACCAGTTCTGTCTCGTACACGGCGTAACCATGTCAAAGCCCAGTTAACATCTGCGAGATTTCCAGATTCCCAGTCAAGTACTAAGATAGCTTCCTTATTTTGCCAGTAACCAGTAGTGTTATTAACAAAGAAATCAGCTTCAGATACTGCGTCTGTCAAATCTGGATGAGCAAAGTGGTACACTCCTAAGAGCTTACCTTTTGATTTTGCGTATTGGTATTTAGTATCACAAGTAGGGTCTACATAACCAACACCCTCAGTAGCCTTTACAATAACAAAGTCTTGTGCGAGGTCAACAGCTGATGTGTTTTGCCACTTGCTAATGTCAATTCCTTTTAGCATTATAAGCTCCTATACCATTTAATGAGTTTCTTGACTAATGCAGCAAAACCGAATGCTAGTAGTGTTCCGAGGAATGCACCAATCATAGCACCAGTTGATACGTACAAAAACCAGTAGAGTAGTAAGTCGTTCATCTTATTCTTTCCTTTTATTGTAATATAGTACTAACTGCGTATGTAACCAGTAATGTCAACACACCACCGAGAATAGCAGACAGTGTATTTTGAATCCAAGTACGTTTCTGAAGTTTTTGGACATCTTTTTTGACATCCTCAATCTCTTCATAGATAGCCTTGTGTTCCATCTCAGCTTGTTCTTTTGCCACTTCAATATCCTTATGAGTAGCAAAAACTGAAGCCATTTGCTCTAGCTTATCAGTGAGCTTCTGGAAGCCATCTCTGCTTGTCTTCTCTAATTGTCCAACACGGTAGGCAAGGACAGCTGGGCTATCCTCTCCTACCTGTGGATTAACGTTCACTATTGGTTGATTGTTTGTTTTTGACATTAGTTATCCTCTTTATACTTACTGACATTAATCAACTTGTCGTTTAAGTAAGAACTTCCGCTAATAGCATTCCCACCCTTATCATAACCTACAACACCAGGAATATCCTGATAATCGGCGTAGTATTTACGTAGACTATCACGCACCTTTGAGTTGTATTCCTCTGCCAACCTAGCAGCCTTGTTAGTGTCACCTGCGTTTATTGCAGATTTAACATTAGCAAGTGCTTCTTGGCGACCATCTGCACTATTTAGTGCTATAAAGAACTCAGCAGCTTTCTTCTTTGAATCTTGAGAACCAAGTCCGTCAACTGTTTTAGTCTGAGTCTCCGAGAGAGTTGGGAAACCATTAGTCACCCATTCATGTCCAGCATCAGTTGTATACTTACCAAACACTGCAGCACGTAGTTGCGATGCGGTATCAGTATTCTGTACGAACTGGATGTTACCAGCAGCGTTTCGAGATACACCTTCATCAGTAGATTGGATGCCCTTTATTGTACGCTGTGCCTGAGCACTACCAGGAATCAAGTTTGTGAGGAACTTGCTACCAACTTTATTTGCTATTTGACCACGTTGGTCATCACTAGCAGTTGCAATCTGGTATAAACCAGGGTTGCTTGCATCACCACCAATACCTAGAAGGTTAAAGATAGGTGACTGTGGCATCTGACCTTGGGTAATGTCAGAACCGAATGGTACTAAGTCTTCTGGTTTCATTCCAGTGACTTCACCTACTGAGTAGTAGAATCCTGCAGTACCAGCAGCAAAGGCTAATAGGTTATAAACACCACGAGCATTCAATGTAGTCTTACCGTTTTTAGTAACAAACATTGAGTCTTCATGTCCCTTGAACAAGTTCTTAACGAAGTGAGCCTGTTGCAAGTTCCATGACTGCATCTGTAGTGCAAGTTTACCCATATCACCATCAAGTGCTACAGGAACATCAAGAGGTGTAAACTCAAATGATGTATCACGAGCACCAACACGACCTTCCTTCATAGCCATTTTAAGCTCTTCAGGGGTTGCGTTATCTAATGTCTTACCAATCTTAGCTAAGTAACCATCACGCTTGGCAAAGTATGCAGTAGCACGACCAAGTTGGTCAACGTTACGCATCATTGTCCACAAAGGTACTTCCGCCTTGTCGATGGCACGTTGTGTAGCAGTTCCACCTTGGTGACTAATGTCACGGATGAAGTTACTAAACGATGAGTCCATAACACCAGCCTGATACAATTCACGCCACTCCGCACTATCGGCACGGAGAGATTTACCTGCAGATATAATCGCATGTGGTAAGTCTTTAGGGTCAATCTTAGCTGCAATGTTCACGAAAGCCTGCGTGTTCTTCAACGCAGTTGATACCGAGCCACCCATCAAACCTGCGTTTGTGAGACGGCGGAATCCACGAATCAGCTTACCGCTTGCATCTGGAACAGGTATAATCTTTTGAATCATTCCGTCAAGTGCAGACTGTAGTTCTGATTTATTAGTACCACGTAAGTTGTTGAACAAGTCAGTTACATAACGTTGCTGGGATGCAGAGAATCCATTACCCTTATCGGCAACAGTCTTTGCAATATCCTGCATAGTTGGCTCAAGGAATACCTTGCGAGCACCAAGAGTGTCATACAGGTTCACAACTGACAGTAGGTTCTTCTGGAAGTTAGTAGCACCAGTACGCTTTTCCAAGAATCCGTTCTTAAACTGGTAAGAAGTATTCAAGTCCAAGTATCGCATAGTAGCTGGGTCTAGCCCACTTAGCTGTGCGGTCAAGTTCCTGCGTACAGTAGAAGTCAAAGGATTGCCCTTTGCATCTTTACCATATTTAAGCATTTGGATTGACTGGTCTAATGCAGCAGCTTCCTTACCAGTCTGACTCTTAATTAGGTGAGGAACATAGTTAGAGATACGACCTTCTGGGTCAATTCCCAAAGCATCAGCCATTTCACCAAAGTATTCACGAGCATCACGGTAAACCGTCATCTCGTTATCAGTAAGTTTGCTTACATTACCATTATCAAGTGCATCGAACACCCTAGCTCGAGAAGCTTCATTCTTTCCAAGTAACTCATCCCATTGTCGGATTCTGAGAATCTGTTGACCACGGTGAGATGTGTAATCAAACATAGCATTATCGAGTTTATCTGCAAACTGTTTACCAGCATCGCCCCAGCTGCGGATAACTTCTCTAGGTATACCGAGGAATCGTCCAACAATACTAGTTGATAGAGGGCTTTGCTTTCCAGCTACGGCTTCAGTGGCATCAAGTGCTACAGTATCAGCAGCCTTTTGGGTTACTGGGTCTGTGTTCAACTTGTCTACAAACTCTTGTGGGGTGTCAGCAGTATCAGCAGCATGTACTAACTCGTCAGTAGCAGCAACGGAACCCTGAGTCTGTGTTGGTCGCATAAACTCAGCAGTTTGTGCTTCATTTAAGCGTCCTTGCAGTTCTTCTTGGTATGCAGCATCTGCAGCCTCATCAAGTGTGCGATATGTCTCAGGGCTTGCATCCATCATACGATTAGCATCAGTAACAATCTTGCTTTCCTGTTGGTTGACAAAATCATTAATCTGCTTATCATACGCACGAGCATCCGCACTATCATTGTATAGACCATCAAGATTTTGCATATCTTCGTCTAAGGTATTAGTAAGTTCGTCTATTTTTTGCTGTTTATAAGGACTATCTGGCATATCCTGCAAGTTCTTAATATCGGCATTATATTGGTCGATGAAGTCTTGCTTAGAACGGTTATAAGTTGGAGTGTCCATAAAGTTAGGAGCATTCAACTTTGCATCATTAGCCTGTTGTAGTACCTTATTTGCAGAATCACGAACCTGCTGTGGCAACTTAGGATTGTTAATTACATCGAGTAGGTCAGTAGGACGTTGGTCAGGAGTATACAAATGGTCTGGTTTGTTGCCAGCATTGTAGTTCTGAATCTCGGTCTGTACATCTTGTACTTTTGGAGCATTAGCAAGTCGTTCGTTAGCAGCAGATTTTGCAACATTAGCCTCTCGAGCTAGAGCATCATTATACTGCTGGTTGAGGTCTGCAAAGCGTTGCTTTAGTGCATCCTTGTTAACAGTAGTAGTCGTTCCAGCACCAGTATTCACACCAGCGTTATCTGCTTGTGAGTATTTCTGGTCAAGTTGGCTGTTGAGTTGTTCATACTTGTTATTAATCTTATTCGCAGCATCCGCCTTAGCAGTTGCATCAAGATTAGGGTCTTTTTCGACAGCCTTAAGTTCTGCATCATATTGCTTAGATAGAGCAGCTTGGTCTTTAGCATAGTTAGGGTCAGCAGTTTTAACTGGTTTGTTATCAACTGTTTGCATCAAGTCTTGTGGATAGTTTCCATTCTGTAGGTCTTGAATCTGAGCAGCAATATCTTTACTAGTAGGCTGTCCGTCACCAAGTAGACCAGCGACTTGAGGTTTGTCAGTAGCAGCTGGAGCAGTAGGTGTTGTATTATCTACAGCATTAGCAGCTTGGTCAGCAGCAGTACCGCCTTTACCAGTAACCTTACGAATAAGTTTACCAGCACCCCAACCTGCACCACCCAGTACAGCACCTGCAGCAGCACCCTGTGCTATTCCAGCACCGACATCTTGTCCGTTTGCAGCAGCTTGTACACCACCATAAGTACCATTGATTATAGCACCCTCAGCAGCAGAACCTGCGAGTGAACGGCTTAAATCAGCAGCACCCTTTTTGGCAACTGCTTCAGTGACGGCTTTAGTAGTTTCTTTTGCAGCAATACGTTCTGCAGCAGTCTTGCTAACATTTTTAGCAATTCCTTCTACTGCAGCCTTACCACCAGTCTTAATAGCACCACCGACACCAAGCGTAGCAACATCTAGGAAGTTACTAGCAGTGTCTAATGCTGTTTTCTTTGCATCAACTTTTTGTGAAGCTTCATATGCAGCCTGGTTGTCTTTGGTTTTCTGGTCGTAGTTGTTCTTTGTTTTGTAATCATTAACTTGCTGGTCACGCTGTTTCTTCAGTTCGTCAATCTTCTGAAGGTCAGCTTGTGACATCTGAGAGGTATCAGCACCACCATCTGCGGTAGTCTTACCAGCATCAATGTACTTACCATAAATGTCGTTGATTTGCTTATTAGCTTTATTCTGTATGTCGTTAAGACCTTGCTGAAGATGAGCTTGGTCATTGGTTGCAACAGTACCCTTGATGACACGTCCTACGTCACCAACACCATGATTCCATGAGTCGGCTATAGACTTACCAGTGTCAACAACAAAATCACCTGCCTTCTGGAAGATATTTTTGTTATCCTCTTTCTGCTTCTGGGCTTCCTGTTCCTGTTGTGCTTGGAAATCAGCCTCAGCTTGAGCCTTGGCTTGTTCCTGAGCGTACTTAGCCCAACGGCTAGTAAACCCACCAGAACTTGGGGCAGCATCGCCAGTCAACCAGCCGTATCCATATTGATTTTTACTAGCCATTAATTACTCCTAAAATAGACCGTAGTCTGATGTGTAAGTTTTATAACTTGAGTTGACATATCCAGAGAATGTTGCGTTGAATGAATCAACACTACCACCATTCGCAACCCATGATTGTCGTGCTTTCTGCCATGTAGATGGAGAAACGTGGTTGTCACCACCCTTTTTACTATCAAGATATGCAGCTGTAGTATCAGTAAGATTCTTCAGTGCAGCAGCAGTTTGTGCTTGCTGACTAGCAGCCTGTGCATTTGCAGCATTAGCAGCAGCAATTTGAGCAGCACGGTTCTTAGCATTTTCTGCAGCAGTAGCCTCTAATTGTGCTTGCTGTAAGTTCCACTGGTTTAGTGAACTTTGCTGGCTATTCTGAGTATCCAGTGCTTTATTACGCAAGTCTGTATTCAATGCAGCAGCTTGACCTTCTAGTGTCAATGTGTCTGCGTTCTTCTTTGCTTGAGCTGCCTGAACCCCTGGCAAGTAAGTAGTAGAAAGATAGTCTGCCTGCTCGGACGTAGGTACACCGCTAAATGCGAGACCCTTCCCCGTAGCCTGTTCGTTAATTTGGTTGAAACCCTGAGTTTTAGCAGCGTCCAGTGCAAGTTGCTGACCTTTATAGGTAGCATCAGTGTTAGCAATCTGTTGATTGATAACGTTCTGTTGTGCTGTGTACCCAGGTTGCAAACTCGCCATAATCTGGTCGAGTGTCTGCACTGTAGGTGCTTGAGCCATTAGATTTCCTCTTTAATTTTCATTTAGTTGTATTATACCACACTTAAGCTAAAAAGTCAAGACCTAATTATCCGTGGTGCAATAGGTAGGTTAGCCCTCATTGGGAATAACCATGAGGTTGCATTATCAAAGAACTGATAGGTATAACTATACACGCTAGAATCAAATGCGTAGTTAGCAACAGTGACTGGGTTGAGCGAACCATCAATATATGTTTGCTGTTGACCAGTAGCGTTGAATACTATAGAGTCATAGTAGACATACTTTCCAGAAGGTGAACCGCCACCGCCTTTACCAACAGGATGTGTCTTGGTTGGGTTTGCGATAGCCCAGTACAATAGTGTAGCTGGGTTACAAGTTCCATCAGATGGTGTAAACGTTAGTGTTCCAGACATCCATCGTACAGAAGTACGAAGAATTAACGCATTATAATCTAAGTTATAGAAATATTCATGGTTAATAAATCCCCAGTTAGTTCCATCAAATGACATCAAACCAGATTTTGTAACATCCTGTTTAGTAGAATAATCACGTGCGAATGCTTGTATTTGTCCACTTAAACCAGATGCAGAGTCCTGTGCGACTGAATCGGGTAGATAGATGATAACATCCCTAACATAACCAATATAGGTCGATGTCAATGAGACACTACCAGAACGATGAATTGTGGTTGGGTTGAGATAAATATAATCACTGTCTGTTGATTCAATAATCTTCCACATCTGCCAGTCGGAGTTCATAATGAGCTGGTCATCAGTGGCATCGCCAACTGACACACCAGGTTCACTAACTTTAATGTTATAACTACCATCCTCTTGCTTACCAATAACTATACGGTCAAATCCGTCCTCATCAGTAATAACATCACTACGGTCACGGGACTGGACTATGTTGAAGTTTTGATTAAGAGCATTAATCAAGGTAGCTGAATCCATTTGGGGACTCAGCTTGATGTAAGACGGCATTGACATGTTAGACTGTTGCTCCTACGCAGAAACCACTCAGTTCAGACTGGCTACCAGTCAACTGACCGTTCTGGGTATCTCGTTTAGCCCACATCTCAACATAGTCACCTGCATTAAGGTAGACAGCACCAGCTGCCACAATACCAGTTGAGTTATTGCCACCAGCATTGATGTTAGTACCAATTAGACGAGTAACACCATTAACACGCAAGTCCATATAGATGAAGTTACCAGCTAGATTTGCAGCAGTGGTGAAAGTCACCCTACCGTTCAACTGATATACTCCAGATACTGGTGCGATAAATCGTTGGTTTGAAATATCAAAGTTATCACCACCATACTCATAGTTAAGCACACTCAGTGCTACTTTAGTCATAGTACCTGCGGTTATATTCTGGTTAGATGCAGCACTTTGTACATCAAAGGCAATAGCTGATAGCTTTTGTGGTGTAATAGTGTTGTCATCAATTTTATTGTTTGTTAATGAGCCATCAGCATATTTGCTTGAAGTGACAGCATTATCTGCTAGGTTATTTTGGTCTAGCAAACCATTGATTTCTTTTATTACCTGGGCGAATCGCTCGTTGAAGACGTTCGCAGTGACGGGTGTTCCATCTTCCAGGTTAGTGTAAGTAATTAAACCCATTGTCTATATCCTTTTAGTCTTGTACGAGAATTGTGCTCCAACTAGAGCGACTCGGTTATTAACTGCTTTACGCATTATTCGTATCTGCCAGTAGTTACCATATCCAGAGAACCTTAGACGGTTAACCTTGAAACTAGTCTGACCACCAAACAGTAGCCCATCACCTAGTTCATGTTCTGTACCGAATACTCCACCTTCTACAGTCAAGTTAATGACCTTACTACGAGGCGAGTTTTGGAAGTCTCTATCAAGTGCAACAATAAGTGGGAACGAACTGTCTACGCCCTGCAATAGTGGGAAGAACTTCTTGATACGTTTCTTTTGTGCTGGAGTACCAAGTGCAGTATAGTTGAACCTATACTCGAAGTCAATCGGAGCACCAAGGTTGTTATATCCAGTTTCAGCAATATACATTGTAGGAACTAATGAACTAACTTCTATAAGTTGGTCATCATCATCCTCATCACCATATGGTATTGCTTGGTCAACCCAGGTGTCAGTATCATACTGCCATTCAGATAGACCCTCATGATAGATAGCACAAGAGTTGTTCTGTGCTGAGGCATCTTCCTGGATGTAGAACCGTACTTGGTTACGCCATACTGCTAGGTTAACATCTCCACGGTCGGTTAAGCCACGGAACAAAGGCTCAATAGCTTCACCAATCTTAGAGTCATTAGTACCATCGAACTGATAGAATCCATCCTTACTAACAAAGTACATAAAGTTCTTAGTAGTTACAACAGACTTGTGCGATACAGCCCCACCAAATCCAGTTGATTCACGGAGAGTAAAGCTACCAGTATCATATCCTGAGAATACATATTTACCATCTTGTGTGAAGACAAATAGTGAATCTTGGAAGGATTGAATTGATGTTACTGGGCTACCAGCATAAGGTCTAGGTACATAGGTAAACGATGTACTCTTCCATGCATTGTACCATTGCTGGCTTGCGGTGGTTGCAGTCTGTACGCCATTAGTTATATTAGTTATAGCTGTTGGATTTCCAGGAGCTTCAGACCATACAATCTTATTTACGTTACTGGCATCAATACCAAACAAACGGTCTTTATGATAAACAATTTGTGATAGTATAGGTAACTCAGCATCTATAATTTTACCAAATCCAGTACTAGTGATAACTACATCATCAAGGTAAATCGTACCAGATGTGGCACTTCCTTGCAGAACAAGATACTTGAACGGACTTGTCGGTGTTATAGTAAATGATATATTCTGCCACGAAGTTGTAGCTGATACGTCTGAACCTAGTTGAGTAAAATCAACTGGAAATGCCGTAACAAGGGTCAAATCTTCGTTCGTACCATATAGATGTAATGTATCTGCAGTACCAACCTTAACCCAGTAAGATACTGTATAGGTCTTATTCTGCTCGAGATTTACGGTTGTGTAAGCCCTTCGTATACCACTCGATGCAGTGATAGACAAGGAAGCCACACCAGAGTGGAACTGTGCAGTCGTACGTGATACGGTCTGTCCAGTATCTGATGCGATAGCAGCCCATCCAGCAGCATTAGTTTCAAAAGTACCATTGGAGATTAGGTTAGGGTTACTACCAACTAGCGTTCCATCCCAAGTTGTCAAATCATCATATGAATTAACCCAGAATAGCTTATTGTCAGCACTGGTAAATGAATAGTAGTCTGCACTAGCATTCAATCCAGTCTTGATACTTACTAGTGAATGTGTAGATTCATCTACTTTATACATTGTTGTACCAATTACAACAATAGTAAGATTATCGCCATTATCACGATTCCAGCGATACACACCACGAATGGTATTTTCTGCTGTAGTGTATAACTGATAGTTGATACTGAATGCCTGAACATCTGGACTTGTTACGCCAGTATTAGATAGATAAGCATTGGTAGAATTAGTAGTAGTTGATACTAAGTATCCATCCTTGCCATCATCCTGTACTCGTAGTACAATCCAGTAATCCTGACCAGATGTTAGTTTTGGTGCTTGAACGAATCGTGCGGTTACATAAGCTGCAGTGTCGTCAATATCACCATTTTCTAGGCTACTAGTTGCAAGTTTCTTGTATGGAGAGCCAGAGTCATCAGACCATAGCTCCACAATAACAGCACTACTCGCACCATTAGGGTTAGCAATTTTTATGTTAAGTTTCGTTACTCGGTTACTGTCTGTAGCCGTGAACTTCTGAAGGACGTTATTAAGCGTTACGCCTACTTCCTGAGTACCAGCACCAGTGGTTGATTCCTCACTAACAGTTTTAGTTTCATTTAGTGGATTGAGGTAGAAACCAGAACCCTTACGATTTGAAACAGACACCTGTCGGTCATCAGCCTGTTGAGCATATAGACGGAAGTTTTTAGCGTATGGAGTTCGACCAGCTTTCATTAAGTCAACTGGAGAAACCATGTCGATTCCTAACTGTTGAAGTTGCTGAAACTGAGCGAGTTTTGCTGCAGCAGGTGCTTTAGGCTGCTGAGAACTACCGAAGTCATACGCAGGCATCTTATCGTCTCCTCATTCGGATTTGCTGATTAGCCATCTTAACAGCACCAGGACTAATCCTACCACCATATCGAGTGACTAGCAAATCAAGCAAGTTATTATATTCAGTTTTTACATAAGCAGCTTGGTCAAAGTCTTCATTGAACTCAAGACACTTAACATATGCACCAAGAACTAACAGTTCACTAAACTCTTGTGGTATCTCTGGAACATCAGTGTTCAGTGATAGTAATGCAGGAGTCTTAATGTAGTACATTGTAAGAGTATTATCTGCTGACGTTGGACGGCTCAATATGATGTTACCAGCATAAGAAGTCCAGTTTTCAATATCACCAGCTTCACGTACTTGTGGGTCTGGGAAGTTTTCAACAAATCTACGCCAAGGAATGTACAAATCAGTTATATCTCGTGGCGTATCACCGCTCGTAAGTATAACACGTTGTAGTAACGCTAGGTCTGTAGGCATATCAAACATCGCCGTACCAGAAGGTACATGACCAGCAAATATCTTTTCTTGGAACGATAATTCAAACTGGTTGAAGATGTCCCTCTGAGTATCATTCACAAAGTTTGCGATAACACCAGTGTCAAACTCGTCATCATCTAGCTTATCAACTTGGACTCGCTTGATAATGGCTTGTAGGGTATAATCCATTATTCTACCTCATATTCACCTTGCGGTGTATTAGTTTTACTAAAGCTACCTTGTTCTATAATATGGGAAGGTAGAAACCCATCTTTTTTGTTGTATTTATTAGTAAGTTGCCCGATTATTTTGTCTTGTAAATCGTAAGTACCATTATTATGCCACTTGCCACTTAAAAGCCCATTATTTTCGAGGAAGTTACTATTAAATTGACCCTTTTTTGAAGGATTTTGTGGTACTAGACCACCGCCAATTTCATATTCATCACCAACACTACCATCATCAGGATGTCTATTAGTATAAGAACCACGCACACCATTGATAATTATCTTCTGTGGCAGGTCATATAGATTATCTCGTACACGTATGTATGAGTCAAGGTCTATAATCCACCAATGAAGTTGTTGATTGAAGTTTATTCCACCCCACTGCATAAGCGGAGCACCCCATCCACCACCAAATCCAGGCGGTTCTATATCAATAAGACCATTAAGATTCTGTGATATTAGAGAATGAAGTGTACTAGCTATAGTCAGTAGTTGTCTCTGTGTTAGTGTGACACTTTGAGCACTATGATTGTGTAGTGCTCCCTGGACATCTAAGTAGAACTGTACAACTATCGGCAGGTTTCCATCAACCGTATGACCGTGCATCGTACTCTGAACGACTATTGTCTTATGCTCTACTAGTACAACTACCTCAGAAGTCAATCCATGTGTTGTATTATTAACAACGATAGTATGTTTCTGGGTTAGTGCAACATTTGTAGATGCAAGACTATTAAGTGCGTTAGCGACAGTAAGCAAGTGCTTTTGAGTAAGTATAACACTTTCATTGGTTAGACCATGAAGCGTATTAGATACTGCTAATTGGTGTTTCTGTGCTAGTAGTATTCCTGGAGATGCCAACGAGTGACCGCTAGAGCCGACTACTAACGTATGTTTTTGTGTTAAAGTTACATTGTCAGATGATAGTTGATGGCTTGCATCACTTAGGAACAACTGTAATTTTGCACCATAGATATAGCCACCAAAATACTGATTTCCTAAATAGAAGCCACCAAACATATTATCCTATCTTCCAGCAGGCTATCTGCTTGCTCCAGATTGCACCTAAGTTCTGTGAACTAATATTGCTACCAGAATCCTGTAATAGAGATATAGAAATATAATCACCAGCATTAAGATATATAGGTTGCGTCACCCAACTGATGAATGGAGTTTTACCAGATACTGTATCCATTTGACTTATCCAGGATACTACCGATGGGTCTGTTTGGTTAATAGATACACCAGATAAGATACGAGCCGAAGCACTGAACGTCGCTAAACGCCACACTAGCGATACCTGATACCAACCTGCAGTCTGTATAGTTATTCGGTTGTTATTTGTACTAGTAGAATGTGTAATACCTTGTTTTGTAGTTTCGGTATCTATCGGTAAGAAAGCCCAAGTACCACTAACGTGTGACATAGTGGAGTTATACCATCCCTGGAAAAATGGTTTAGATGAGTCTGCGGCATTATCCACATAACTCTTAACTGCTTTTTGGGAAGGATACTTAGTATCACTAGTTCCGAGAGTTGCAGTTGTATCTAAGTTGGCTAGTGTTTGGTATAGTGTGTCAAAATAAGTCTTTAATGTTGCTTTTATATTAGCCCATGTAAACTTCTTACCGACATTACTCGCAGCACTATCACTACCAAGAAACTCATCAGCATCTACTGGAGTTGTTTTACCAGTAAGGGCATGCACCTGAGCACCAATCTCAGTGAACACATCATCATCAGCATAAATAGAGTTTGTGATTCTCCAACCAGAAGCGATACTTTTAGCTGATGTTGACTTTTGAGCACGTACAATGGTTAGTGTATCGGTGCTTATTCCAGTCACTTGTACAATCTCTGCATTACTGTTAGTTGGTATTTGGTCTGCAGGATGTACGGTTGCAAAGAATGGTGTAGTTGGGAATCCAGCACCTTCTCCAGTTGTTACCACTAATGAAGTTCCAGAAGTAGCAGGACTAGGAGCAGTTACAACGATAGATGTAGCAAAGTTTTTATGATTACTCATGTTATCTCCTAGTTTACTGTTGTATTAATTGGATAGAAGAATGAACCACCCAAATAAGTTGGTGAGCCACTCGGTGGTGCAATAAGACGAAATGAGTTTGCTAATGGACTACCAGAAGCACCTTGGATTATTAAACGACCAAACGCTGATTCATTACGAAGAAGTAAGTGGTCAAGAGACCAGTTTGCAGGTGGTATATATCCTGAAGGTATTGGAATGTCTATAGTTGTACCACTACCTAGTGTTCCACTATCTGGAACCCACTTCATAGCCACAAAAACCATATTGCCAATCCTACAAAATGTAATCCATGAATTGTTTCTATAACCAGATGGGAAGAAACTAGAAGAACCAATAGGATATGTGGTTACATTAGCTTTCAGGCTATTATCAACATATGCCTTAGATGACTGCTGAGTTGGTACTTTAGTATCATCATTAGATACAAAGTCATCCTCATCTTTTACCCAACTATATGTTTTAACATTTGTCAGTGCAGATAGTTTAGTTTGTATCCATGTCCATAGATTAGCAAATGTTAGACGTTTATTTACGTTACTGGCTGCACTATCAGAAATACCTATTTCATCAGCATCTACTGGAGTAGTCTTGGCATCCTGAGAATGAATATCAACATCCTCTACATAGATTCCATTAGCAACTAGGTCTCCATAGGTGAACTCTTTTGCAGTAGTTCCCTTTTGTGCTCGAGTTACGGTAAATGTATCAGCGACAACATTCGTAACTAACACTATCTCACTATTAATTTTCCTTGACCATTTATTGTTAGGTGTCAGGGTTATGTAAAATGGAGTAGCTGGGAATAAAGAACCATCGCCAGTATATACTGTAAGTGATGTATCGCTAGTGCCAATCGGTGCATTTAGTACCGAGTTAGCAAGATTCTTTTTATTTGCCATTTATTTCTCCTTAAGATGGGTCAGATACTTCTATTTTCCAAGCAGGAACGGTAACAGTGTTACCAGACGTTAGCACCTGTGAAGTACAAGTAGTAACATACAGAAGATTAGAGCCATCACAAATTGCCACATGTGTGGCAGTACCATTTGAGTCAACTGGTACATCGGTTTGCTGTCCAATAGTAACCTTACGACCACTAACGTCTCCGTCAGCTTTAGTAAAGTCACCAGAATCCACTACAACATCTGCCAACTTGTAGGTAGTGACTGCCTCAGTGCGAGAGGTTGGTTGTGCGGAACATACCGTTAGAATAGTACCAGTAGCAACTTTGTCTAACAGTGAATCTAGCACTGCATCAGATGCGAACTTAGACATTATTTGCTCCTTGTTTTATTTAGTAAATTATGTTTTTAGCTATTAAACATAAAAAAAGAGGGCTGGAGCGAGATTGCTCCGCCCTCAAGGTTTTGTTAAGTCAGTTAACCCAAGGGTTAGGCTGAAGTAACAGGACGTGTGATTTTAACGATGTGGTCAGCACGTAGGACTTTTACACCCCACAACTGAGCACCAGCGATAAAGTCGATACCGTCAACTTTGTTGCGGTCTGCTTCAAAGCTAGGAACGTTTTGCACAGCACCAATCACGGCACTCTTCTGCAGCATCAGGAAGTTATACTTACCAGCCGAAGTCGTAACTGCGTTAGTGACGTAAACTTTCATACCGTAGATTTCACCGACAAGACCAGTCGTACCCTTAACAAGACCAGCTTCACCTGTTTCCTTGTAAGCAGTAAACTCTGGAACTTGACGCAAGTCACCAAGACCGTAACCGTTGACGACTAGAGCACGACCATCTTGTGGTACGTTAGCAGCGTCAAGAGCAGCAGCAGCTTTGACAACATCAGCGAAAGCGAGAGTTGTGTTAGTGTTTCCAGTTACAGTGATGGTAGAACCAGCACCTGCAACAGTTTTTCGCATTACTTCCTCGTCAAGAGCACGGTCAAGGAATCGACCAAGGCGAGCTGTGTGAGGAGCACGGAACTCGTATGCAGACTGTGCTTTAAGCACATCCTGAACACCAAGAACCTTACGAATGTATCGGTCAATGAGCAAGTCAACTTGGTCAGTGTCGAGTCCGTCAATAGTCAGACCAGAAACTGGTGAGTTCGTTGAAGTGTCGTCAGTGATTTCGTCCATGAAGTTAAGGTGAAGAGTGTCACCCTTCTGAGCGATTTCGCTTGAGAAACGACCATCAATCAGCGACCACATAACCAGGTTGTTAACACGGTTGTCCTGAATCTCCTTTGCCCAGATTTCTGGAACGTTAAGAGCTTCATCACCGCTACCACTTACAGCACCAGTGCCGATAGTATGGGTTACATAGTTAGGCATTTATTTATTTCTTTCTTATTTAGCGTTTTAATGCAGCATCGAGTAACGCACGGTGTTCTGGGTTAGTAGAATCGTATTCATTCCTAATCCAATCGTTAGTTACTTTAATCGGTGCAGCAGGCTTAGAGTCAGTCGCATGTGCGTTTCCGCCACCAGCAGCTAGGCTCTGATTCATAGAAGTACGCTCTTCTTGCCTTGCAGCTTCGACAGCAGCACTGGTATCAGCAGGCTTTTGCAGTTGTGCAAGTCCGTAAAGTGTTGGCAAATCACTAAGCAGTTGGCGAGCATAGTCGTCACCAAATTGCTGTCTCTTCTCAGCAACAATTTGAGCCATAACAGGTTCAAGACTTACGTCTTTACCTTCCATAAAGGCTTTCTTTGTAGCCGAAAACTCCATGTTTGCGACTTTAGCGGTTAGCTTTTGGACATCTGTAGCTTCGCTTGGAAGCGTTGCCAAACTTGTAGAAGTTTCTTCTAGCTTAGGTTGGTTTTGCTTCGTCTTATCGAGGGCTGACTTATTGTCCCTAGCCATCTTGAGAAGGCTTCGTTCACGGTCTGTTAATTCAGAAAGGTCGTTGATACCCTGACCCTTTGCGAACTTAGCAAGGTCGGCTTCATCGTCACCTGCTTGATTATTTTGACCAGCAGATGTGTCTGTTGCCTGTGCAGTGCTAGATGCAGCTGCGTCCTGTCCAGATTGCTCCGCTGGGTTTGTTGTAGTTTCAGTTGTACTCGAGTTAGATACGGCAACCGATTGGTCTACAGCCTGACCAGTAGTGGATTCTTCCATTTAGGATACTCCTTATTGTATTCTATTTGCTTGTAGCTGAGTCAACGTATTGCTCAACGTACGAAAGTATTATATCACATCCTCGACTATTTTGCAAGAGGGAAGATGCTGTTTCGCCATCTATTACGATTTGTTCTCCTTCTTTAACTGGAGAAGGCATTACTCTTTCCTTGGCGTAGGTAGTGAGCATATCGCTTGTTGAGTGACCATATTGCATTAAATCTGCATATGCGTCAGTCTTTGAGAAGTTGAGCCACTGTCTCGCAATGGCTCGTTCCCTCTCAACATTAGCTTTCGCTATTTTGTCGAGCTTTTCTTTGTTCTTAGGTTCTACGTTCATTTACTAACTCCCTGGTGTTACTCTACTTTGTAGTGTAGTGCTGGGTTGTGCTGCCCGAGGGCGTGGGTTGTTTCCAACCGCAGTACCTGCACCCCCACCACCTTGTGAGCCATTTTGTGTGGCTCGACCACGTGATGTATTACCGAATGAGCTTCCACCACCATTTACAAGAGCATCCTGACCACCAGGCATAACCTGAGTGTTAGGATTCTGTGTTAGTGTTGGGTCAACAGCTTGTCCGTCACCGCCCATAACAGGTGGAGTTGGTGGACTCAGTAGTTCATCAATATCATCCTTTGGAGCGTCTGGTAGCAATGATGTAAATATCTTGCGTAGCAATGCTTCCTGGTTGACAAGTGGGTTATTCATACCAAATTGTGCCATAACCTGTGTAGCTTGTGCCATCTGTTGTGCTTCAGCATTAGCTGTTGCTTCAAGAATAACACGTGGCTGGTATTCACCAGTGTAACGGTCTGGCTTGTAGTCTTGCCATGTAGTACCAGTCTTACCAGTGATGCGTACTGCAATCTCTTTGGTAACAAATATCTGGATACACTTGTAAAGAATACGTGCAAGCTGTGCAAATCCTTCATCCTCAAGGTTTTGAATCTTGGTA
>Ga0075464_10000390_pt1 | contig 18970 bp, 24 predicted proteins | sample DEB19_08_DNA_5_FD_75068 | JGI IMG/M metagenome (GOLD analysis project Ga0075464, IMG submission 75068) | Aqueous microbial communities from the Delaware River and Bay under freshwater to marine salinity gradient to study organic matter... | ecosystem: Environmental > Aquatic > Marine > Coastal ...
ACCAAATGGCGCCCACCCCGCACAGGAGACACCCCTGAGGGTGCGTTTTAGGAACGGGATCGTGAGCAAGGAGGCGCTTCCAGCTTCCAAATGGAATTGGTCAGACCGTGATTACGATTGGGACATCGTGGCGGTCAAACGAGAGAAGGAGAATTGAGATGACAGTAAAACCGATTGCCGTTCCTGCCCTTGACGGTTTCCGAATGATCGGAGTCAGCAAGAGCAAGGGATATGAATTAATCGCCGCGCGCGAAATCGAAACTTTCAAAATCGGACGCGCGACCAGGATTCCGGTTTCCAGCCTTGAAGCATTTGTGGTGCGCCAGCTTGAGAAAAATCAACGGGAGAAACAGGAATGAGCGAGGGCATGGCATAATGGCAAAACGGGGGAGGCCTAGGAAGGTCGGGCCGCGCGACAAGAAGGGCAAGTTGCGTCCTGTCCAGATGCGCGATCACGGAAATGATAAAACCAGGGTGAAGCAGGAATTGTTCGGTAGCGACGGCGCGGACGCAATTGGGCGCGCATACCGAATGGGGTTGCTTGGCGAGGAGGGGCAAAGTCTCGTGAGTAAGGCGCGCACAATCAAAAAGGTTCGCATGGCGACCACGGAAGCGCAGACGAAATTTAACATGCGTTGCGCGCTGAATCACGGTGTCGGCGGGGTCATGTCCATTGACCTTGATCCAGACGGCCAGCTTGCACGGGAGCGCCGCATGTTTGATGCTTTGAGCTGTGGACGAAAGACGCAGATGAGGAGTCTTGCGTTTGATGGCCTTGTCATAGGTGATTACTCGGACAGCGGCCCCGCTTGGCTGGATCGGCTTTTGATTTGGGAGTTCGAGAAGATCGAGGCGAAGAGGCAGGGCCGTGAACCTCGCGAATCTTGCAAGCCATACCGAATGGACGAAGAGCTTTTGAAAGAGGGCATTGAGGCATTGAAGGCCGCTTGACACGGCATCGCTGATATGCTACGGGCGGATTAATTGAACGTGGCGAATTGCGCCATGACGAGATTAACACAATCGCACGTGGCGGGCCTCTCATCGAAGCACAATCGCCGCGTCTTTCAAGGGTCGCCAGCTTAACCGCTCGGCGGCCCCTTTTCATTTCCGGCGCGTTTTCTCCTTTCCGCGCTGGTTCCCCGCCATCCGCACCCGACGCACCTTTCGCAAGGCATGATGCAGCGCGCGGTCGGCACTGACGCGATGGCGGGGTTATATTCGCAAACGCTAATTTCTAAGACAGATTGGAACAGATATGGCCGGACGCAAACCCGGCACCCCCAAGACTGGCGGGCGCCAAAAAGGAACGCCCAACAAGGCAACGGCTGCGCTCCGTGACATCGCGCGGCAGTATACCGAAGAAGCCGTTGAGGCGCTTGTCGGCATTCTCCGCGATGGAGAGACGGACGCGGCGAAGGTGGCAGCGGCCAAAGAGATTCTTGACCGAGGCTACGGCAAGGCAACGACTGTCATTGCTGGTGACGAGGACGGCGGACCGGTCAAGATCACCGAGATTCGCCTAGTCGGCCCGGATGAAGGTTAAGGTCCAGCTTCCTCCGAAGCTGATTCCGGTATTCACTGGCGAGGCAAGATACCGAGGGGCCTATGGTGGTCGCGGCTCGGCAAAGACCCGCAGCTTCGCGAAGATGGCGGCGATCCATGCGCACCGATGCGCGCAGGCTGGCAAGGAGGGGATAATCCTCTGCGTCCGTGAGTTCATGAACTCGCTGGAAGAAAGTTCGATGGCCGAGATCAAGGCGGCTATTCGCTCGGAGCCATGGCTTGCCGAGCATTTCGAGATTGGCGAGAAGTTCATACGGACGGTTTGCCGACGGGTTGAGTTTGCCTTTATGGGCTTGCGACATAACCTGGACAGCATCAAGTCGAAGTCTCGCATCCTGCTTTGTTGGGCTGACGAGGCCGAGCCGATTACCGAGACGGCATGGGAAAAGCTTATTCCGACTGTCCGCGAGGATGGATCGGAGATTTGGGTAACGTGGAACCCTGAGACAGATGGAAGTGCGACGGACGAGCGGTTCAGGAAAGACCCGCCTACGGGCGCCAAGATTGTCGAGATGAATTACAGCGACAATCCGTGGTTCCCTGACGTGCTTGAGCAAGAGCGCCTTAACGACAGGGAAAAGCGCCCGCATAGCTATGACCATATTTGGGGCGGGGCATACAAGACGCACTTTGAGGGGGCTTATTTCACGTCGCATCTGACGACAGCGCGCGAGCAAGGACGGATTACGACCATCCCTGAGGATGCGCACATGGTGGTGCATCTGTTCGCTGATATCGGCGGAACCGGGGCGAAGGCAGATAACTTCGTCTTTTGGGCTGTGCAGTTCGTCGGGCTGACAATCCGCTGTGTGAACCATTACGAGGTTCAGGGGCAATCGATCGGTCATCACCTGAACTGGCTACGGACGCAGGGGTATTTGCCGGGCAGGGCCAAGATATGGCTTCCGCACGACGGCGAGCAGCAAGAGCGCACGATTGACACAAGCTACCGTAAGTCATTCGAGGACGCGGGTTACGACGTTGAGGTTGTCCCCAATCAGGGGCGCGGCGCGGCGATGCAGCGTGTCGAAAAGGTGCGCGAGCAGTTCAACCGCATCTGGATCGACGAGACGAAATGCGCTGGCGGGTTGAAGGCCATCGCGGCTTACCATGAGAAGCGCGACGAGAAGCGCAAGATAGGGCTTGGCCCGAACCATGACGGAAACAGCCACAGCGCGGACGCCTTCGGGATGATGTGCTGTGTTTACGAGGAGCCGAGGCAAAAGGTCGAAGAGAGCTTCGATCAAGGCTTTGGCGGGGCAGGGGGATGGCTTGGATGACTTATCTTCCTCCCTATCGCAATGGTGTGCGTGTCGTCCACTATTACAAGGACATGGTGCGTATCGACGCCAAGGGGATTGGCGGGTTCGACATGCGTCAAGATGATTTTTCGGATGATGGGAAGCTGCTGGCCGCGATTGCCAAGGCTGCGATTCCTGTTCGCATAGAGGATGTGAGGTCTGCCGCATGAGTGACGCCGACATCCTCAAGGAAGCGCGCGAGGCTTTCCAGCGCGCTTATGATTATGAGATCGTGAACCGCCGCGAGGCGCGCGAGGATATCGAGTTCGCCCGCTTGTCGCGTCAGTGGCCGCGGCAGATCGAGAAGCAGCGCCTTCGCGAGCGTCGTCCGTGCCTGACGTTCAACAAGCTAGGCCCCGTCATCCGTCAGGTTGTCAATGATGCGCGCCAGAATCGTCCGAGCATCAAGGTGCTGCCGAAAGACGACAAGGCGGATATTGAAACTGCTGAGGTTATCTCTGGCCTGATCCGCAATATTGAGCAGACCAGCAATGCAGATGGAGCCTATGATACGGCAATCGACGCAGCCGTGTCTGGCGGGTTCGGATATTGGCGCGTTGACCTTGATTACGCCTATGGCGAAGCGCCGGGCGATCTTGAGAACGCCGGGGTCGAGCTGTTTGAGCAGGACATCTGCATCAAGCGCGTTGCCAACCAGTTTTCGGTTTACGGCGACCCTGATAGCACGGCTGTCGATAGCTCGGACTGGATGCGCTCTTTCGTTGTCGAGATGGTCCCGCACAAGGAGTTCAAGCGCAAATACCCCAATGCCAAGATGACCGACTTTGGCGCGGAGGCGTGGCAGGGCATCGAGGGGCAATGGCGCACCGATACGGCTGTCATGGTGGCCGAGTATTGGAAGCGGGAAGAAACGACCAAGCTGGTCATCGGTGTGCAGACCGAGAACGAAGTCACAATCATGCCGGTGGCCGACTTCCAGAAGCTGCAAAAGGACGATCCGACGATTGAGGCTGTGACGCAGCCGCGTCCGGTCAAGTGCTGCAAGGTAACGAAATATCTCATTACCGGGGCAGAGGTTCTGGAAACTGAGGAATGGCCCGGCACGTTCATTCCGATCATCCCGGTCTATGGCGACGAGGTGATTTTCGAGGGTAATCGCCATTTTCGTTCGCTGATCCGCGATGCCAAAGAGTCGAACCAGATGTATAACTTCTGGCGCACCGCGGCGACCGAGCTTGTCGCGCTTGCCCCGAAGGCTCCGTTTATCGGTGAGGAAGGTGCGTTCAGCGTTGACCCGCAAAAGTGGGCAACGGCCAACACGGCAAGCCATGCGTTCATCGAATACAAGAAGGGGCAACCTGCCCCGCAGCGTCAGGAGTTCGCTGGCGTCCCGGCTGGGGCATTGCAGGAGGCGTTAAACGCTTCTGACGACATCAAGGCCATTACGGGTGTCTATGATGCTTCCTTGGGCGCAAGATCGAACGAGACGAGCGGCAGGGCCATTCAGGCTCGCCAGCGCGAGGGTGATGTCTCGACGTTCCACTTCATCGACAACCTGACGCGCGCCATTCGTCATACTGGTAAGGTCATCATCGACCTTATCCCGAAGGTCTATTCGACGCCGCGCATTGTCCGCATTTTGGGCGAAGACGGCAAGCCGCAGACCGTGAAAGTCAATCAGGAGCCGGATGAAAACGAAGCGCAGGAAAACCGTGATGCGGCGATCCGTATTCATGACTTGCGTGTCGGCCGCTATGATCTTGCGGTCACGTCTGGCCCGTCGTTCACGACCAAGCGCGAAGAAGCCGCAACGCAGATGATCGAGCTTATCCGGTCTTACCCGGATGCTGCGCCGATCATTGGCGACCTACTGGCGAAGAACCTTGACTGGCCGGGAGCAGACGAGATCGCCAAGCGTCTCGAAAAGATGCTTCCCCCGGGCGTCCGCGATGACGAAACGGGTGGCATCCCGCCTGAGGCGCAACAGCAGATTCAACAGATGGCGCAGGCTATCCAGGAACTTGGCCAGCGTCTGCAAGAGGCAGAAAGCAAGCACGGCATTGACGCCGCAAAGGTCGAAGTTGACCGCTACAAGGCGGAAACAGACCGCTTGCAGGCGACACAGCAGGCGATGGGGCCTACCGAGATTCAGGCGATTGTGATGCAGACGCTGCATGACTTGCTATCGCCTAACGATCTTCCCCAAGGGGAAGGCTCATTCAGCGGGCCAACCGGGCAACCGGAGCCGGAGCAAATGGGCGCCTAAACTCCCGAGGACAACATGGAGATTGAAGATACGGCAGCCAATCCGGCTGAACCGGCTACCGACGCGCGACCCGAGGAACAAGATATTGTCAGCCTCGACGCGCCGAAAGAGCAGGCAGCGGAAGCTAACACCCCCGCCGAGGGCGACGAAAGCGCATTGGACGATCTTGAGGAACTGGTAGCAGAACCCGAGGCAACCGGACCCGATGAGGCGGAAGTCGAATATGAGGGTGAAACCTTCAAGGTGCCAACCAAGCTGAAAGATGCAATTCTTCGGCAGGCTGATTACACCAAAAAGACGACGGAAGTTGCTAACCAGCGCCGTGAGCTGGAGCAGCAGCGAACCGTAATTTCGGCGGCAGGGAGTTCGATTGTCGAAACCGCCGAATTACTCGGCCTCCAAAGCGAGATCGTTCAGCTACAACGGGCTGACATCAGCGGATGGACGGCGGAGCAGATCGAACGCGCAGAGGCTTTGCTAATCAACAAGCAGAACCGAGCGGCGGCGCTCGAAAACCACATCATGGAAAAGCAGACGCAACAGGAGCAGCATGAAGCAGCCGAGACGGCCAAGCGACATGAAGCGGCTATTGCCGAAGCATCGAAATCAATTCCGAAATTCACCGATCAGCGCAGGACGGAGTTGGAGACGCTCGCAGTAGAACTCGGCATTCCTCAGGAATTTGTCGAGCAGATCGACAGCGCGGCGCAATACAAGATTCTCCACTACGCGGACATCGGTCGAAAGTTCGCTCAGCGCCAGTCGCAGGCCGCCAAGATGAAGGCGGCGCAGGCTGGCAACCCATCGGCTCGCGTCGGTGGTGTCGCTCAAGCCTCAAAGGCCGCGGAAGATATGTCGATGGAAGAATATATCACCGCGCGCAATCAAGGGCTTATCTGAACCAACAAGACTCCGCGTCGTGAGGCGCCGCGTCCCTTAGATGGATTTTCACAATGAGTAATTCCGTTCTTAAGATTGACGTCATCGCCAAAGAGGCGCTGATGGTTCTCGACAACAACCTCATCATGGCGAAGCAGGTCCACCGTGGCCTTGAAAGCGAATTCGGCAACGCCATGAACGGCTATCAGGCCGGTTCGACTGTCTCGATCAAGCGCCCGACTGACTTCACGGTTCGCGATGGTGCGAACGTGAGCAATCAGGACGTTGTCGAAGGCACGACCTCGATCACGGTCAACAAGCAGAAGGGTGTGGACTTCGTGTTCACCTCGCAGGAACTGACCCTGAACATCAAGGACCTGTCGGAGCGCGTCATCAAGCCTGCGATGGTGCAGCTCGCCAACCAGGTCGATGCCGACGTTCATGCCCTTTACAAGCAGGTGCCGAATTGGGTTGGCACTCCGGGGCAGACGATCAACAGCTATGCCGACTTCGCGGCTGGAACGCAGCGCCTGGACGAATATGCGGTTCCCACCGCTGACCGTTCGGCCGTTCTGTCGCCTGCTGACCATTGGGGCCTGCTTGGCTCGCAGACTGCGCTTTACATGCAGGATGTGGCGAAGGGCGCCTATCGCAATGGCTCACTCGGCATGATCGGTGGTGTCGATACCTTCATGGCGCAGAACGTCCCGACGCACACTGTTGGCGTTGCGACTGGCACCCCGAAGGTCAACGGCGGCTCGCAGAACTCGACCTATGCAACGGTCAAGGACTCGATGACGCAGACCCTCAACACCGACGGCTGGACCAACTCGACGACCGGCATCCTCAAGGCTGGCGACGTGTTCACCATTGCCGGTGTCTATGCCGTCAACCCGGTGACGAAGGCAACGCTTCCGTTCCTCAAGCAGTTCGTCGTGACTGCCGATGCAGATTCGGGCGCTACGACTGGCCCGGCTGCCCTGACGATCTATCCGGCGATTATCTCGTCGGGTGCGTTCCAGAACGTCTCGGCAACCCCGGCTGATAATGCCGACATCACTGTCGTCGGCACTGGTGGCACGGGCTATCGCCAGAACCTGATGTTCCACAAGAATGCCTTTGCGCTCGCGATGGTCCCGATGATTGAGCCTCCGGGTGCGGTCGAGGTGTCGCGTCAGAGCTACAAGGGCACCAGCGTCCGCCTGATCCCGTATTACACGGGAACGAGCGACACGTCGGCATGGCGTCTTGACATCCTTTACGGGACCAAGGCGATCGATCCGCGTCTCGCGACCCGCGCCAGCGGCGCTGCGTAAAACGGTCGGGGCGGGGGAGACCTCGCCCCTTCCTTTTTCTGGAGGGCGCGGATGACGATTGTAATTGATACCTCGCTAGAGGGCGAAATCGATAGCTGGTCCACGCTCAAGGACTATATCACCGAGGAAACGGACGGTAAGGCCAGTTCGTCGCAGCTTGGCGCCTATATCCGCCGCGCTGAATCCCGCATCCGCCGCGCGCTGGCAATTCGCCCTGTCGCGCCGATGCAAACCTCTACATCGCTTACCTTCACCGGGGAAACGGCAGTCGGACCGTCTGACATGGTTCGCCCGTATGCGCTTGAGCTTACCGATGGCGTCAACCGTCAGGAAGTGAGCTTCGTCGAGCGCGAGAATATCTCCGCGTATCAGCTATTCAACGATAGCCGCGTGAACGATTATCCGGCGACGGACAGCAGCGGCTATTATCCGCACTTTTTCACGATGAACGACCAGACGCTGCGCTTTTGGCCTGCTCAGTCGCGTGAATTGACCGGGACGCTCTATTATTTCCAGAAACTGCCCGCGTTGTCGGAGGACAATCAGAGCAACTGGATGCTTCGCGATCATCCCGACGTGTATCTCGATGGCGCGCTCTATTACGCTTACCGGGCAATGCCGGACATCGAAAAGGCGTCCTTGATGAAGGACATTTTCGAGCAGGCGCTATCGGAGGCACTTGAGGCTTATCCAGACCCGGCGAACCGGGCGCCGCTCGCGCTCGATCCCGGCATCACCATGACCCGTTACCACTGGCCCTATGTTCCAGCGTATTGATCTCCCGGCATATGTGCCGGACCAGTCAATCAACAGCGGGGTCTTGTCGGTAGCAGAGAACGTCTATCGTGCGATTGATGGCTACAGGCCAGTCCGTGCGTTCCTGAGCGGCTCTGACGCGCTTCCTGACACGTTTCAGGGCGGCGGGGCGTTCATCTCTACGGGTGGGACGAGCTATCTTCTGGCTGGAACGGCTTCGACGCTCTCGCGCTATTCTGCGGGCGGATGGGTTGACCTTCTGGACAGCCTGACGATTGCCGAGCGTTGGCAGTTCGTCCAGTTCAGCGACAACGTGATAGCCGTCAATGGCGGAACGACGCAAGCAATCGACCTGAACGAAGGGACGGCAGGGGATTTGACCGGAGCGCCGAGCGGGACGAGCATTGCGGTAATTGGCGCCCATGTCGTCATCGGGCAGGCCGGTGGCGATATTCTGAAGGTCCAGTGGTCTGGCTTCAACAACCACACGCAATGGACGCCGCGCGAAAATCAAAGCGGTTTCCAGCCCATGTTGAAGGGCGGCGAGGTCATGGGGGTGGCCGGTGGTGAATATGGAGTCATCCTCCAGCGCGAGCGCATGGTGCGCATGTCGCTGACGGGGGATGCTGACGCGCCGTTTCAGTTCGACGAGATCACGCCGAATATCGGCTGCGCGTCCAAGGGATCGATCGCTCAAGCGGGCAATCTTGTGTTTTTCCTCTCTGATCGTGGCTTCATGGCATGCGAGGCGGGGCAGATTCCGAACCCTATCGGGAACGAGAAGGTTGATCGCAGCTTTCAGTCGGAAGTGCCGCGAGACGACTGGAACCGCATTTACGCGGCTGTAGACCCGCGCCGGACGCTTGTGTGGTGGATGCTTCCCGGCGTCCCCGGCAAGGTGTGGATTTACAATTGGACGCTCCAAGAATGGTCAACCGCGACGTTCAACTGCGGCGGGCTGTTCTCTGGCTACACCTCGTCTGTCGATACCGACAACACCGGAATCACAGACATTGATGCGGTTAGCTACACCGTGGACGATCCGCGCTTTTCGGGCGGTGCGCCGCGGTTGTTTGTCGTGCAGGACGATCAGATAGGCACGATGGAAGGCGAAACGCTGCAATCAAAAATCTGGGTGGGCTTTGTCGAGTTCGTGAAGGACAGCGTGGCGCGGCTTCGGTCTGTTCGCCCTGTTGGCGACATGACGACGGCAAGCTGCGTTCTGGACGTGCGGCAGCGCCTAGGCGACGGCGAGAATCTGAAAACGGCGGGCGCCATTCGTGACAGCGGCATCATGCCGGTTCGCGGTTCGGGAAAGTATGTTGCCACGCGGCTGACGATCCCGGCTGGGACGCGCTGGCAATATATCCGCGCGCTTGAATATGAGTTGGATGCAGGGGGTGCGCGATGAAGGTCATTCCCGAAACGAGCCAGCGCAAGGACTGGCCGCGCCTTGTCTCTCAGGTGGTGAAAGAGCAGGGCAAGCAGATTGCTGCTGTGCCTAGCCGTGCGAAGATTTGGTTTCTGGCATGAGCGACACTTGGGGCGCTCTAGCGCAGGATGTTCCCGCCGCGACGACGCTGACCGATGTTTACACGGTGCCAGATGCTCAGAGGGGAACGGTTCAGGTTATTGCCTGCAATCGCGGTTCGACGGCTCTTATTCGCTTGTCTCTGGCGGCGGCTGGAGCCGTGGATGCTGACGAGCAGTATATGTTGTTCGACCTGTCCCTTGCGGGTGGAGACACGCGGGTAACAAGCAAGTTCACCGTGGGCGGGGGCGATGTCCTGCGCGCCTATTCTGACACGGGCGACGTGGCTTTCAACATCAATGGTATAATCGAGGAGTAAGGCTTTGGCTTTTCAATTCAGCACGTCCGCGCGAAATGCCGCGCTGGACGCCATCGAGACTGCGATCAGCACAAGCGCGGTTCTCAAGATTCGTTCTGGTTCCGCCCCTGCCAATGTCGGCACGGCTGATAGCGGCACGGTTCTGGCGACACTCTCGCTTCCGTCTGACTGGCTCGCGGCTGCATCGGGCGGCAGCAAGTCGAAGTCGGGGACGTGGGAGGACACGAGCGCCGACGCGACCGGAACCGCGGGCCATTTCCGCATTTATGCGAGCGACGGAACGACGGCACATATTCAGGGGACGGTGACGGCGACTGGCGGCGGCGGTGATATGACGCTGGATAACACGTCTATCGCAAGTGGTCAGGCTGTCACGATTACCGGCTTTACGCTGACCGCTGGCGGCGCATAAGGTTTTCTAGGCCGTGGCTATCAACCTACAGGCCGGGAACTATTTTAGCGCACTGTTCGGCTATGTCCGATCAGGTTCCTCTGTCTTTCCCTCAATGGGGTCGATTACAGGGGAGCCAGTAGCAGGGCAAACGCTCGATTTTTTCTATACCAGCACTGGCGGATCGGCCATCGGGTTTGTCGGCAATCAAAGCACGACGCTTCTGTCATCTATTACGGTTGATGGTGTCTCTTGGGCAGTCGGAACCGGAACCTATGATTCCGGGACGGACACCACTCAATATCCAGTAACGCCAGTCGGAGGCGGATTCGCTGACGGCGTTACCTATTCGGTCGATGCTGGTGGCGGCGGCGGCCCTACTTACGCTGGCCCGACCTATGTGGGCAAGTCAACAGCGGTAGGCGGGACAGGTTCGGTTTCGCCTGACTTCACGTCGAGCGGTCGGGCAAGCGGTGACTTGCTGACCCTCGCGGTCGAGACGGCTTCTGGATCTATCAGCTTCACCGGGTCGTCAACCGGCGCGGTGGCAATCAAGGGGGTTACGAGCAGTTCTCTAACGCTTTCGGGGACGGCGACTGGTTCGGTTTCGCTTCCTGCAATCAGCGGTGACGTGGCAGGCACAATCCCGCTCGGTGGTTTTGCCTATCAGCGCAGCGGTTCGAGCGAATCCCGCATGTGGCGCCCATTTATGGATAGCTTCGCGGCGTGAGAGAGTTTGAAGCGTACCTGAAATTCAGGGGCGAAATTGAGCAAATCGTCGATCCTGCGCTTTATCCGATGGAATGGGTCGATGCGCAGATTTGGTCGGGACACTTCCGGGTGTTCTTCACTGACAATGCAATCATCGCGGTCGAGTTGAAGCCCTATCCATCGGGAGCGTTGGAATTGCACGGCATGTTCGCCGCTGGAGAGCTTGGCGAGATTGTCGGCCTGATCGGAGAGGCGGAGGAATGGGGGCGCTCATTGGGATGCGCCTTTGCGACGATTTCCAGCCGACCGGGTTGGGCCAAGGTGCTTGGCAAGCTGGAATATGAGATGAACCAAGTGACTATCAGGAAGGTTTTGTAATGGGCCTGTCGAGCAAGAAAACGACCACAAAGCCGGTCTACAGTCAGCAGATTGAGGGCGCGGCGAACGCTGTCACTGGCGCCTACAATCAGGCTGCTCCGGGTTTGCAGCAGGGAGCGCAGAAGTTCGGGGGCATCCTCGATAGCGTTCTGGCGCGGTATAATGCTGGCGATCCTGCCATTGATGCGGCGCGCGGCTACACGACAGACGTTCTGAGCGGCAAATATCTGAACGAAGGCAACCCATATCTTCAACAGATGATCGACATGACCGGGAACGACGTGCAAAATGGCGTCTCAGCATCGCTCGGAACGCGCGGCCTTACGGGCGGCTCGGATTATGCCGGGATTATCGCCCGCGAACTTGCCAAGAACAGCACCGGCCTTCGGTTCAACAACTACAACACCGAGCGCGACCGCATGGGGCAGGCTGTATCGCAGGTTCCTGGCCTTGTCGCATCGCAAAACGGCCTGCTCGATCCGGCATTCCAGGCATATGACGCGATGCAGGCGCCTATTCGTGCCGCGGCTGGCTATGGCAGTTCGATTGGCGGGTTGCTCGGCAATTATACCACGACGAAACAATCGTCGAGCCTTGGCAGCGTCCTCGCGCAAATGGCGGCCAATGCCGCACAAGCCTATGCGATGGGAGGCTGAAGCATGCCCATTTCTCCCGGTCTGAAACGCGGCATTTTCGGCGCTCCTCAAGCGATGACGCAGCCGACCATGCATGAACCGCAAATGCAGCAGAATAAGCCCGGCTTCGACTGGAAGAAGCTGCTTGGCGTTGTCGGTGACAGCCTGTCGATCGCTGGCGGTGGCGAGCCGAGTTACGTCCCGAACATGGTAGCCCAGCGCCAGCGTCAGCAGGCAATGGACTATGCCGCGCGCCAGCAGGAGCAGCAGCGCCAGCAGGGGTTGCAGGATTGGGTCTGGAAGCAGCAGTTCGAGGCGCAGAATCGGCCTCCTACCTATTTCGACGACAACGCCGGGAACCGCTGGAGCATCGGCGGTGACGGCAAGCCCGCGCTTGTGTTTCGCGATCCGACGCAGAAATACACGCAGCAAGTCGTGACTGATCCCGATGGTTCGCAGCGCCTTGTCTCAATCCCGATCCCGAACAACGTAAACCCTGACGGGACGTTCGGTAGCGCAACGGCTGGCGGCTTCACGCCTCCGCAAGCCCCTGTCGGCAAGCTCAAGCCATACGGAGGTCAGTCGGCAACCCCGACTGGCAACTTTCCCCGCTGATCGCTTGGATCAGATCACGGTCTACAGCGAGAGCCGAGGCAATCCGAACGCCGTTTCTCCGAAAGGCGCAATGGGCCGCTTTCAGGTGATGCCAGCGACGGCGCGTGATCCGGGCTTCGGCATCCGCCCTTGGAACGGCACTCCGACCGACCTTGACCGACTGGGGCGCGAATATCGCCGCGCCATGGAAAAGAAATACGGTGGTGACGTGTCAGCCATGTGGGCTGCTTTTAATGCAGGGCCGACTCGCGTGGACCGCGCGATGAAGCGCCACGGTGACAATTGGCTGAGCAGACTACCCGCTGAGACGCAAAACTATGTTGCGCAGAATTTGCGCATGTTGAGGGGCCGCTAAATGCAGCAAATGATCGACGAAGACGGAAACATTTGGCCCGTTGACGCAAACGGGGTTTGGACCGGCGCGCCCTCGCTGGGCAACGTGAACCAGCAGCGCGGTATGCAGATCAAGCCGCCCGATCCTGCTCGGCGTTTTGAGGCGCCTAAAGCGCGAGAGGACTTGCGCGGTTCGCAGATCAGCAATCAGGTGGATGCGGCAACGGCCCCCTATGCCGCTCCCACCGCTGCGGCCAACGCAGCGGCTGCGCAGGCCAATGCGGAGACGGCACGTTACGGCAATCCTGGAGCGGGAAACCGCTGGCGCCGCGACCCGAACGGCAATCTCATCATGGGAGCGGACGGACAGCCTGTCGCTGAGGCTATCCCCGGCGTAAAATCTCCGAACGCGCCCCCTCCGCAGACCATCGCCAACATCCGGTCGGTAGTCGATCAGATCAATCACATCGAGTCGCTTTTCAACCAGTATCAAAAGGGCGTTGGTCTTGGCTCTATCGCTGAGGTTTTCCCGACGCAGGGCAATCGCGCCTTCGATACCGCTGGCGCGGCGCTCGGAGATATGGGGACTGCCGCCTTCAAGGTTCCCGGCTTGGGTTCGCAGTCTGACGCAGACGCCGCTCGCTTCGTGGCTGCAAACCAGCCGAGCCGCTGGGACAGCGATAGCCAAGTTGCCGAAAAGCTCGGCGCCCTACGCCGTCGCGTCGATCAGACGTTGAGGGCTATGGGCGAGGCTCCCGCGCAATGGGGCGCTCAGTATGATCCTGAGGCGACAAACAATGACGGCCTCCCGGCGGCCTATGCGGCACAAGGAGGGGGGACTCAGGGCGGTGGCCCGACCCCGCCTCAGAATGGCGGCCCTACTGTTCTTCCCCAATCCGCTGGCGCGATGGGCGACCAAGTGCGCGTCGGGGATGAATCTGGCGTGACTGGGGCTGGCAACGGCCTTGTTCGCGATCCGCGTCTTGCCGGAACCGGTCAGGAGCTTCTCCAGATGGTGCAGGCTGGCCGTCCTCTTAATGAGGTTCTGGCTTATGGTGACAAGCGGTTTCAGGAAGTGGGCTTTCCGGGGCTGTTCCCCGAACAGAAGCGCGTCCTTGACTATGCTGTAAGGTGGCGCGCGCAGAATCCTTCGCGCCCCGTCACCGATCAGGTCAAGGGCTGGGAGAATTACGAAATGGTCCCGGACACCAAGTCCGGTTCAGGCGCTCGTGCGCTAGGCGCTGTCGCCACGTTCAGCCCCGGAGGCTATCAAGTTGGCAATACGGCAACGCACTTCCTGAACTCGGCGGCTGGCGGGCTTCCGGCCTACATGGCGGGCGACCAAGGCGCCGATGTTATGGCTGCCTCGCGCCGCACGATGCCTCTTTCATCGGCAATCGGTGACATTGGCGGGAATCTCGCCGCTCTCTATGGCATCAACAAGCTGGGAACTGCGCTTACGCAAACCGGGGGCAGGGCGGCGACCTTGGCGGGGCAGGCGCTTACTCGCGGTAATGGCATCGGCGGCGACATGCTTTACGGCGCAACGCGAGGCGGGTTTGAAAACGGCCCGACCGGCGCTGTCATGGGTGCTGCCGCAGCGGGTATCGGGAATAAGGTCGGTTCCGGCATCATTGGCGGGACTGGCAGGGCGATTAGGGGCGTCTCGAACGAAGCCGTAAACCGCCTTTCGCAGCGCGGCATTGACCTGAACCTATCGGCTCTGCTTGGGAACAAGACGTGGGGCGGGAAATTCGTGACCGCTCTTGATAGCTTGCCGTTCGTCGGGGCAAACAACAACGCTCGCCTGACTAACGCTTTCGAGCAGGTAAACCGCGAGATTGGCAAGGAAGCTGGCGCGCCCATCGGCTTTGTCCCGAACAGGGTTGGTTACGCAGGGGCCGAGGATGGCTTGAACGCCGCTTCGAACGCTATCGAAAACTCTGTCGCTGGCGTGAACGTCCCCATTGACGACATTTTCCGCCAGGAGCTTGATGCCGCTCTCGCGGCGGGTAAGGCATTACCACCTGATTATGCGGAGCGGTTTACTACCGCGATGACGAACAGGATCAACCCGGCCATTGAAAGCGGCAATCTGACCGGGGAGAATTTCAGCCAAGCGATGCGGTCCCTCAAGGGGTATAAGGCAGAGGCGAAGAAGCCGGGGTTCGAGCAGGATTATCGCGATGCGCTTTCCTCGGTTCAGGACGCCCTAAGGGGCAACATCGCCCGCAACGCCTCTCCCGAAGTCGTTGCTAATCTCGATCAGGCAAACACCGCTTATCGGAATTTCAGGCTGATTGAGGATGCGGTGAAGCGCGCCCGCAATGGCTCGCGCTCTGGCGAGATGGAGATTTATACTCCATCGCAGATGAATGACGCCATTGCGGCAAGCAAATATGCGAAATCCGGCACTCAGCAGCCGTTCCGCGAGATTGTGAGCGATGCGCAGCAGGTTCTTCCAACGGCGGTTCCTAACAGCGGGACCGCTGATCGTCTCGCTGCAATGCAGACGATGGCCCTGCCCACGACCATTGCGGGTGCTGGCGCGCTCGCACCGATTGCGGGTGTCGATCCGTTTGTCTCAACCCCTCTGGCCGGTCTAGCTTTGGCGCTCTCGACCAAAACCGGCGCGAAAGTCGCTCAAAAGGCACTGACCGGGCGCAGCGCGACCGCAAGGGCTATTGGGAACAAAATCTTGCAGCAGCGCCGCAAAGCGGGCCTTTTCGGCTCGACGGCGGGCCTCTCGATGCTTCCGCAGTTTTCGCAGTAAGAATCTCTTCTTACGCTTATCGCACCAATCTTTGATGATGACCCTTAGCGCCGCAGCGATGCCAATTGTCATCGCTGTATAGGCCATACCGCCGTCGTCCATCCCACATCGCTAACACAAAAAGGAACGCGAAGCCATGAGCTTTTCGTCTTACTCCCTCACGCCTGCAAACAATCTGACGCTTGCGGGGCTGTCGCTGGCCGAAAATGGCACATCGCTGGCGAGCATCAATAACATGTTCCGCCAGATTATGACTGATGGTCGCGAGCTTTCGGACACCGTAGCAGCGCAGGCCAGCCCGACGACCTTGGGCGCCGTCACGTTCACGGGGCAGCCGACCCGCAGCGGTAAGGGGGCTTTGCTCGCCTGGAATAGCACGGGGCAGACCAGCGGGCTTTTATACATTCAAGCGTCTGGGGGTTCCGCGCCAAGCGGGATGCAAAACGGCGATTTTCTTTTCGAGTATTGAGTCGTGACCATCACCATCAAGCACGAAGGGGTGCTTAGGCCAATCACCGGAATCAAGGTGATGTTTGGCGGGACGCTGCGCACCATTCGCTCGGTCAAGGTCATGGAGGGCGACGAACTGCGCACGGTGGCCCTGTTCGCGCCGCCGATCTCGCTTTCCGTCTCCCCGGCATCGTCATTCGCATCTGTCACGTCGGCTTCGGTGGTCGCAGTCACGACCGGCAATGTCACGGCCTTCGTAACGGGCGGAACCGCTCCATTCTCCTACTCATGGGCGCAGACGAGCGGGCAGCCTGCTTCGATCTACTCGCCCACCAACGCGACCACGAAATTCTCCATGGCTCTCGGGCCGGGGTCTGACGAGGACGCCCAATTCACCTGCACCGTCACTGACAGCCTAGGGCTCACCGCGTCCGCTGTCGCTTTCGTCAACTTTCGTAACAATAGCGGGGCGTAAATGTTCAAATATTACAATGCCGTCACCAATCGCAGCGGGGATGCGCTCCCCGGCTATTATGTCCGCCTGTTCGACGCGAGCGGGACGGCGGTTGACATCTTTGCTGACAATAACGGCACTCCGATTTCTACGGATTCAGGCAAGGATAACGCCGCGAAGTCGGACGATAACGGGATGCTGCGCTTCTATGTCGAGAACGGCACGTATGACATTCGCTATTACGACAGCGACGACAATTATAAGGACGTTGAAGTCGGAATCCCGATGTTCGAGGCGAGCGGGATTTATGACGATTTCGCTTCGACGGCCGCAGGCAAAGGCGCCTCGTTGGTCGCGATTGAGGGCGGCGGAAGCGTGCAGGACTTCATTGACAATGCGCCTACCACAAACGTTGCGGCCAACATCATCACGTTCGGCAATGGTGCAGGCCCTGACCCTGTGGCCCCCGGCGAGATTTCCGTTTACCTTGGCTCAAACGCTGGCGCTGCCGTTACCGATCCGGGCGGCGGCGGGGGCGGGCTGGAGAACGCGAAGGGCATTGTCGCCATCGGTGCGAACGTGCTGGCCGATGGCGACTACAGCGATGACTTCTCGGTCTTCATCGGCTATGACAGCGGGCGCTTTGCGACGGGCGGCTATTGCACCACGGCGGTTGGCCTTCGCACCGGCCAAGACCTGACGACCGGCCAGTACAACACGCTGATAGGCTGCGATGCGGGCAAGGACATTACCGAGGGGGGCGAAAACACCTTTATCGGTAGCAAGTCGGGCCTGACCTGCACGACCGGCGAACTGAACAGCGGCCTTGGCACTTCTACGCTTTACTCTCTGACGACCGGCAGCGACAACGTGGGGATCGGCCCGCTGGCGGGCTTCAGCACCACCTCTGGCACACGCAACATCGCCATCGGCACCCGCGCACTTTACTCCAACGCCATCAACAGTTTCAATACCGCGATAGGTTATTGGGCGCTGCGCAATGCAACCGGCTCCAGCAACACTGCGGTCGGCTATCAGTCGGGCGAGGCGACGACCACCGGCACGGGCCTTGCGTTCTTCGGTGACAGCTCGGGCCTGTTCAACACCACCGGCACGAACAACACCGCGATTGGTTCCGGCGCACTTGAGCGCAACACCACCAGCAGCGACAGCACGGCGGTTGGCTATATTGCGCTCAAGTTCTCGACCGGCACGGGCAATACTGGTGTTGGATCGAATGCGGGTACGGCAACCACGACCGGCGCGAACAACACCTTCGTCGGGCGCGGCGCGGCAGCGACCAACACCACGGGCAACCAGAATGTCGCGGTAGGCGACGGCGCGCTCGGAGCGTCCAGCATCGGCAACAGTAGTGTCGCAGTCGGATTCCAGGCGCTTGCATCCACCACGGTATCTAGCAACACGGGCATCGGTTGGAGGGCGCTGTTTAACGCCTCGACGGGCGGGACCAACGTGGGCGTGGGCGAAAGCGCAGGCGATACGATCACGACGGGCACAGGAAACACCTGCATCGGGTATGGGTCCGACACCATAGCAGCAGCGACCAACTCGACCGCTATCGGCAACGGTGCTGCGGCGACGGCTTCCAATCAGATGCGCCTCGGCAACGCGAACCTCGACGAGATCAACACCGACGCGATCTTCGCGCAAATGCCTGTCGCGCTGGCTAGCCTTCCCACCCCGTCCACTGGCTACATGGCGCGCGCCTTCATCAACGACGCCAGCGCCACACCGGCGGGCAACTATTGGGGTGTTGCCGCTGGTGGAGGCTCGACCCTCGCGTCGGTTGTCTATGACTACAATTCCGGCGTCTGGCGGTACGGCTGATGGCCGAGGCGCTTACACTCGCCACATCTATGGGAGGCTTCGGCGCGGGGGCAGGCTTGGCCTTCTTCGCCGTGAGATGGCTATTTGAATACCTGGGGGGTCGCATGGATAAGAGGGCCGACCGGCTCGATGAGGGTAACGACAAGCTGATCAAGCTGTTGCAGGGGCAGGTGGAGGCGCTGCAATGAACCACGATCACGCCGATACCGCTAAGCACATTGCGGACTTTCTTTCTTTTTCTGTTGTCGTGGGGGTGCTGGTGGACTGGTTGCCGACGCTTGCTTCTTTGTTGTCGGTGATTTGGTTCTGCATCCAGATCAGCCAGTCGCAGAGATTTGCGCAATTCATGGCTGTGTGCGGGCGGGCGTGGCGCTGGCTGCGCGGGCATTAGGCGCCCTTCTTCTCTTCACAATCCTGTTTTTCGTGGGGCGGCATCTGTCGCCCTACGTCGTTTTGGCGGCCCTATCCGGGGCGTTGATGAAAGGCA
>Ga0075464_10000391_pt1 | contig 18967 bp, 26 predicted proteins | sample DEB19_08_DNA_5_FD_75068 | JGI IMG/M metagenome (GOLD analysis project Ga0075464, IMG submission 75068) | Aqueous microbial communities from the Delaware River and Bay under freshwater to marine salinity gradient to study organic matter... | ecosystem: Environmental > Aquatic > Marine > Coastal ...
TACAGGCCACGCCGAGAAGGCCGGGTATGTCGGCCTGCACGTCAACGCTTTGGCGTCAACGAGCTGGGGGTCTCTGGCCGTGGATACCATCAAGGCAAAGCAGGTTGCCGAGATGGGCGACGTCACGCCGAGGAAACTGTTTAAGACCCAGTACCTTGCCCAGCCCTGGTCTGACGACACTGGGGCTATGGTGGTCAGCACCGAGTCCTCTGACTACGCTATGGCAGACCCTTGGGAGGCCGTGGCCTACATCGGCCCACGCGGTCAGATCGTGGATAAGGCCGACGCCCCTGAAGGCTCGGTTAAGTTCCTGACGGCGGCCATCGACTGTCAAGGGGACCACCTGTGGGTCGTGCTCAGGCAGTGGGCGCGTACCGGGCATAGCCGCCTAGTCTGGTTCGGAAAGGTTATGAGCACCGATGGCCTGACAGATTGGAGCGGGATAGATGCCCTAGTGGCAAAGCATGGGGTGCATCCGCAGCTTGTCATGGTAGACTCTGGTGATGGTAATTCTACGCAGGAGGTCTACAAGCAATGCGCTACCCGTGGCTGGCAGTGTGCCAAGGGTTCAGGCCAGGAGTATTTCAACGTCAAGACGAAGGCCGGTGACGCGGTGCGTCGGTTCTACAACACGCCCACGGCTATTCACGTGCCGGGCGTCCGCAACCCAACGACACTGGTCGTGTGGTCGAATCTCTCGGGCAAGGATTTATTCTGGGGCACGCGCGCTCGTAAGGTATTCACGTTTGCCCGTGATGCCCTGCCTGACTACATCGCCCAGCTCGACTCCGAGATCAGGACAAAGGAAGCCGGGAAGCCTATCTGGCGTCTGCGTCAGGGTGTTAAGCATAACCATGCCCTAGACTGTGAGCTGCTTGGAATGCTCATTGCGGCGCGCTGGGGGCTGATTGGCAGAGACGAACCGCAAACCTTACCCAATCCGCAATAGTATATGGCTCTAGGCATCTATGTCGGCGTTCCAGAGGAGACTTTGCTTGCCTACAAGGCACAGGCCCTAGCCGACCTCGGATTGGCTGTCACGTCGTACTCTGATTCCGGCACGAGTGTTAACAAGACTGCAGGGATGCCCGTGGCTACGCGCATCCTAGAGATCAACTACGCTTTATCCAAAATCGACAGTTCACGTTATGGGGGTGCTCATACCTCCGTGCAGATTAACTGGGATTACCGAGTTGACCGCTAATGCCTCCTAAGAAACTTACCTCAAAAGCCAAGGCGGCTAAGAAGCAACCCTCTGCGAGTTACTCGCAGTTCGCAAGCACGACGCAATCCGGCGCGTGCCGTATGCTGTTCATCGGTGGGGTGAATGACCAGCGCAAGGAAGTTACCTCTGCAACCCGGACCGCCATGATGGCGAAATCACGCTGGGCTGTGCGTAATAGTCCAATCTACAAGCAGTGCGCCGACGAGGCCGTTTTGATTTCTGTCGGTGATGGCCTTGTGGCTCAGTCCCTGGCTAAGAACCCGCAGACTGCGGTGGCTTACGATAAATACTTCCGCGACTGGTCAGTGCGTTGCGACCTCACTCGGCGTTACAACCTCGGACAATTGCAGACCATGTGGATGCTAGGAGCCTTGATTGACGGCGATTCTTTTGGCATTCTGACTAACGACCCTAAGACCGGGGTCCCGGCTATCCAGATTCTTGAAGCTCACCGCGTCGGGTCTCCACGCACTGAGTTTAACGATAGGAACGTGGACGGTGCATACCTAGGAACCTACGGAGAAATTGTAGGATGGAATGTCTACACCGATGACCAGACGAAGGACCGCTACGTGCCTTCCTCGGCTATGCTGCAGGTCATGGAGTTTGAGCGGCCCTCTGCAGTACGCGGTTACCCGGTGCTCCAGTCTAGCCTCAATAGCGTGCAGGATCACCTGGAGGTCTTTGGTCTAGAAGTTCGCGCGGCCCGCGACTCGGCAGATCACACGTTAATCCTGAAGAAGCAGGGCGGCGTTTTGCAGGATGACCCTGCCGCTCGATTCTCCGGCGACGCTAACTCCTGCGAGAAACTTGCCAGCCAGATGGGCGGGAAGATGCTTGTGGTAGATACCAATGAGGATTTGTCCCAGCTAAGTCAGACTCGCCCTTCCCCTGCTTGGATTGGCATGATGACCGCCATCGAGCGCGACATCGTCCGTCTACTGCCTTACGAGTATCAGGTAACCCCAGGAGTGCTCGGGGGGTCGTCCGTCAGACTGGTAGCCGGTCGTGTGTCACGATGGGCCAACAAGTGGCAGTCCATTCTCATCGATAGCCTAGACCGCGTATACGATTACGTTATCGCAGACGGCATCGCTAAGGGTAAGATTCCAGACGACCCCGACTTTAACCGCAAGTCTTGGATCACGCCCCGCGACATCACCGTGGACGCTGGCCGCGAAGCCTCTCAAGACCGGGCCGACCTCCAGATGGGTCTCACGACCGCTCAGGCTATCCTCGGTAAGAAGGGTATGACCTACGACGAAGTCCTAGAGCAGCGCGCTGTCGAGATGGAGAAGCTCGTACAGAAAGCCAAGGACCGCAGCCTGCCGCTTTGGATGCTCTACCAGTCTGCCTTCAATTGGCTCCAGCAGGGTCAGGCTTCGGCCCAGACGCCTTCTGACGTTGCGGACAACCTCGACATCCCCCCTCCCCCAGAAACCTCTAATCCATAAAATCGTGCGCTGTCTAATCTCAGGTTTATCCGGGCGTGAGCCAATGCTCATCGACCCCATCAAGGCGGCCAACCATATGAAGCACGCCGAGAAATACGGCGTCGTCGATGGCGTCCTCGATATGTTCTTTAACCCTGTCGAGAAGCCGTACGTCACGGCGGCTGGCACTGGCGTGATCCGAGTGGCCGGGGCCATGGGCCTCGGTCTATCCAAGTTCGAGCGCCTCACTGGCGGCGTGGACATGGAAGACATCACGAACCAGATTGACGAGATGCTGGCAAACCCGGCTGTGCGTCGCATCGCTTTCAACGTCTCTTCTCCTGGTGGTACTGTGCTCGGGACTCCTGAGCTCGCCGACAAGGTCGCGGGCATCCCGCTTCCGACCATGGCCTATACGAAGGACCTCATGGCATCCGGGGCAGTGTATGCGTTTAGCCAAGCCAATCAGGTCGTGGCCTCTAACTCTGCCTATGTCGGTTCCATTGGCGTTATTATGGTCGATGAGTCCTACGCGGCTTACTACGAGCAGATTGGCCTCAAGATGGAAATCTTCCGCGCCGGAAAGTACAAGGCCGCCAACGTGGCAGGAGAGGGATATAGCGACGAGATGCGCGCTGAAGAGCAGGCCCGCATCGAAGCCATGCATGAACAGTTTAAGCAGGTCGTGCTGCGTAAGCGCTCGATGGCTAACCGTGCCGACATGGAAGGCCAGATTTTCACGGGCGAAGAAGCCGCAGCTAAGAACCTTATCACCGGCCTTGCTACGTCCTTTGCCTCTGCCTTGGCATCTTTCGAGGGTTCGGATGGTCAGGACGCTAAGCGAATTACCATGGCTAAGACTGGCAAGAAGGCCAAGGCCATCGCCAAGCCATTGGCATCCGAGGTCGAGGACGATGTCCTTGAACTGCTCACCCCGCGTCAAAAGGAAATGGTCGATTCGTATATCGACATCGAAGAAACCTTCGGAGCATTCGACCAGAGCACCGGGCCTGATGGCGCACACTACGCCCCGGTCTCCCCGTTCGCCTCTGAAGGACTGCTCTGCCAGAACTGCGTTTTCTACCGTGGCCCTCGCGGATGTGGTATCGTCGCTGGCGACATCGACCCTAACGGCATCTGCAAGCTGTGGGTGATTCCGCAGTTGGGCTAATTTAGCGTCAGGGCTAATGGCTATCTCTGTCCCTGATTACGTCTCCGAGGCCGCAGCTCGTGGTCTCGATTGGCATAAGCAAGGAAAGTCAGGCGACGGCGTCACCGATCAGACTATCCGCGAAGCCAGAGACATGGCAGGCGGTAGCGTCTCGGAAGATAAGGTGCGTCGCATGGGTCCATGGTTCCAGCGTCATCGCCCGGATATGAACGCCCCGAAGAACGACCCCGATAACAAGGACTTCCCTGGTGCTGGTGCTGTAGCATGGGCACTCTGGGGTGGACCTACCTCTGGGGACATCATGCGCGCAGCTGAATGGGCTGAAGCCAAGGTCAAACAACTCGACCAGGAGCAGGCGTCTTTTAATTCCAAACCTTACGCCAGCGACAATAAGTATATGACTATCGAAGAGCGCGCTAAGGCTGCTGAAGCCTCCGTCCTTTCCCTGACCGCCGAACGCGACGATCTCCGCAAGACCGTCGAGGCTTCGGTCGTTAACGTCTCTGCTGACCTTGACGCTCTCAAGGTTGAGTCCGCTGCCCAGTCCCAGAAGATTCTGGAACTCGAAGCCGCTCTCGCTGAGGCTAACGCCAAGAACGCTGAACTGGAAGCCTCCAAGGCTACCGGCTCCGTCGAAGCCGCTAACATCCTCGCCGCCTCTGGCGTTGACCCTGTCGCCGCTCCTGTCGTTTCTGGCGCTATCGGTTCCATCGTTGAGCAGTACGCCGCGATGCCTGCCGGTCCTGAACGCCGCGCCTTCTTCAAGATGCATAAGGCTCTCCTTTTCTCCGCTAAATAATCTCCTACCCAATATAACCTACCATGGCTAATACCATCAACAGCGCCCTGATCGTTGACACTGTCAGCGAATACGGCCTCACCAAACTCGCGAACCGCCTCGCGGCCCTCAGCCATTTCACCACGGATTTCTCCGCTGATGTTAAGCGCCCGGCCGATGTGATCCAGGTCTCGCTCTCCACCGCTGGCAGCACGACTGTCACCAACCCGACTGACTTCTCGACCATCGGTGCTTCCACGCTCGGTGCTTCTGCCGTCACGCTCGACCACCTGTACCAGCCGTTCGGTCTCTCCTACGGTGACATCCAGAATGGCATCAAGCTGGAACGCATCGTGCAGATCAATATGGACAAGCTCGCCGACGCCATCTGGGCCGCCGCTACTGCTCCTATCACCGTCGCTAACTTCGGTGCTGCCACCGTCACCGCTGCCGACTCGGCTGTCACCCCTGGTTCTGCTAACCTCCGCGCTCTCTGGGCTGGTGTCAGCAAGGCCGGTCGCAAGACCCTGATCGTTAACCCTGGCATCTACTCCCAGCTCATCCCGACCAGCACGACCTCCCTGCCCCTCTCTGAAGGTGCTTACGGTTTTGAAGGTGGCGTCCACTACGCTTCCCTCTTCCCGTCCGAGGCCAAACTGGCTGGTTTCGCTTGCTCGTCCGAAGCCGTGGCGATGGCCGCTGCCGCTCCTGACTTCCAGGCTACCCAGAACAACTTCCTCCTCAGCGAGTCCATGGTTCTCCCGGGTCTTGGTCTGAGCGTGTTCTACAATGTCTGGGGTGATCCTGCCACTCGTAACCTCGTCGGCTCCTTCGAGCTGATGTTCGGCGCGAACAAGGGCATCACGACCGGCACGATCGCCTCCGTCTACAACCCCTAATCTGGGCTGACGGCCTGAAACAGCCCCCAGCGATGGGGGCTTTTTTGTATCTCCAATTCCCTACCCTCCCCACCTATGAGCATTTACGATACATTCCTCCCAGATTTCCAGATTGTCCTAGCTGATATAGGGGTTCCGGCTACGGTCGGTGAGTACCTATTCCTAGTCGGTCTGTCCCGCCCGATGAATACCCCCCGCTTTGAGGCTGGGGGCTTCGTTGACCAGAAGATGTGGACGGTGCGTTTCGCCGCCGCTACGGCCCCTTGGACGGCTTCTGATGGCCGGGTTGGAGGGCAGGTAGCCACTCTGGCCTCTGGGGTCCCTATCGCCGCCCTGGGCGAAGGTAAGAAGTTCACGGTTAACGGGCAGGTCCTCCGTATCAAGGGCCAGTCCTACAAGCAGACTAGCGCCGTCATCGAGCTAGACTGCGTAGACGATAACCAGTAATGGCTAAAAAGTCCGGCATTGACCCTAAGAGTAAGGCCGACTTTGATGCGGCTATTACCCAGTTTGCTAAGGACGTTAAGGTTGACCGGGACGTTATTGCTAATGAGCAGATGCGCCTAATGCTCCGGGACGCTATGATCTTCACCCCGCCTATGCCTGCTGGTGGTGGTCAAGGGCTAAGTGTTGCCGCTTGGAAAGCGGGTAAGGGGAAATTGGCTAAGGACGTTAAGCGCATCTTTATTCCACTGGATCAGCCGAAGAGGGGGAAGGGTATCTTCCTGCGGCAGGTCATCAACGCCGTGCAAGGTACTGGCCCTAGTGGTCGCTCCTGGATGGACTTCATCGCCCTGCAACCTACGGAGAAGAACATCAAGGGACTATCTCCAGTCATGCGTAAGATCATGCAGGACACGGATACTCGCCGAGCATTTGCCAAGGCTAAGAACTACCTCAACAAAGCCCGGGCAGATGGAACCATGCGCCCAGTCGAAGGACCTACCACTGACCTGCGTACAATCCACGACAAGTACAAAGCCAAGTTCGGTGGACGCTGGCCTAAAAACGCCCCTGTTGGCGGTCCGCAGTTTACGGTGAGCACGTCCGATATGCTCAATGCCTACATCGCTGAACGTCAAATGAAGGTAGGTCGCGTCAAGGCTGGATGGGCTTCGGCTCTTCAATTGATTCCACCCTTGATTAGTTCCAAGGGCACTGCCCGTAACTATGGCGTCTACGATGCCCCATGGGTTGACGCTAACCGCTCTTCCGCAGGCCAGTTCACAATGAGCGCAAACGCAACGAGTGTCCACATGGAGGCCACTAACCTTATCGGTAATATCAATAACGTTGCAACGGATGCAGGCACTGAGAACATCGTCTACGGCAACCGCGTTAAGCAACTGAACGCAACCGTCCAAGCTAGAATTATGGACTCAATTAACCGAGCCAACCGCAAGAAATAACCAACTTTATGGGCACGAAATCCTCACGTCAAATTCTAGAAGCGGCTATCGCTTCCCACCTATCAGCTCAGACCGAGCTGGCCGGAGTTTCCATCTACACCGGCGACGGTGCAGATACCAACGTACTGCCTAAAGCCATTGTCCTCTGCGACTCGGCACGATCGCCTAACGATATGCCCCAGGGGCTTGGTAACTATTCATGTGGTACACGAATCACTGTCTTCTCGTCTGCCGACGATAATACCCTAGCCGAGCACCGCGCCCGATGCGCTGCCGTTGCTGGGGCGATGCAGGACCTGACGGCCATACAGGCGGTCTTCGTGGCTGGGGGAGATGCCCTCTGCTATGACGTTACCCCCCTATCTGAAGACGAGGGCGTAAACGAGCGCTCCTGGGCATCCGTGTTCGGTTACGACGTCCTGATCGTGGTCAACCCTCAGTAACCTTACCACTTAAACAATAGTATATGTGCGCCGCTGTAGTTTATGGGGTTAGTGCAATCTATGGAATCGGTGATACCACCGTCTCTAATGCTATCTGCCAGTCTTACACCAACGATGGCGAGTTTAATAACGAAACCACTATCGTTGATGAGAGTGGCGTGACCGTTACGTGGCGCGGCGATGACCGCAAGACGCAAATCAGCGTTGAGATGATTGCCAAGACTTCGACGATGCCCGTGCTGGGTGGCTCTTTCAGCGTTACCATCAACACTGCCACTGCTTATCCTGGCGGTTCTGCTTCGACTACTTTTGACGGATGGGTGACGAAGGTCTCTTGTAAGGGATCTAACAAAAACTTTTCTGCTATTACAGTAACTGCCGTCGGCTACGAGGCCATCCTCTAACCGATGGACCAGCGCTTCTTAAGCGCGTTCACGGACCCGGCTCCAATCAGGATGCTGGGCCGTCTCGTTTCTCCGTTCTCAATGCTCCGGCGCGTGCAGCTGGAATCGGTCGAGTCTCCCTTCGTTGTATCTACTAAGGAAGTCAGGCCGCTTGATTTACTTATCGCAGTTAAGATCTGTGCAGGTGAACCTATTGGGAAACTTAGCCTGAAGGACCATTACTACCTTGGACGCATGAGCGCTACCGAAGTCTACTTCGTAAAGCAAATGTCCCGCTTTGCAGAGTTTGTCCTAGTTGAGTCCTGGCCTAAGTTCTGGGACAAGAAGGCCAAGCACCATAACTCGACTGGTATGCCTTGGGTTCTTACCGTGGTCTGCAACCTGATGAAACATGGAGTATCCGAAGAGCGCGCTTGGACCATGCCCGAGTCGCAAGCCATCTGGCTTCACTCTTGCTTTGCAATCAGCGAAGGCGCTGACATGAAGGTACTAACTAAGGAAGACGAAGACCTGATCAACAAACTCGAAACCGAATGAGCGCATCCGTAAAGTTTAGCATTGATGGCGACACTAACGCTGAACAGGTAGCCGGTCGGGCCAAGGCAGCTGTAGGTAGCATCGAGAAGCAGGTCGAGACCATCGGAATGAAGTTTAAGAACTCATTCAAAGATATCTTCCTTTCTTTCCTAGGCCCTATGGCACTGCTTGGAACGGCTATGGCTATTATTGGTAAGATGATTGCAGATAATCAGAAGAAGCATGATGACGCTAATCAAGCTGCAATTAATAACACTAACAAACTGATGTCTGCTGAGGACAAGTACTATGCAAACAAACGCAACAACGAGAAGAAGGATAAGGAAACTGTGACCGAGGCAAAGACAACTCGTGAGGACGTGACTAGGAGCTTCTTGGAAAACGATCCTAGGGGGAAAGAAATTATGAGTCGTTTTCCTGCTAGAGTTAATATGCTTGGAGTTCAAACAACTAGTCCCTTATATCTGGCATCCAGGTCAAAGAAGGTTCAGGACGAAGTCCAAGCCCTCATCGCTGAGGACATAAAGAACAACCCGGCGGCTGGAGCCAACCTCAAGGACTCATCTTTCTCCGGCCCGCAGGGCTTCTCCAATGTGATCGGCGTCGGCGCTAACCCGGTGCTTGAAAACATGACGCGGCAGACTGACATCCAGCAGCAGATTCTTGAGTTACTGAAGACCCGCCCCACTACCTCCGGCATCACTGATGTGGACTTCACTAAGAACCCAATCGACATCCGTAACGTATCCTAACTTATGTCCCGCATTAATAAAGGCGCTGCCCTCAGCGTAAAACTCCTTCAACCAGGCTGGTCTGTCCAGTCTGACGGCTTCGGCCTGAACACCTGCACCGCTACTTACAAGGTAAACGCAGCCGACGCTCCGGCTATTAATGTTCGAGGCGAAGCGTTCCCAAAGGCCGCGTGGTCGTACATGAAAGCACATAAGTCTAGCATCAGCTACGACGATTTAGGCATGGCGACCATGCGTATCGATTACGTTGGAATCGACCCAACCGTGAATAGCGGCAGCATGACTAACCCTAACTGCTCTGCGGCTAACGGTTTAACTGCTGATAATATCACGGGACATCCTAACTTTTTTGTTCACGCTGGTTCACCGTATTTAGGTCCAATCGCTGGACCTGCACCCTATACTCAGGATGCCCCTAATAACTTTGCCCCTAACGTTGGCGGCGCTCCTGCTTACCTTGGGTTGAACGGATCATGCTTTGAGAAGGAGAACGGAGGCAGATTTATCGGTTTCGTTAATCCGACCTATCCTCAATACTATGGGAAGACTCAGTACCTTGCGCCAACTACGAGCTATTCCGGCATCATGTATGTCGATGATAAGTCATCGGTGGCAGTTCTTGTCGAACTTCTTGGGTCATCTAGCGTCACTAGATCATGGAGCACTTTCCCGTTGCTCCCTGATTGGGCGCCGATTGGCACTGGTTTTGCAGGCAACCCGGTAAACCTACTGGCTCAGGTAAACACTGAAGAGTTTGGTTCTATCTTTAAGGTTAATTACGAAATCCGTTATTCTCGCGTAGGCTGGGAACTTGACGTATATAAGAAGTTCTAAGCCATGGCTATTCAACCCGGACCAGGTTACACCTTTGCGGCCTCAAGCCTTGGTGAAAGCCTAAACATCCAACAGCCTTGGAGCGAGTGGGACATCGGTGGGCAAACCTGTGCGCTTGTAATCACGTCCTTGTGGTATGATTCGACCACTGAAGCATACTACATTTATGTAAGCCCTGGCATGGTGAATAATCTTGGCGTTACTGATTACGATGACGTCCCGTTAAGCAATACTCCAAAGCCAAAGATTCCAGTATTCCTTGATGGTCTTGGTTCTGACTTTACGACTAACTATATCTATATTGCTTGTGAGAATGAAGGTTCACCAACGTATGCTTTCCCAAGTACGACCGTTCCACCTTACATCCTTGTATCTGATACCGTACTGACTGACACCGATGATATCGGCTATGTTCTGATTGGAATCGTGAAAGGTAAAACGGTCGACGACGTGGACACGCTACAGACATTTAACTACAAGGGATGCGGCTCCCTCTGGGGCGACCGTCTCAAGACCGGCACGGCTACCGCGGTCTATTATTACGCCCGCATCTGATGGGCAACATGATCGGTACATTTCCTTACACCTGGGCGGGTGCTAGGAGCGTCATCTTCAATAACTACCTTCAGGAGATTGAGGCCTACGGTCCGCATAATGTAGAATATAAACATGGCTTTCGGACTACCGAAGGAAATGGTCTAGTCCGTACTCCTTACTCCGCTTTAGGCTTTAATGCTGGTAATCCTAATTCAGGGCCTAACTTCACGGCCAGCGGCTTGACTGTTAGTCCTGCACAAAGTCGGTTTGGGTCTCAATATTCTTACGGAGGAGCAGGCTCGTCGAGCGGCATGCTCATCGATCAGGACCGAGCGCAGCTGACAGGCGAGACCGCCGTGCTGGCTTCAGGCAGCATCACGATCACGGCAGACGCCTTTGTTGGGCCCCACTATCAGACCTACGCGGCCTATAACGCCAGCGAGACCATCACCTCTATCGGCAAACTGACGGGCTTCTGACCTAAACCCTACTTTTCCCGCAATAAGTAGCATGGCTAACACCGCTTCTTTCTCGCGTGGAGACTCATTCGGGTGCACTTGGACATGGACTCCCGGGGCTGGTGAGCCTGCTGATCTGCTGGATACGACGATTACCTCGGACATTCAGGATCGCTGCGGGAACCTCTACGCGCTTACGGTAACCATCGCTGAGGACGGGCTGTCCTTTACGACGAACTACACTGGGGACACGTCCGACTGGTCTATCGGTCAGGCCAACTGGGACATCAGGTTCGTCTTTGACGGCTCGCCGACGACCCACTCTAGCGTCTTCCGCGTAATTGTCGCGGACACTATTACCAAGTCCTAACATGGCTACCATCACCGGCACATTTAATAGCCTAGTCTCAGGCACTCTCTCTGGGGTCATCGGTACGCCCGGTCCTACTGGATCTACTGGCCCCCAAGGCCCTGCTGGCCCGACCTTTACTGGCGGCGCTATCACGTCCCCTATCACATATACCGTCGGGACGAATACGACTGTCTTTGAGAATGGCGACATTTACACGGAGAATACCGCATCGGGGGCATACGGCGTTGTTTACATCAATGGCCTAGAAGCCTCCGATGGAACGCACACCCTTGCGATGACGGCTTCGGGCATCACGTTTGGAGACGCTAGTGTTCAGTCTACGGCCTTCCCTGGCTCGGCGGCTTTTTACCCTGCCACGGGTAACCCTTCGGGCTTTCTGACGTCAGCGCCCGTTACATCGGTTGCTGGACGCACCGGGGCCATCACCCTGTCAAACACTGACATCAGCGGCCTTGGCACGATGGCGACCGCTACGGCTTCGGACTACTCTACGACCACGGCGGCGAACGCACTGTATTACCCCCTGTCTGGCAACCCTTCTGCCTTCTTAACTGACGCCCCTTCTGACGGATCGCAGTACGCCCGCCAAGATGGCGCGTGGTCTGTCGTCACGGGTGGTGGCGGCGGTTCTTATCTCCCCCTGGCTGGCGGTACAATGACCGGCCCCATCGTCTTCGACGGCACGTCCGGCCAGTATATCAGCAAAGGCAACTTCGACACGTCGCGCGGTGGAAACTACGGCATCAGCCTTGTCTGCTCGATTGGCTACGAGTTCAACTGGCAGGCTGGCTGGCTGACGACGACTAACCAAGGCAGCGTAACCCCTCGCCCCCTATACCTCGACTCTCTGGCTGGGACTACGCTGCGCGCTTGGAACAGCGAAACCAATTTTGGGACGGAAGTTTCGTATTCTGGTATTACGATGGCCGAAACAACGAATACTGTTTCTTTAAATCCGTTTGGGATTACTGCTTCAAATACAGGAACCGATAATACAAGTATTGTTGCTGGTGAAATTAGTTTAACCGATGGATCGGCAAACAACTTACAAACTTCAACATTTATTCAACTTGATGTCCCCGGAGAAGACCCAGGCCTTGTTCGTCCAAAGGTTGATCTGACTGCCTCCGCGCTGACGTTCCAGCTTGAAGACGAAGTCCCTGGGTCCATCTACGCCGCCAGCGGCATCACCTTTCCGGACGCTACGACGCAGACCTCTGCGGCCTTCGTCCCTGGCAGCGGCGACTTGGACCTCGACGGCTACGCGATCACGGACGGAAACTTCAACTCTCCGGCCGGACAGGTCAGCGCGCAGAATGTGACGCTATCCTCTGGCGGCGTCCTGACGTTCGGCGATAGCACTACGCAATCTTCGGCCGGGTTGACCGACGCTCCGTCTGATGGAACTACCTATGGCCGTAACAACGGCTCTTGGGTCGTGGCTGGTGGCGGTGGTGGCGCAGGGCCACTTACGAATATCAGTCCTACCAATGGTCAGCAGTTTACGTCTGCGGATTTTGGGAAATTGATTTATCTCTATTACGATTTCGCAACTATCACATATTTGGATTTTACTGGTGTGACTGGATTTGGTTACATCCATGTAATCAACAACAGCGAGCAAGACATCTACATCGTTGGACAGTCTTCAAATGCTATTACCGCAAATTACGCTCTTTTAAAGCGCGGGTACATTGGTCGAATTTATTTTAATGGTTACAGCTATTTCTTTGATAAGGAACCTCCGTTTGTAGGAGGAGCGACTCCTTGGACTCAACTGTCTCTCGGAGGCGTAACAGGCAATGAAGATATTGGAACGGACGATGACGGAAACACGATGTATATTTACACCTACAGCAGCGTCCGAGTCGATGGAGATGCCAGTGGTGGGATTAGAACCGACCAGCCCGGAACCCAGCCTTACGGAACAAACATCAGCGATGGAGGCCCGTGGGTTGTCTCTGGAACTACTGGTTTCTGGTATTCAAACGGAACTGGTGGACGCTATTTCGCTTAATCATATGACCACCTTCCTCATCGGCCTCCTCATCGGTTTCATCGCCGGTCTTCTCGTCATCCGCAACAACGCCGCCAAGGCCGCGAAGCTAGAAGACAAAGGCAAGACCATACTCGACATTCTGAAGGGCCGTTAAGGTATGCGTGCGCTCCTGGTCATCTCCCTCCTGATGGCCGGGTGCTCGACGTCACGCCCGCCCATCCCTGAGCAGCCGAACGCCCCGACCTCCGAGGGCATCGTCTCCACCGTCGGCAAGCAGTGGGACACCGCCGATCAGAAAGTCGCCGCCTCGGTCAGCATCGCCCGCGAGAACGCCGAACGCCCCGACATCGTCCGCTCCGAGACGACCGTGGCCCTGTCGTTCCTCCCGCCCCCTGAGCCAGGGGAACTCGCCCTAGCCCGGGCACGCGCCGCCAAGGCCGACCAGAAGGACTACGCCGCTGCCACCGCTTTCGGGAAGAACCTGCTGGCCTCCATCGACAAGAACTGGGCCAAGGTTGAGGCCGACAACCGTGAAGCCCTCCGAGTCTCGCAGCTGAAGGACGCCCGCATCGCCGAACTGACCGCCGAGGTCGAACGCGTGAAGAAGGAAGCGTCCGCTAATCTCTGGAGTCTAGCCGCAGTCGGGACGGCAGTAGCCGGTGCTCTGGCGATGGCGTTCCTAGGTCCGAAGATTGGCATCAGTCTGCTGCTTTCATCTGGGGCAATCGGGGCATTCCCTTTCATCGTGGAGTCTGAGTACTTCTCCTACATCGTCGGGACCGCCCTAGCCTTGGCAGCCTGCCTTGGCCTGTGGTATCTTTGGGATAAGGTAAAAGACGCCAACAACAAACCCGATGAGCAGCCCCCGCCCCAAGTCTGACCCGCCTGCCGTCCAGTACGGCGAGCCTCACTTCACCTTCCGCGTCCTCGGCAGGGTCAAGCCTACGCACCATCCGAAGTGCCCGACTCCTTTCGGCTACTGCTGGAAGGGCTTCGGCGATATACACTGCGATCCAAGACAGTCAGAGGAGGAGATGATAGACACGGTAGTTCACGAGCTTGTCCACGATGCTATGCCATACCTCGACGAAGAGACCGTAGAGAAAGCCGCTAATAGGATTGCCTCTGCCATGTGGAAACTTGGTTACCGCAGGACCGTAATCCAACGACCACCGAGACGTTCCTGACAATCGGCGTCCCATCGCTGGCCTCTCTGGCCTATGCGTCTGCGGGCATCGCTCACTTTTTCATTACTAAGAACTACCCCATGTCGCTTATGTTCGCCTGCTATGCCGTGGCTAATCTGGCGTTACTGACCTCGACCCTCCGCAAATGAGCGCGCCCCTTGACCCTGAGTCCATTCCGAAGGAGCTGAAGGACGGCGTTGTGGCGGCAGTGATTGGGGCGTTTTCCATGGCGGCCAGACTTTTGCTTTCAGAAGAGAAGCATACTTGGGGCTGGGTGGCTCGCCGCGTCATGGCTGCTTCGATTACCGCCGCAGTCGCTGGTTACGCCCTGACCGAATACATCGCCAGCCCTGGTCTTCGGATGGGAGCCATCGGCGCACTGGCTTACGCAAGTCCTGAGGCTCTTGACGCTATGCTGCGGGCAATCAAAGCCCGGGCCGAACGTGAGGTCGAGAAGGTGTCCAAGCCTAAACCCAATGGCAAAGCCAAGCGATCGAAGCGCAAGTGAGGGGAACCTGCTGCTGGCGGTCTGCCTGCTGGTAGCCTTTGCTGGGCTGGCCTCTGTTACGACTGCGTATACGGCAGGGTTCGTCCTAGACCAGCTGCAGAACACTGACGCCATGGTTATGCTAGTGACCGATGGGGGCATTAAGTCGGACTCCAAAGAACTAGAGTCTAACCTCTCCTCGGCTACCCTAGCCCTCAAGGCCGTGCAGGACCTAGGGCTGGCCCTGTCATTTGGATGCCTTGCCGTGGCCGTGGCGGCTGGTTTAAGGGTCTGGCGGGGTAGACAGCCATCCTAGCCCACACCCCCACCTCCTAGGGCATCCTAGGCTGGGGGCAGATTCCCCCTTGACGGAGCACCCGTGCCCGGGCATACCTTGCCTATCCCGCACAACATGAGCACACCTTCCGACCCGAACGCCGACCTCTACGCGTTCATTTTCAATATGATTGAGAGCCAGCCGTCCTTCAAGGTCGGCCCGCGCAAGGAAGCCAAGGCTCCTTTGTCCCAGGCTATGCTCGCCCGCCCCTACAAAGGCATCACTCCTGAGTCCTACGCGGTCGAGCCGAAGATTGATGGCGTCCGCGTGATCGTCGAAGTCTGCCGCCAGACGCTGGCCGTTGCCATGAAGACCCGCAACGGCAACCCGCTCCCGTCCATCGCACACCTTGGCGCATGGTTTGCTGACACTGCCAGCAAGCACGGCGTGTTTACCTTCGACTGTGAGGCCGTGTCCGGCGCTGACTTCTACGATTCTGTCGGTGCTGTCCGCTCTAACGAACCTGCCGAGGACGCCTTCCTCTGGTTGCTCGACGTTCCCGACGATGTCGGAACCTATCGTGAGCGCCGCACCGTGATGGCTCGCTTCACTTACTCCGACAAAGTCCAACTGGTTGAGTCCTTCATGGGCATCTCGCCTAACGATGCGTTCCGTCGCTTCGTCTCTCAGGGTTTCGAGGGAGCCATGGTCAAGGACGCCGACGCCCCTTATGCTCAGGGCAAGCGCTCTAACGCGTGGCTCAAGGTCAAGGCCGTGGACGCTGAGGACTGCCCGGTGGTCTCGGTCCATGAGGGCGAAGGCCGTCTAGCTGGCACGATGGGCCACGTAGTCGTCGAGAATAACGGTCGCCTAGTCCGCGTGGGCGGTGGCTTCACCGACGAGCAGCGCCGCACGATCTGGGCGAACCGCGACACCGTCATCGGCTCCTGGCTTGAGGTTACCTTCCAGAGCAAGACGCCCGATGGCTCCATGCGTCACCCCCGCATCCGAGGCGACAAGTGAAAGTAACGGCCACCAATTTCCCCCGCACATGAATAACAAAGAATACCACGCCAGCCCGGCGGTCAGTAACTCGAAACTGTCCCGCTTCCTTGAGTCCCCGCGACTCATGAACACGCCCCGCAAGAAGACCCCTTCCCTTCGCTGGGGTTCGCTTGTCCACACCATCATCCTCGAGCCTCAGCTCGTCGGCTCCGAGTGGGCCGTGATGCCCGAAGGACTCGACAAAGGCAAAGGAGCCAAGGCCCGCGAAGAGGAGTTTGAAATGGCAAGCATCGGCAAGGAGATCGTCAGCCACGACGAGTACGTCCAACTCTGCAACATTGCCAAGGCTGTGCAGGAGGACACTGAGGCCGCGTCGCTCCTGGCTGGAGAGGGCGTCAACGAGGGTTCATACTTCTGGAAGGACCCAATCACCGGCATTGATATGCGCTGCCGACCTGACCGCCTGCGTGATGACGGGTTGTTGGTAGACGTGAAGACTACTGCCAGCATCGAGCACTACGCGTTCCGTCGCTCGGTCTGGGACTACGGCTACGACCGCCAGTCCGCGCTGTATATCGACGGCATCGAACAGGCCACGGGCAAGAAGCCCATCGGCTTTGCCTTCATCGCTATCGAGGGCAAGGAAGCCCCAGAAATCTTCGTTCAAGTGTTCGTAATGACCGAGGCCGATATTGAAGTCGGTCGCCGTCGCTACCGCAAAGGACTCGACCTGATGGCTGCTTACCAGACTACGCTCGGTATTGACCCAGCCGCATGGCCCAAGAAGACCGGCCCCGGTGTCATCGAAGTGGACCTCTCGAAGTTCAACGTCTAACCCTTCCCACCATGAGCACACCCGCAGTCCAGCCTAAGAATACCATCGAGCTAGTCCGCTCGCAGTCCCTCCAGGAGCAGGTCGCCAAGGCCCTCCCCAACGCCGACGACGCCAGCCGCTTTATGCGCTGCGTTATCACCGCCTGTAACAAGAACCCGAAGCTGTGGGATTGCACCCCCGCCAGCGTGGCCTCGGTCATCCTGCAAGCCGCGCAGTGGGGTCTGATGCCGGACGGCCATCACGCTCACCTCATCCCCTACGGCAACGACGCTACCCTGCAGTTCGACTACAAGGGCATTCTCGCCCTCGTCATGCGCTCCGGCGAAGTGGCTCACATCCACGCCGACATCGTCTGCCAGAATGACAAGTACCGATTCAACCTGGGCAAGGTCGAGGAGCACGTCGTGGACTTGTCCAAGGATCGGGGCGAAGCCTACGCGGTCTACGCCATGGTTCGCTTTAAGGACGGAGAGACTGCCGCTATTCAGATGAGCAAGGCTGAGGTGGAAGCCATCCGTAAGGCCAGCCGCTCTGGTGCGTCTGGACCTTGGGCGACCTACCCAATGGAGATGTGGAAGAAGACCGCGTTTAAGCGCCTTGCTAAGTGGCTCCCCCGCTTACCGCGTGATGTGCAGGAAGCCATCCATAAGGACAACGAGGCCGAGTACGGTCACCGCACTGTTGAAGGCCAGCCAGTCCAGCCCGCAGCTGAAGCCATCAAGGAAGCAGTGAAGAAGGCCAAGGCCACCGAACCAGAGGCCGTCATAAGCGCCGACGAACCTATCGACATTTAGGCTAACGCAGGAGTGCCGTGTAGCCGGGCCGATCCTCGTAAGGGGGTCGGCCTTATTGTTTGCATAGGTGCAGATGCGACAGCAGAAAGTCTATCCATGCGACACGTCGTCATCCCCATTGCGGGATTTGCAAGGGCGGGCAAGGACACGATGGCCGATGCTATCTTCGACCACTTGGAGCAAGACGAGCCGGGATACTCAGTCATCGTGATGAAGTTTGCCGACGCGCTGAAACATTCCCTCCAGGCTTCGCTGAACGAGGCGGGCGTGAAGTCAGATGTCTATACCGAAGACACGGCCAAGAAATCCGAACTGCGTCCATTGCTGGTAGCCTACGGCGAATACTGCCGGAGCCAGAACCAGAACGTCTGGGTGGATAAGGTCATCGAGAACATCAACACATGGGCAGACGAGACTGTCGCTGACTCAGACTCCACCGGCTCGGTTGTCCTGATCCCTGACCTACGCTACGCCAACGAGTACCAGAAGCTAGAGGCCCTGTGCATTAAGCGAGGCTGGGCATACGTCCCTATCTACATCGAGCGCCAAGGCAACCTGCCAGCCAACAACGCCGAGGCTGAGTCGATTGGACTGATGGCCGCGCGCGGCTACTTCGCCAGGGACAATGCTCTGCAGGTAGGCTTCCCGGATGGTTCCGTCGAACTGATCAGCCAGTGGGCACGCAAGTTCACTCAGTCCATGAGCCTGTACCGATGAGCAACATCACTAGGAAGTGGAAGCGGTTCGCGGTAGTGTCCTGTTCGCACGGACATTTCATAGACCCGTCCGCTCAGAAAGGGGTGACTGATTTTATTAAGGCATTCCGGCCCCACCGCTTCGACCATGCCGGAGACTATACGGACCTGTCCCCCTTGATGGGCGGGGGCAAGGGCGACGGCGACCCGCTGGCCCCTGACGTGGAAGAGGGCCTCAACTTCCTAGAGCAGCTGAAAGCCTATAAGGACCTAGAGCTAATCGTGCATGACGGAAACCACGAGGCCCGCCTCTTCCGCTTGGCTCAGTCCACTAACGAGGTCGTGTCCGAGTGCGCGCGTCTCCTGATCGTGCAAATCCAGCAGCACTGCAAGAAGCTCAAGGCCAAGCAAATCCCTTACCGGGGAATCTGGGAA
>Ga0075464_10000393_pt1 | contig 18923 bp, 17 predicted proteins | sample DEB19_08_DNA_5_FD_75068 | JGI IMG/M metagenome (GOLD analysis project Ga0075464, IMG submission 75068) | Aqueous microbial communities from the Delaware River and Bay under freshwater to marine salinity gradient to study organic matter... | ecosystem: Environmental > Aquatic > Marine > Coastal ...
CATCTTGAGGATTTTGTCCTTGCATAATTGCTTCATAATATAAAATTTGAGTAAGCTCCTGATCACTCACATCAACACCTTCTTTTTTAGCAATCGCATCAATAATAAATGTAAGTTTAACTCTGTCTTTTGCTTCAGGTAAAAGTTTTTCTTTAAGCTCTTTTAGTTTTTCAGGATTTTCCTGAAGCTCTTTAAGTTCAGCCGGTGTCATTTTCTGAGCTTCGTTGTTAATCATAATCTCAACTTCTTTTTCTACTACGCTTTAAGGAAGATCAATTTCATATTTTTTAACTAAACACTCAAGAATTTCTTCTTTTTTAGGTGCGAATGCTTCAGCTTTTTTTCTCTCTTCGATTGATTGTTTTATCATTTCTTTAAGTTCGTCTAATGTTGCGTCTTCTTTTGCCATATATTTTTTAGCAAGTTCGTCGTTTATTTCCGCAGGCACTTTTTCCTGAATTTCTTGAAGAGTTACGTCAAACTCAGCTTCTTTCCCTGCAATTTCTTTTGCTCCGTAGTTTTCAGGGAAAGTTACTTTAATTCTTTTACTTTCACCTACTTTCATTCCTACAAGCTGCTCTTCAAATCCAGGGATGAAAGAGTTGCTTCCAATTTCAAGAGGATACGCTTCAGCGCTTCCATTTTCCATTTTTTCACCATCGATATAACCTGTAAAATCGATTACTCCGATAAGACCTTCTTTTAAAATTCTTTTTCTTGAAACTTTAGTTTCAGCCTGAGCTTCAGCGATTTTTTTGATTTCTTCTTCTACTTCTTCGTCAGTTACTTCAGGAACCTCAACTTCAGGAACACATTCTTTGTATTCATCACCGATTTCGATTTCAGGTCTTGTGTATACTTTAATTTCTACTTCGATTTTGTCGTCTTTTTTCTCAAATTTAGTTACTTCAGGTTCAGCAATCATATCAGTAATTCCAAGCTCTTTCAAACCATTGTCAAGTACTTCTCTTACAGCTTCGCTGATTGCGTCTTGCTCGATATCCGCAGCATACATTTTTTTAACAACTTTCACAGGAACTTTACCAGGTCTGAATCCTTGAATTTTAGCTTTTTTTGCGATTTGTTTTGCAATTTTGTCTTTTTTAGCTTCTAAGTCTTGATTTTCGATTACAGCTTTGATTATACTATTGGCAGAGTCAATTTTTTTTGCTTCTAACATTAAAATCCTTTTTTTAAAGGGTATAATACCAAAAATTTTAAAGGATAACAATGAGCGTTGATTTAGAAAAACTTGAATTAGCCGCCAAAATGATTCTTGAAGCAATCGGTGAAGATGTCGATAGGGACGGACTTGTAAAAACACCAAGAAGAGTTGCTAAAAGTTTCGAATATATCTGCAGCGGGTATTTTAAAGACCCAAAAGAAGTGCTTAACGATGCACTTTTCGAATCTACAAACAACGAAATGGTTGTAGTAAGAAACATCGAGTTTTATTCTATGTGCGAACACCATATCTTACCGTTTTTCGGAAGAGTTCACGTAGCTTATATTCCGGATAAAAAGGTTGTGGGACTTAGTAAAATCCCAAGAATGGTAAACGTATTTGCAAGAAGACTGCAAATCCAGGAGCAATTGACAGAACAAATCGCCGATGCAATTATGGAAGTGGTACAGCCAAAAGGTGTGGGTGTAGTAATTCATGCAAGACATATGTGTATGGAAATGAGAGGTGTTGAGACCAAACACTCTTATACATCAAGCAGTGCGCTTAGAGGAATTTTCTTGGAGGAAAAAACAAGGGAAGAATTTTTCAATATTATAAACGCACCTATACAAACACACTTTTAATAAATGGAGAATTAAGAATTGAGAATTGAGAATTTAATAAACTTTTATCCGTCAAAGGATATGAATGGCTCTTAGCAGCATAAAAGACAAAATCGGCAAAAAGCCTCTTTCAAAACCGTTTGGGATTGTTAAAAAAATAAATCCGACCAACCTCATCGCCACGGGATTAAACCCCTCTATCGGCGATATTGTCAAAATCTGCTCAGGAAATCACGAAATACTCGGAATGGTAACGGCACTTGATGAGAATTCATTTGTAGTAACTCCCTTTTCATTTCTTGAAGGCTTTAAAATCGGAGACAAAATCTACATCGACGAAAACGGAATGCAGATACCCGTGGGCGAAGGACTGCTCGGAAGAGTCGTAGATCCTTTTATGAATCCTATTGATGATAAAGGCGATATATTTTTTGAAACAAAATACCCTATTATGACAAAGCCGATTTCACCTATGAAAAGAGGTGTGATAAACGAAGTTTTTGAAACAAAAGTAAAAGCCATCGACGGCCTTTTAACATGCGGCAAAGGCCAAAAACTTGGTATTTTTGCCGGAAGCGGTGTGGGTAAATCCACTCTTATGAGTATGATCGTAAAAGGCGCGAGTGCCGATATTAAAGTAATAGCACTTATTGGTGAGAGGGGCCGTGAAATTCCTGAGTTTATAGAACATCAACTCGGAGGGGATCTTACAAACACCGTAATAATCGTAGCTACTTCGGACGATTCGGCTTTAATGAGAAAATACGGAGCTTTCAGCGCAATGGCGGTAGCTGAATATTTTAAAGACAAAAACAAAGATGTCTTGTTTTTAATGGACAGCATTACGCGTTTTGCAATGGCTCAAAGGGAAATAGGTCTTGCTATGGGAGAACCTCCAACCTCTAAAGGTTACCCGCCAAGCGCTATAATGCTTCTTCCCCAACTTATGGAAAGAGCCGGAAAAGAAAAAGACAAAGGCTCAATTACAGCCTTTTTCACGGTTTTGGTAGAAGGTGACGACACTTCGGCAGACCCTATTGCTGATCAGGCCCGTTCAATTCTTGATGGACACTTTATTTTAAGCAGGGAACTAACAGACAGCGGAATATACCCGCCTATAAATATCCTAAATTCAGCCAGTAGGGTAATGAACAACGTCGTAACCAAAGAACACCTCCAAAAAGCACAGAAATTTAAAAAACTCTATTCCTTGCTTAAAGAAAATGAAGTATTAATAAGAATCGGAGCATATCAAAAAGGTGTCGATCCGGAACTTGATGAAGCCATCAATAAAAAAGAAGCAATGGAAAACTTTTTAAAACAATCACCAAATGAACTTATACCTTTCAACGAAACTCTTAATCTTCTAAATAATATTGTATAATTAAGCACGATAACATATTAGAGGAAAAAAATGGACTTTAAGCAGATTCTTGAAATTTTCAATAAACAGCCATATGTTGCAATTATGTTATATAAAGAAAAAATAATTTATGCAAATAAAAAGCTTCAAGAATTACTCGGTTTCTCTTATAAAGAACTTTCAAAAATGTCTGCTGAAGAAGTTTTCCCTCCAGGTCCTAAAAGAAATAAAATAAAAGAAGTTGTAAAAAAAAGATTAGAAGATCAAGAGTTTCCGGCAACATATGAACCGATGGAAATCCTCAATAAAAACAATAAACGTTTAATAATGAAGTTTTTTACACAAACAATAAAATTAAATGATGGCTCTTATGCGGGGCTTGTTTTTGGAATAGACGTAACTGGAGAATATAAAAAAGAATTTTTAATAGATATATTAAAAGAAATTAACCAGACAATAATTACACAAGAAAATGAAGAAGAAATATATACTAATATAGTAAAACAAATTTATAAAAAAGGAAATTATGAATTTGTTTGCGCTTCTATAAAGAAATTTAACTCTGATGAAATGGACCCTAAATACTGTATAGGAAATTATGACGAAGATTTTTTAAATTTTTTACGTAAAATATTCAAAGCTGACCCAGATTATGCCAATAAATGTTTAGCAACTAAATATATGCTTGAAAATAAATTTATGATTGTAAATGATTTAACAAAAATAGATTTTCCGAATAAAAAACTTATTCAAACTTTATTAGATAAAAATTTCCGTTCAATATTATTCTTTCCAATTTTCAAAAACCATGAATTATATTCAGCAATAGGAATATGCTCAAAATATGTTGATGACTTCGACTCCACTTCCATTTCTATTTTCCAAGAAGGCAAACAAGATATAGAATTTGCCCTTCAAAAATCTGAAAACATCGCTTATTTACGTCTCTTACAAGAAGCCCTGGATAAAGCATACTCATGGGTAGTTATTACTGATGAAAATGCAAATATTTTATATGCAAATAAAAGTGTTGAGGATATAACAGGTTACAGTTTATTCGAACTTTTAGGCAAAAATCCAAGAATATTTAAATCAGGTTACCATTCAGATGAATTTTATAAACGTTTATGGGAAAAATTAACAAATAATGAAGTTGTTGAAACCATACTAATTAATAAAGATAAAAACAATCATATATTTTACCTTAAAGATAAAATAGTCCCGATAACAGCACCTAACGGACAAAAATACTATATTTCTCTTGCCATAGACATAACTCATGAAAAAACATTACAAAACAAACTCAAAAAAGACATTTTAACCGATTTACCAAATAGAAATGAGTTTATAAACTTAATTTCAAACAAAATACATCCGGGTGAATCATATGCATGTATTATTATTGATTTAAGAGACTTTAAAATATTTAACCAATTAAATGGTAATGCGGCAGGTGACTATTTATTGAGAAAATTTGCTGATTTTATTAAAACGGTTTTCTATGAAGAAGACATTATCGCAAGAATAGGCGGAGATGAATTTGCAGTCTTTATTAAATACAATTCAATCAATGATTTATATTCAATTATCCATAAAATCATTTACAAAGTAAAACATTTAGAGGATTTTCATAATAAAATATCAGTTAATATAGGTATTTCATTATATCCTAAAGATTCTGAAAATATTACTGAGTTAATAGAAAAGGCTTTTTTAGCATTGGAAATAGCTAAAGAAAAAGGGGATTTTACATATGAATTTTTCAATCCTCAAATTAACCAAAAAATAATTGAATACTCCGATATTAAAAAATTAATCGTTAATGCAATTAAAAACGAAGAATTCATTTATCATTTTCAGCCGTATGTAAACACTAAAACATTAAAAATTGTAGGAGCTGAAACACTTTTAAGAATAAAACATAGTAATAAAATAATCTATCCTAATGCCTTTATCGATTTTGCGGAAAACAGCGGTTATATTAAAGAAATAGAGAAAATAATGTTTCCAAAATATATTGAATATTTAAAAGAACTTAATATTCCACTGTCTTTCAATGTTTCCGGAAAATCATTAACTGACGAAAATCATATTGAACAGCTTTTCGGTAATATTGAAAAACTTCCTATTATCATAGAACTTACTGAACGTGAAATAGCAGGTAATATTGAGTATACAAAAGAAATCTTCAGATTTTTTAAAGAAAAAAAATTTAAATTATCAATTGATGATTTTGGAACAGGATATTCATCTTTAACATATTTAAAAGATTTGCCTGCTGATTATCTTAAAATCGACATGTCCTTTATAAAAAACATTGAAACTTCAGAAAAAGATCTCGCAATTGTAGAAACAATAATAAATTTCGCTCATAAATTTAATCTAAAAACTATTGCCGAAGGTGTTGAAACGGAAAAACAAGTTAAAATTTTAAAAGAATTAAATTGTGATTATCTTCAAGGATTTTACTTCGCAAAACCAATGCCGCTTGAGGAATTTAAAAATTTTTTAAATTCCCATAAAAATTCTTGACAAATATATTTTTTTTCCATATAATTTCAGTCCACAAACGCTTACGGAGTGTAGCGCAGTTTGGTTAGCGCACCTGGTTTGGGACCAGGGGGTCGGGGGTTCGAGTCCCTCCACTCCGACCATTTAAGCCACTATAAGTGAGAAGCTTGCGGGCTACCCACTTGTGGTGGGTGTAGCTCAGGTGGTTAGAGCACCAGGTTGTGGCCCTGGGGGTCGCCGGTTCGAGTCCGGTCATCCACCCCATTGTTCTATCTAATTGAGCGTCCGTAGCTCAATTGGATAGAGCAACGGACTTCGGATCCGTAGGTTGTAGGTTCGAGTCCTACCGGACGCGCCAAACAACTGAAAAAGCTCTCAAAATAAGCGCCCTTAGCTCAGCTGGATAGAGCAACGGCCTTCTAAGCCGTAGGTCGCAGGTTCGAGTCCTGCAGGGCGTACCACTTTATTACCACTCGCGGGAGTGGCGGAACTGGCAGACGCGCTAGACTTAGGATCTAGTGCCGCAAGGCGTGGAGGTTCGAGTCCTCTCTCCCGCACCACTTCAAAATTACTACATTTAGTGTCAGGCACCAATACAGTTTACTTACTTCAGCAATAATAGTATAATTTTTTTCATAAAAACTCCCAAAGGCAGAAATTGTATACATTCAAACATCTGATAAAAGAGATCAAAAAATACAAACGCGAATTCATCCTTGCACAAATTATAGCATTAATAGCAACAATAATTTCAATCCCTATTCCCATGCTTATGCCTCTTCTAATAGACGAAGTTCTGCTTAAAAAGCCGGGATTATGGGTAGAAAACCTAAGCAATATATTCGGGCAGTGCTCGGCATTTTGCTACGTAATAGTAACTCTTATTATCGTACTTGTTTTAAGGAGTCTGTTTGTGGCACTAAACGTAGCACAGACCTATTTTTTTGAAAAAATCACAAAAGACATCACCTATAAAATCAGACTGAGGGTTTTGAGCCATCTAAAAAACCTCTCAATCAACGAATACGAAAACCTGAAAACCGGAGATATAGCCAGCCGGCTTATCAGTGACGTAAACACGGTAGAAGAGTTTTTAATCAAATCTGTCTCCCGCTTTGTAATTTCCGCCCTTACGCTTATAGGAGTCGCCATAGTTTTACTTCTAATCAACTGGAAGCTCGGGCTTTTTATATTGATACTCAACCCTTTTGTGGTTGTGCTTTCGGGTAAAATCGCAAGAAAAGTCAAAAAATACAAAGCAGCCCAAAACCGCTCCATTTCCATATTCCAAGAAGCACTCATAGAAACACTTGAGCTGTTTGAGCAGATAAAAGCATACAACAAAGAAGACTTCTTTTTCAAAAAACTGTTCAATCTTACAAAAGAGCTTAAACAAAAAGCGTTTGATTTCAGCTACAAAGTAGAAGCGTTTAACAAACTAAGTTTCCTGGTGTTCCTGATAGGTTTTGAAATATTCAGAGCCGCAGGGATTTTAGCCGTGGCATACGACAACCTTACAATCGGGTTGATGCTTGCCGTTTACAGTTATCTGTGGTTTATGATGACGCCTATTCAGGATATCATCTCCATTCAGTACAGCTACTTCGCCGCAAAAGCCGCGCTTGATCGGATCAACGAAACGCTGGAGCTTAAAACCGAGCCTAAATTCCCTCATAAACAAAACCCGTTTGAAAACCCGGTACAAATTGAAATTCAAAACATCTCATTCAAATATAATGAGAGCGACTGGATACTGAAAAACGCTTCGGCAGCCATCCGTCCGAATAAAATCACAGCCCTTATCGGTGCGAGCGGAGGCGGTAAAACGACGCTTGCGAAAATAATCGCCGGATTTTTCACACCAAACGAAGGCGATATAAAATATAACGGGGTCAGTTTTAAAGAAATCGGTCTTGATAAAATCCGCGAGAATGTCAGCCTGATACTCCAAGAAACCAGACTCTTTAACGACACGCTTCTTTTTAACCTGACTCTCGGAAAAGAGTTTTCAGAAGATGAAATATGGAAAGCTCTGAAACTGGCCGAGCTTAAAGAAACGGTCGAAAAGTGGCCTGAGAAACTAAACACTTATGTGGGTAAAAACGGCGTAAAACTCAGCGGCGGGCAGAAACAAAGAGTCGCTATAGCCAGAGCCCTGCTTCACAAACCGAAAATCATCATACTAGACGAGTCAACCTCGGCCCTTGATATAGACACGGAGGAAAAAGTTTTCAAAAACATAGAAAGTTTCCTAAAAGAGAGAACTTCAATCATAATCGCCCACAGAGCCGAAACGATAGCCAAAGCCGAAGATATACTTATGATCAAAAACAAAGAGATTATAACCCTAAAAACCTCTTAGCGTTTTTGAGCTTTTTGGTGTTGTTTTCAACCCATTGTCTTATCGTCTCCCGAGGTGGCTGTTTTTTTCTTTTTTTATATGCTTCGCTTAATATTGCGTAAAAAGGATGGTTTTGATACTTTTCTTTAAATTCTTTCAAAGTCCCCTCAAACGAATATATTATCCCCAAAAGATCTTTTTGCAGGTTATCGTATTTTTCATTGAATCTGTCGTGTATCTCTTTTACAAACTCATACTTTTCGCTTTTCGGGTTAAGAATATCAAATAAATCTTTTATTTCACCGCTCAGCGTCATCTGAATGATATTGTGCTCTTTTATATCTCCCAGAATTTTGTGTCTTTTCAGGTATTCATCCGTTTTTACCTTAACGAATTTCATATCCTCAAAAACCAGAATCCAGCCTTCTTTGCTTACACACACGCCTTTATTTTTAATATAATCACTTAAAGGCCTGTTTTCGCATATTCCGGCGTATTCCACACCGAACTTTTCAGCCAGCTTTTCAAAATCCAGCAGATAATTACCCTCCGAATCCCTCACCTGCGTAAGTATCAGGGCTTCTTTATTGTAATCCATAACAACCTGCGATTTTTCCGAAATATATTCAAACATAGGGAAAAGCCCGTTATCAAAGCAGTGCTTTACGAATTTTTTTATATTTTCGCTGCTTTCATAAATCTTCTGGCTTCTCAGAGCCTGATACGAATCAAACCTCAGCTTGCTTTTAAAATAAACTTCCCCTCCTACAATTACGGGATGAACAAACGTACCGTCTATTTTTTCACTGACTTTTATCACCTTTTTGTCTTTGAGATCCTCTTCCATCCATCCCGGAGCCTGATTCAGCTCAAAAAATTTGTGAATAGCCGGAAATCTTTTCCATTCACTCCCTTCTTTTACAAACGTAAGGCCTCTAAGCTCCCACGCGTTAAATTTTTCAAACTCCTCAAAATTGCCCTGTTTATAATGATATACGGCAATTTCCCTATTTTTAAACGTAAAACTTTTACAAAAAAACTGCTTTGAGTTTGCAACTATCTCATCGCATTCATCTTTACTCGGTAAATAAAACATAAACTAAAACCTTTAATTTTTTTTAGTGTAATTATATCAAATTAAAATCCTTAAAATTGTGATAAAATAACGATAAAAAAGGAAACCCATGAGAAGTGATGAAGTAAAAAAAGGATGGCACAGAGCCCCTCACAGAAGTCTGTTCAGAGCTACGGGACTTAAAGACGAAGATTTTGAAAAACCGTTTATCGGTGTTGCAAACTCTTTTATCGAAATAATCCCGGGACACTTTTTCTTAAACAAATACGCCGAAATCGTTAAAGACGAAATCAGAAAAAACGGATGTGTGCCGTTTGAATTCAACACAATCGGCGTTGATGACGGTATTGCAATGGGTCACGACGGTATGCTTTATTCTCTGCCGAGCCGTGAGATTATCGCAAACTCAATCGAAACTGTTATGAACGCGCACAAACTCGACGCACTTATCTGTATCCCTAACTGTGACAAAATTACACCGGGTATGGTAATGGGTGCTCTTAGAGTGAACGTTCCGTCTATTTTCGTAACGGGCGGACCTATGAGAGCCGGGCATATGCCTGACGGAACTCCGATTGACCTTGCTACGGTATTTGAAGGAGTCGGTAAATTCGAAAAAGGCGAAATCGACGAAGAAACACTTTACAATCTCGAATGTCTTGCATGTCCGGGAGGCGGAAGTTGTTCTGGTATGTTTACGGCAAACTCTATGAATACTCTAATCGAAGCTATGGGTATTGCGCTTAAAGGAAACGGAACCGTTTTAGCTCTTACGCCTGAGAGGGAAGAGCTTTTAAGAGCTGCAGCCAGAAGAATATGCGAAATCGCTAAAGACGAACAGCTAACAGAGCAGTACAGAATCAAAAACATCATCAACGAAAAAGCGATCCACAACGCATTCGTGGTAGACATGGCAATGGGCGGAAGCTCAAATACCGTACTTCACATGATGGCTATCGCTAAAGAAGCGGATGTTGATTTTGATCTTCATAAACTAAACGAAATTGCAAGACACACTTCTCACATTGCAAAAATTTCACCGTCACTTCAAACGGTTCATATGGAAGATATCCACAGAGCCGGCGGAATGAGCGCGGTTATGAAGGAAATCAGCAGAAGAAGCGATACTATCCTTTACCTTGACAACCCTGTAATCGAAGGCGGAACGGTAGCCGATAGAATTAAAGACGCAGAGGTTAAAGATCCTGAAGTAATACACCCTATCGAAAACCCTTACAGCAAAGTAGGAGGTCTTGCTATACTTTTCGGAAACCTCGCGGAAGAAGGATGTGTTATTAAAACAGCCGGAATTACGGGTGAGAGAAAATTCAGAGGAAAAGCTGTTTGCTTTAACTCCCAGCAGGAAGCCATTGAGGGAATCACAAGCGGCAAAATCAAAAAAGGCGATGTTGTAGTTATCAGATACGAAGGGCCAAAAGGCGGTCCCGGAATGCAGGAAATGCTCGCACCTACAAGTCTTATTATGGGTATGGGGCTCGGAAGCGACGTTGCGTTGATTACGGACGGTAGATTCTCAGGCGCCACAAGGGGACTTAGCATCGGGCACGTATCTCCTGAAGCGGCGGAAGGCGGTATGATCGGACTTCTAAAAGACGGGGATATTATCGAAATAGACGTTGACAATTTCTCAATAAACGTAGATTTGACTCCGGAAGAAATAGAAAAAAGAAAAAAAGAATTCACTCCTATCAAAAAAGAAGTACCTGGCAAATGGCTAAAACAATACAGAATGTTAGTTACCAACGCCAGCAACGGAGCGGTGTTAAGGGCTGAATAATAACTCTTTGCCCCTCTTGGGCATAAAGGTAAAATTTGAGAATAAAAATATACTTATCTATCTTTTTAATGTGCTGCTTAGTGATTTGTGCATCAATTTATTATACAAATAAGAGTATTAACATATTATCGAAAGAAAAAGCTGAGCAAATATACAATACAAGAGTAAAAGAATATAAAGTTATATTAACTGACAAAAAAAATTTTTTGAATTCGTTGGCAAAATTTATTTCCTCATCACAGACTGTAATTGATTCTTATTTAAAAAATAACAGAAAAGAATTAATTGATTTTGTTATGCCTCTTTATAAAAATTTACATTCTACTGATTTATTGGAAGAAATCCATTTTTTTAAAAGACCTGCAATAAGTTTTGTAAATTTTGCTAATTTAAAAGCTTTTAATATGGATGTAAGTAAAGTAAGAGCTGATATTGTATGGGTTAGTACCTCTTTCACACCATCAACACATTTTTATGTTTGCAGGCTTTATCCGGGGCTCAGAGCTACCTATCCTATTATTTACAAAGATAAATTATTAGGTAGTGTATCATTTGGCATACATATTCAGGCTTTTCAAAAATTATTTAAAAGTTTAGGTGTAAATGATGTTAGTATATATTTAAATAATCAAATACTAAAAAAATCGTTACTGCCTGAAAAATTTGCTTTTTTTAAAAAACTTCCATCTTACGAAAATGGAAAATGGAAAGTATTGGGAAATGTTTATAATATAAAACTAATTTCCGGTTTAGAAACAGAAAATGGTTTTGTATTTACTAAAATAGAAATAAAAGATTTTTTCAATAACACAATGGCTTATTTAATCATAAAAGATGATATTTCAAAAAGTCTGCAAATGCTAAAAAAAAGAGCGTTAAACAAAATGAGTTTAGAAATTTTCAGTTTTTTATTTATTTTTGCAATTATTTTCATGTTGTTTAAATGGTTGTTCGATAAATTAAATGAAATGAATCATATTCTTTATTTAATAAAAACACAAAAATTTGAAGAAATACCTAAAAAAACACCTCCGAAAGATGAATTAGATGTTTATAAAAACAATATTATTGATGTTGCAAACGATATTAAAACTTATATATCACTTCTTACACAAAAAGTTGAAAAATATTCCGATAAAGCTTATAAAGACGGCCTCACTGAAATATTCAATAGAAGATTTTTAGAAGAAAAAGCAAAAGAACTATTTTTAAAATACAAACTTTCTAACACACAGGTTGGTATTATTATGCTTGATATCGACGACTTTAAAAAAATTAATGATACATACGGTCATGATACCGGTGACCTTGTTTTAATTTCTTTAGTAAGCACTATAAAACAGATAATAAGAAAAAATGATATCTTTATTAGATACGGTGGTGAAGAATTTGTAATTATTCTCCCAAATTCAAATATTGAAAACACATATAAAATTGCAGAGAAAATTCGCAAAGAAGTAGAAAAAATAAAAATCCATATTGGCGACAAACATTTTTCTTTTACAATAAGTATTGGTATAAGTGAAATACATAAAGACGATTCATCAATATATGAGGCAATTAAAAGAGCGGATATTAATTTATATAAAGCAAAAAGAAATGGCAAAAATAGAGTAGAGTTATGAAAAATTATTTAACAAAGATTGCTATAATTTCTTAAAAAAAGAAAGTAGTTTATGAAACAATTAATAAACCAGGCACTAAAAACTGCACTTTTAATTATCAAACTCGTAATACCGTTTTATCTTTTGGCCGATATTCTGATTTATCTTGGAATACTGCAGAAGATTTCATTTATTTTTGAGCCGATTACGTCAATTATGGGTCTTAGTCCCGAAGTGTCCCTATCAATTGCAGCAGGTGTGCTTTTTAACCTTTATGCGGCTATAGCGTTTGCCGCCCCTTTAGGGCTTACTCCGTACGAATGGACTATATTGGGTCTGTTTTTGGGAATTGCACATGCCCTTCCCGTGGAAAACACGATAATGAAAAAACTTTCAATGCCGCACTGGTATTCCACATTGCTTAGGATTGGTGTCGGAATCATCGCGGTAATTATTTTAAGAACTCTTCCGATTCACATTGAAGGCAAAACGCTTCAAAAAGAGATGACACTGCCTCATTACGATTCGTTTTGGGACATGATCACCACGTCATTATACAATGCATCTGTCTTAGCAATTAAAATAATTATACTGATTACGATTATTATTTTTATAATGCATTTTATCAGAACAAAACTGTTTAAAAACAAAAACCTGAGCGCTTCGTTTTCGATTATTACAGGAATTATTTTAGGGATTACATACGGAGCCGGGGTACTTATAGCCGAAAAGGACAAACTCACCAAAAAAGAGCTTTTATATGTTGGAACGTTTCTTATGATAGCCCACTCTTTAATCGAAGATCCGCTTTTATTCGTACTATTCGGTGCTAATTTCTGGGTTTTAGTCGGAATAAGACTCGTTTTAGCCGTTATATTTTCATACCTTGTTGTAAAATTTTACAAACTCTAAGCAAAAATTTCTAATTTTTTAGAATCGTCAAACAGTTTGTCAAAAAGCTCTTTTGCCTTTTTGACCTCATCAAGAGTCGCCTGAATCTGCTTTAAAACATCATCAAACGTTTTTACACCCTCGTTTTTAATCGCATTTGCATGATTTTCGTCTTTGGGCTTAGGAAGGTATGCTTTTAACATCTGAGCGGTGTTTGTCATAACCTTTTCATTTGCGTCTTTTTGTTCCATAAACTTTTCAAAAAGCGGTTTTATCTTTTTAAACGCTTCGGCTATTTCTTTTTTGTCCTGCTTGCTTAAACCATTCCCCTTATAATGAAACTCGTAACCGTACTCATGTTTTAGCGTAAACTCTTCCGATTCAAAACCTCCACCCTTTTTGTATGAACTTGCAGCTTCAATCGAATCATACATTTTAAGCTCTAACAGATCTCCGTCACTTGTTGTAAAGGAAAAATCAAAACTTGCCGAATTTAATCCGTACCTCTCAATATTTATCATATTGTCTCCCGATTATTTTAGTTTAAATCGACAAAATCATATAATTTATAAAATTTATTTAATATACAAGTTAAACAATATATTTTTTACTTTCTTATTTTGTGTCTGTCACATTTCTAAGTTGTATATTTTATACATTTTGATTTCAAATCCCGAAAAAAGCTTTTCGGGAAATATTATTCTTCCTCCTCTACTTCTATAGCCTGATATGTATAAATTGTCGGATGATACATCAGACAGTCCCCCGGAAGTCCCGCTTTCATACACAAATGCGCAAAAAACAGCTCAAAAACCGGCAGCTCTTCCCATACACTCGGAAGAAATGTAGCCTGATGATTCGCAAGCTGTAAAATTACCCCGTCAACCCCCGGGCGTATTTTTTTCATCAGATCTTCTTTATCCTCATATTCAAGTTTTTCAGGGATTGTAAGCACGCTTACTTCTATTTTAACCCTTTCAAACTCTTCCGGAGTCAGCGGAGGAAATCTCGGATCTTCAAAAGCCGCCGCTTTAGCATTTGCTACAACATCGTCAATTAAAGGCCGATAAGGAAGGATTGAACCAATGCAACCCCTGAGATTACTCCCTCTTGGTTTGTCTTTCATTTTAAGCGTAACAAAGCATGCTCTCTTTTCTGCCAAAAAAGGATATTTTTTTATCCATTCTTCTTTATCAATAAGTTTTTTTCCTTCGAATTCTTCTAAAATTGACATTCTCGCAAGTTTCAACAGTACTCTTAAATCTTCCATTTTCCCCTCCTTATATTTTATATATTATATCATATTTCTTTAGTCTTTTCCACTAAACTATTCGCTGAGCTGAGCCTTTTCCTCAAGTTTATAAAGCCATATAAAGACATCAACCACCGCTTTATACATTTTAGGAGGTATCTCCTCTCCCACCTCAACATTCAAAAGCATATCCGCAAGAGTTTCGTTTTGAAAAAGAGGCACATCGTAAAGTTTGGCTTTTTCAATTATTTTTCTTGCAAGTTCGCCTTTTCCCTTTGCCAAGACTTTCGGCGCATTTTCTTCGTACGCCTTATATTTTAAAGCCACGGCTTTATTCATATTTGTAGATCTTTTCATATACAGGACCTTTTTTTGTCAGTGTGGATTTATAAAGATACACTTCAAGAGGTACTTCAAACTCAATATTTTCCCATTTTTTCAATTCTTCCCAAAACTTTTTATCTTTAATATTCTTTATCCTGCAAAGTGTTACATGAGGTTTAAAAGGTTTATCATTTTCTAAACCGAACTTTTCGTTAATCTGTCTGTTAATCTCATCATCTATATCAGCATTTAAATATAAAACCCTCTCACCAAACGTATCTATACCTTTAATTTTAAATTTTGCTTTTTTTATATTAAGTTTGTTTTTATATTTTTCCGGTTTATCATCCCCTATAAATTTATGGGTCAAATGTAAATTCCACCCTTCAACCCATTTACCCTCCACATATTTTGAAAGCGAGTTTTTAATAGCTCCGTATATCGGAAGCTGCACAGGTGTGGCTATAAAAAGTCTCATTTTAAAAACTTTGATACGATACTGAAAAGAACACTTAAAACAATACTTATAATTATTGAGGACGTTATCGGAAAATAAAATTTAAAATTTCCCTTGTCTATTACTATATCTCCGGGAAGTCTAAATAGAGGAAACCCTTTAAATACATACAAAATAATACCTATTAAAATAAAAATCAATCCTATAAATATAAATATTTTTGCCATTCCTATTCCTTTATGTATGTTTTATATATTATACCAAATTAGCTATAATTCCATTAAAAAAGGACAGTTATGCCTATGACCATTACTGAAAAGATTTTTGCCGAGCACATAGGCCGCGAGGTTAAACCGGGTGAAATTATTATGTGCGATGTAGATATGACAATTGGAAACGATATTACAACACCTATTTCAATCAGAGCTTTTAATGAAAGCGGTGCAGAAAAACTTGCAAAACCTGATAATTTCGCAATCGTTTTAGACCACTTTATCCCTCCAAAAGATATTGCAAGCGCAAACCAGGCTAAAATCAACAGAGATTTTGCATATAAACACGATCTTAAAAACTTTTTTGACGAAAAAGATATGGGAATTGAGCATAGATTACTACCTGAAAAAGGTCTTGTAATCCCAGGTGACGTTATTATCGGTGCGGATTCTCACACATGTACGCATGGGGCTTTAGGAGCATTTTCTACAGGTATGGGTTCTACCGATATAGCATTTTGTATGATTACCGGAAAAAGCTGGTTTAAAATTCCTGAAAGCATCAAAGTTGTATTTAAAGGTGAAAGAGGCGAGCATGTTTACGGAAAAGATCTAATTTTAGAGCTTATCAGAAGAATAGGTGTTGACGGAGCATTATACAAAGCTCTTGAATTCACGGGAGAAGTTATTGAAAACCTGCCTATGGATGACAGAATGAGCCTTTGTAACATGGCTATTGAAGCGGGAGCTAAAAACGGAATTGTTGCATATGACAAAATCACAGAAGCGTTTTTAGAAGAAGTTAAAAAATACAATCCTTTAAGAAGCGAGCCTAAAATACACTATTCAGACCCTGACGCAAACTATTCTCAGGTAATTGAAATAGACGTAAACAAACTTGAACCTCTTGTAGCGTATCCGTTCCTTCCAAGTAACGGTAAACCTATCAGCCAGGCTGTAAAAGACGATATCGAAATAGATCAGGTATATATCGGAAGCTGTACAAACGGTACACTTAGCGATCTTAGAATAGCCGCTGAAATACTTAAAGGTAAAAGAGTACACAGAAGAGTAAGACTAATCGTTACTCCTGCAACTCAAAGAATTTACAAACAGGCTGAACATGAAGGAATCCTTGATATCTTAATCGATGCCGGCGCTGTTGTTGCAAACCCTACATGCGGTGCCTGTCTTGGAGGATATATGGGTATCCTTGGTGACGGTGAAAGAGCCGTAGCCACTACAAACAGAAACTTCAGAGGAAGAATGGGAAGCAGAAGCAGCGAAGTATACCTAAGCAACTCCGCAGTTGCCGCAGCAAGTGCAATTGCAGGTAAAATCGCAGATCCGAGAGACCTTTAAGGTTTCTTTATTCTCTTTCAAAAAGAACAAATTTTACTATAAACTTTTCTCGACAAATAGTGACAGACACTAATAAAATATAAAAAGCAATAAGACTAAAAGTAGTCTTATTTGCTGATTAAATTGATTTTAACAGGGCCTAATTTCATTGCGTTAACAACTACACCACCGTTTTTAATCCATGCTTTCATTCCGCCTTTTAATACATATACATTATCAAATTTATACCATTTTTTAAGAGTGGCCGCTGCAAGCAGTGCTCTGTGCCCTGTTCTACATACAGTTACGATTCTTTGATTTGGTTTAATTTTACCTTTTTTAACTGCACCATATATTACACCTCTTGGAATTAATACCGCACCTTTAATATGCCCTGCTAAAAACTCTGGACCTTCTCTTACATCAACAATCTTAACTTTTCCTTCTTTTATCCATGTTTTAAGTGTTTTAACTGTTACAAAATTATTACCAACAATTTTTAAAGCTTCGGCCTTTTGTGCTTTTACTCCGTCAAGTGGATTATATGCAAATAATAACCCCGCACTTAATAAACTCCCCACAATTAATTTTTTTAACATAAATGCTCCTTTAATTTTTTTCAAAAAATAGTATAGTATAATTTTTAATAAATTCATTTAATATAAAAATAACTTATAAGGATAACTATGAATTATCTAATACCGGAGTGGGAAAAGCAGGAATTTGTACAGCTTGTATTTCCACATAAAGATACAGACTGGAACTGCTGTTTAAATAAAGCAATTGACACATTTACAGAAATAGCCTACTCCATTGCACAATATGAAAAAGTACTTGTCTGTTATCAGGATGAAAATACTATCAAACATTTAAAACACAAAAATTTTATATTTAAAAAAGTACAAAACAATGACACCTGGACAAGAGATTTCGGAGCCATTAGCATAAAAAAAGACAATGAAGTAAAACTTCTCGATTTTAAATTTAACGGCTGGGGACTTAAATTTCCTGCAAATTTGGATAATCAGATATCACGTAAACTGTTTAATATTGATAAAAGCTATAATTTTGTACTCGAAGGAGGTAGTATAGATACGAACGGCAAAACACTACTTACCACTTCTCAGTGCCTCTTAGAGGCTAATAGAAACTATCCTTTAACAAAAGATGAAATAGAAAAGTTTTTGAAAAACGAGCTTTTTATAGAAGAAATTATATGGTTAAATCATGGCTTTTTAGAAGGTGATGATACCGATTCTCATATCGATACACTTGCAAGATTTATTGATGAAGATACAATTGTATACTGTAAATGTGAAGATAAAAACGATATACACTATAAAGAACTATCTTTAATGGAAAAAGAGCTAAAAAAAACAAAATTCAATATTATTCCCCTGCCGCTTCCGGAACCAAGAATATGGGATAACCACCGTCTGCCTGCCACATACGCAAACTTTTTAATAATAAATAATGCAGTGTTACTGCCGGTATATGACAGTAAAGATGATAAATATATATATGACCTGTTTTGTGAGCTGTTTCCAAACAGAGACATTATTCCAATTAATGCAAATACATTAATAAAACAGCACGGTTCAATTCATTGCATTACAAAAGAGTATTTTTCATATGCTTTAAAATAAGCATAGAAGTGCTCTTTTTAAAAACAATATTGATTACTAAATATCGAATACATTAATTTACATATAAAATTTATTCTGTATAAAAAATATAGTTTAGATACGACATAAAAAAGATTTACTTTAAATTCAAATATTAAATCAAAACATAAAAAACAGAAAAATATAATAAACTATAAAATGACATATAAATTAAATTTAAAATAAAAACAAATAAATAAGAGTAATAAAAGCAAATAATTAAAAAGTAAGTAAATAAAAAATAGATGTAAAAAAAATAAAATAAATTTATAAAAAGATGAGAAATAGAGACAATTAACGGA
>Ga0075464_10000394_pt1 | contig 18877 bp, 15 predicted proteins | sample DEB19_08_DNA_5_FD_75068 | JGI IMG/M metagenome (GOLD analysis project Ga0075464, IMG submission 75068) | Aqueous microbial communities from the Delaware River and Bay under freshwater to marine salinity gradient to study organic matter... | ecosystem: Environmental > Aquatic > Marine > Coastal ...
ATTCCTGCGACCCTGCTGTTTCGCACTGGCGGCGACACCACCGTGCGCGGCTACGGGCTGCGCGACATTGGCATCGCCTTGCCCAACGGCAGCACCGGCCCTGGCCACTACATGGCGGTCGCCAGTGCCGAATGGCAACGGCCAATTTTGAGCGGCGGTTTGCCGACCGAGTGGGAAAGCACCCTCTTCATGGACGCCGGCAATGTGGCTGACAGCGCTGCGGCGCTGCAGCGCCATATCGCCGTCGGCGTGGGTGCCGGCGCACGCTGGAAAAGCCCCATCGGCCCACTGCAAATTGATCTGGCTTACGGCGTGCGAACCCAACAAGTTCGACTCCACGTCAGCGTTGGGTTTGTGTTTTAAATGCGCTGGACATTGCTTCATTTGGCAGCTTATTTAGCCCGCACCAGCTTGCTGTTGGGGCTGCTGGTTGGCGGGCTTTGGTGGTGGAGCGGCGCAGAAGGTTCGCTCGCCACCGCTGTGCGCTGGGTCAGTCAGTCCGGCCTGTTGCCAGCCCCACTCAGTTTGACGGCCCAAAACGTGACCGGCTCGATCCGTCACGGTGGTCGTATGGAGCACCTGACTTGGCAAGACGCAGGCCTGCGCGTCACGGCCACGCAACTTGAAATGCGCTGGCAACTGCAGCCGCTTTTATCCGGTCGGCTGCAGATCGACCGGTTGTACGCAGCGAGTTTACAGATCAACAACACGGCCACAGACAACGCAGCGTCAACGCCACCCACATCGCTGGCCCTGCCCTTGGACGTCACGCTGAAAGACCTCAACGTGGGACACATCGCGTGGAGCGGTCAAGCGGCTTTTCAAGCCAATGATCTGCGTGCCGACTACCGCTATGCCAGCGCACATCACGTCCTCAGCTTGGCGCATGTGCAAGTAGCCAGCGGCAGCTACCAGGGCCGCGTCAGCTTGGCAGCCAACGACACGATGTCGTTGGACGCCAGCCTGGCCGGCGTGCTTCAGGCGGCGTTGTCCAGCGGTGTCCCGCAACTGCCCTTGACCCTCGTTGCCACAGTTCAGGGCGCACTGACTGAGTTCACCTTGAAGGCGGCGTTAGACGTCGACGGCACACCAGTTCGAAGCGGCTTACAACCACAAGCCAAGGTCAGCGCACGTGTCTTACCCTGGGCAACTCAGCCGCTGCCAGACGCAGAGGCTACATTTCGCGACCTCGACATGGCCATGCTGTGGCCGCAAGCGCCACAAACCCAGCTGACTGGAACGGCGCAGGTACAAGCGCAAGGTGATGCCGGCTGGACACTCCACACGGCGCTGAAAAACCGCCGCGCCGGGCCTTGGGATCAGCAGCGCTTGCCCATCGACCAGCTCGAAGCCAGCGCTGAATGGCGCAGCGGCCAAGTGGTGTTGCGTTCACTGGATGCGCACTTGGGTGCGGGTCGGTTGCAAGCCAGCGGCCGGTTTCAACCGAAGGCGCTCGCGGGTCAAGGCCAGCTGTCGCTGTCAGCGCCCGGCATTCAAGTTGCCGCCAGCGGCGAGTTAAAGCCGACCACCGGTGCCGGCCAATTCACGTTGAAGGCGGCCGATATGCAGCGGGCCATCGGCTGGCTGCGCGGCCTGCCGGGTCTGTCTGACGCACTCACACCTGTCGCGGCACTGCAAGGTCGGGGGCAGCTGGCTGTGGCCTGGCAAGGCGGCTGGCGGGACCCGCAACTCAATGCATCACTGAGCGTTCCCCTGCTGGACTGGCAACCGGCGTCAAGCCAACTGAGGCTGAGCGACGTGCAAGTCGACATGAAGGGGCGTCTGAGCCAGGCGCAATTACAAGCCAGGGGTCGGGCCGACATCGGCACGCGGCACATCACACTGGCGCTTGGCGCAGAGGGGGGCGCCAACACCAGGCCACTTGCCGCATGGCAAGCGAACATCAAACAACTCAAGCTCTCCGTCGAAGACCCGACCTTGGGCCGCGGCGTCTGGCGTCTTGAAGCGCAGAGCGCTTTTCACTTGCGTGGTGCGACTGACCTGGTCGAGATGGGCGCCGGCCAAGCCAGTTTGACAGCACCCGCGACCCAACGGGGAGAGCGCAGCACAGCGCCGGGTCAAGCGCTGCTGGCTTGGCGGCCGACACGCTGGCAACCTGGCCAAGTCGTCACGACAGGCTCGCTCAAAGGCTTGCCGTTGGCATGGATGGAACTGCTGCCGGTCCCGCAAATCACCAACGCCGGCCTGATGGGTAACTTGATCTTTGACGGCGAGTGGGATGTCGTGATCGGCCCCACGCTGAAAGTCACCGCGCAACTTGCGCGCAGCAGTGGCGACCTGACCGTGCAAGCGGAAAGCGCCGATGGCGGGCAGGCGCGTGTCGCCGCCGGCATTCGAGAGGCGCGCCTCAGCGTCAGCAGTGACGGCAACGCGCTCACCGCCCAACTGCGCTGGGACAGCGCACGCGCCGGTACCGCCGAAGGGCAATTGCGCACCCGACTCGAACACACTTCGGCCAGCGAAGCATCCGGGCTAGACGGGCCGTTGATCGCCGGCTGGGGCTGGCCTGCAGACGCGGCCATCAGCGGCCAATTGAAAGCGCAACTGCCGCGCCTTGGTGCATGGTCGGTGCTGGCGCCGCCGGGCTGGCGGCTGCGCGGCTCGCTGGCCACCGACATGGCCATCAGCGGAAGCCGTGCAGCGCCGCAATTCAGTGGCGACTTGCAGGCCGATGACTTGGCGCTGCGCTCCGTGGTCGATGGCTTTGAATTCGGCCATGGCCGACTGCGCGCCAGCGTCGATGGCACGCGCATGCGCATCAACGAGTTCAGCTTGCGCGGGGCCGGTGCCAACGACGCCGGCGGCCAGCTGCGCGCCGAAGGCGAGGCCAGTTGGCGCCATGGCGCGCCGCAGGTCACGCTGACAGCGCAGCTCGACCGCTTGCGCGCCAGCATCCGCAGTGACCGCCAGGTCACGCTGTCGGGGAAACTCCAAGCCTCGCTCACAGACATGGCTGCCAACATCAGCGGCGCCCTCAATGTCGATCAGGCGCGCATTGTGTTGCCAGACGAAAGCCGGCCCCAGCTCGGTGACGATGTTCGGGTGCGCACGACGCAAATGGTCCCGCCGCAACCCCCAACAGCACGGTCCAGTCAACGCGTCACCAAGATCGACGTGCAGATCGACCTTGGCACCGACTTTCGAATTGAAGGGAAAGGGATCAAAACGCGCATGCGCGGCTCACTGAACCTGCTGGGCGACTCAGTGAGTGCACCAAGGCTGGTCGGCAGCATCGCGACCGCCGGCGGTGAATACAGCGCTTACGGCCAAAGGCTGGACATCGAAACCGGGGTACTCAGATTCACCGGCCCGATCGACAATCCGTCCCTGAATATTCTGGCCATTCGCCCCAACCTGACCCAGCGCGTCGGTGTGGAAATTACGGGCACAGCCTTGCTGCCCAATGTGCGTTTGTACGCTCAACCCGACTTGCCGGATGCAGAAAAATTAGCTTGGCTGGTGCTGGGCCGATCGTCTGCCGCAGGCGGTGCCGAAGCCGCCCTGCTGCAACAAGCCGCGCTCGCATTGCTGGGTAGCAAAAGCGGCAGCATGACAGGCGGACTGGCCTCAGCGCTGGGCTTAGACGAGCTGTCTATTCGCGCTCCCTCCAGCAGCGCCAGCAGCAGTGACACTGCAGCCGGCGGCGCCATCACGCTCGGCAAGCGTTTTTCACGAAATTTTTATGCGGCGTATGAGCGCTCGTTATCAGGAACAGTCGGCACGCTCTTCATGTTTTACGAGCTGTCGCGGCGTTTCACCGTGCGCGCCCAAACCGGCGAGCAAACCGCGATTGACCTGATTTTCACGGTGCCGTATGAGTGACATTGCTGCCGGTCAACGACTTTTCACCGAATACAATCGTACAAAATCGCCGCCATAGTTCAACGGATAGAACGAGTGCCTCCTAAGCGCTAGATACAGGTTCGATTCCTGTTGGTGGCACCAGCATGAATGACTGGTCAGGGCTGGATTTGGGCGTTTTCAATGGCGGCTTGAGCCACATTGCTGGCTTGTGCAGCCGCCTTGCTTTGAACGACCATGCCCAACAACCTGGCGCCGTGCTCGACCGCAATCGATCCATACGACACATCGCCACTGATCATCGAGTCTTTGTGAAACTCGACGCGCTCAGCGCCGTAAATATTGCCTTTGACTTTTCCTGCGACCATGATCCGGTAAGCATGGATGTCACCGGTCACCTCGCCAGTCGGGCCAATGGCCACTGAGATTTTGTTGCCGGGGGCTGTTTCAATATTGCCAAATACTTTGCCATCAATCCGGACACTGTCCAACAAGACCAGCCGACCAAAGACGGTCGTCGTGCGACCGACCAAGGTGTCAAACCTTTCATGCGTTGCGGTGAAGGATTTGTTTTTCAGTTTTTCAAACATGGCAAGTGGCTCTCGTTAGCGTGATATCTGACGTCAGGACTGGATGGCTAGGACTTCAAGGGGTTTGCACGAGCAAGACTTGCCGCGGGTTCAACACCTTGCCTTGGTAGAAAATTTCGTAGTGCAAATGGGGCCCTGTCGAACGGCCCGTGCTGCCCACATCACCAATCACTGTCCCGCTCTCGACAGGCGTGTTTTCAGTCACGCGGCGTTTGCTCAAATGTGCGTAGCGGGTCACAAAATTTTCAGCATGCTTGATTTCAATCACATTGCCATAGCCCGGGTCCCACTCAGACCGGACAACCACGCCGGGTCCCGTGGCCTGCACGGTGGTGCCTGTATCTGCAGCAAAATCAATGCCCTCATGCATCGCCATGGCGCCCGTGAAGGGGTCATTGCGAAGTCCAAAACCACTCGTCAAACGCGATTCCGATTGAATCGGCAAACCCATCGGCAAAGCCTCCAACCAGGCCAAATGGGTTTTCCACTTGGTCTCATAGGACCTCAGCGATTCACTCACACCCTTGGCTTTTTCGGTGGTTTGGTTCATCTCCGTTTGCAGCGGTTGGCGAAAGAATCCAACCTTGAAATAGGGTGGCAATGGGGCTGAAATAAAAGGGCCGCCTTTGGCGTCATCCTTGCCGTTGTAGCGGCCTTTCAAAGCGGCAGGGGTGGCCAACTCCATGAAGCGATTCTTCATGGACTCGAGCTTTTTAACCTCTTGAATATTTTGGTCGAGCACGCTTTTGAGCTGTTCCAGGCGGTCACGGTAAATGGCCTCCACGCGCTTTTGTTCATACTCACTGGTCACGCCGCCCATGCTGCGGGCCAGCTCCGGGTTGCTTTCCACGGCGATGCGAATGCCCACCCAATTCAAAAGAAAACCCAAAAACAACAAGCCGATGGCCAACGCCAAAGCTGCAAGCAACACGTTGCGCGCAGTGATGGAGATTTTTCTAATCTGGCTGGTCGGGCTCGAAAGCCACATGAGTTGCATGCGAATCCAAACAAAGGATTCGGATCTTAGCCATTTGAATGGATGACGTCTACCGTCGAATGAGCCTTCAGAATGCGGTCCAATACATCCAAGTGGTTACTTTTAACAAGCAAGCCTTGCGCGCCCTCCCCCGAAAAAATGAACCAGTGAGCGTATTGGCCAAGGTATCTGACCCGATGGCAATGGGAAGAAGACCTCAGTTCAAGCTGGCGCCACTTGGGGGGAAATCATTCAGCTGCGCGTCCATGTTGCCGTAAAACTGCCGCATTTCCTCAAGTGTCTTGGGTTTGGCGGGGGCGCTAGAAGCAGGGTTTCTCGAAACATCGAACGTCACATCAGCCCGAAGCTGGCTGTCCTTGGCGCCATGTTCAAAGCCGACAGGGCTGCCATTGACAACACCACTTTGCTGCGCGGCTTTGAAAAGATGTTCTTTGTTCAGCCGGTATTGGCGCATCAACCCAGCGATTTCCTTCAGCCCTCTCGCCACTTCCGCTTCGCGCGCCTTGGCCTTTTGCAACACCAGCTCACGCTGCTTGGCCGCCTCCGCCAATGTTTCCTCAACGAGTTTTTGTTGCAATGCAGCCATCTGTTGCTGCAGCGCTTCAACGGCGGTCATAGCTTTCTCCTGGTCAAAATTAAAGGACAAATAGTCAGCTGAATGCTTGTCATGATTGATTCGGATCGTAGCCACCCGACAGGCGCTAAACACCACAAATCCCCGCAAAACCTCACACATCCTCTCTTTTTCCAGCGCTCCAGGTGATAAATTCCTGATCACTGGTTTCAAGAGCGCAAGTTGCGTGGGCTGGTCTGAATTTATGTTGCGTTTGGTTGTCTGTTTAGTCATCGCGCTTTTCCAAATGCCAGGGTATGCGGCAGAGCCGGGCTATTCAGTCGTGAAGGCCTACCACAGGGATAGCGCGGCTGAAGTTTCCATAGACGACCTTGCCGCCAGCCGCTTCACCCCCTACAAAGGCCCTTTGCGCCTCGGGTTTGAGCCCAGTGCCGTCTGGGTTGAGTTGACACTGCTGCCTTTGGCGGCCACTGCCGCCGATGTTGTCGACGCAAACAGTCCACTGGTTCTTCGTGTCGGCCCCTATTCTCTGGACCGGATTGAGGTGTATGAGTCTGTTGCGGGTCAATGGACAAGGCAGGTGGGCGGCGACCAGCAGGCAAAAAAATCCAACATTTGTCCGGACGATTACCACTGTTTTGTTTTGAGCCCAGCGAGGGCATCTACCCGCCCCATTTATCTGCGGGTGACCACTCAAAACGTCATGATCGTTGAAGCGGACATCTTGCGCGCAGACAGCTTGACGGCGGTGGTGGCCAGGCGCGTCAGCCAAATCACTTTTTCAATGACGATTGCGGCCGGTTTACTCGTCCTAGGTTTATTTTTATGGGCGTTAGAACGCTCCATCCTGGCGCTGACCTACAGCGTCTTTCAATTGACAGTCATGCTTTTTGTGGTCGCCAACATCGGTCATCTGGCTGACTTTCTGCCGGGTTTGCAGGCCGACAGCGTGGACAAAATAGGTTCCAGTATTTTTTACGCCAGGGTGGGGATGACGGCACTGCTGGGCTGGGCACTGCTGGCGTCGCACCGGCCTTCGTCCACTTACAAAAAAATGATCCAGTTGATGCTCTTGCTCTGCGCCATCAACCTGGGCTTGATTTTTTTGGGGCAGGTACAGATATCCATCAAACTTAATTTTTACCTATTTTTCATCAACCCCTTGATCCAAATTTACGGGGTTTTTTCAGCCGCAAGTATCTCCAAAGTGCGGCTCTGGGTTTATGTGTTCTGCTACAGCGTCAACATAGTGCTGGTCGCCATGGGTTCCTTGTTCGTTTTTTCAAATATGGCTATCGTCGGCCCCATTGGCTTCCTCTACAGTGGAAACGACTGGCGACTGAATGGCGTGGTCTTCGGCGTGATCGTTTTTTTGATTGTCTTGAGCGAGCAGCGGCTGAGCAATACGGCCCGCTTGGCTGAACTGGAAAAACTGCGTTCGAGCTCAGAACTGGCCCGCGCCAATGAAGACAAACTCAGCGAGCGGCGTGCGCTGATAGACATGCTGACGCACGAGTTGAAAAATCCGCTGGGCACGATCCGCTTTGCGCTGGCCTCGCTCAAGCGCCAAATCACCGGCAACAGCGAATCTCTGCAACGCATTCAGCGCATTGATGCGTCGGTGAAGCGCATGGATGAGTTGATTGAGCATGTAGCCCGGTCCAACAAAATCGAGCGTACCGAGGTCATGAGTCAGCCCGAGCCCATGGCTGCAGCGGTCATCGTCCACGAGTTGATCCAGGAATACACCGACGTTGATCGATTCGAGATCTCCATCCAGGACGGGGCGGTTTTCAAAGCTGACCGCCAAATGCTCATCGTGATCCTGGAAAATCTCTTGAGCAATGCGCACAAATATGCGGTTGTCGAAGAACAAATAAGGGTGCTCGTCACCACCGATGTGGCGGCGGGCATGACTAACTTTGAGATCAGCAATGCCGTCGCTGAAGACCAGGAACCCGATGAGACACGCTTGTTCGAGCGGTATTACCGCCACCCCAGCGTGCAAAACCAGCCGGGCATGGGGATTGGCTTGAGTCTGGTGCAGTCTGCCGCGCAAAAAATGGGCGCCAGCGTGCTGTACCGCAAAGAAAACCTCCGTATTATTTTTACAGTGAAAATTCCAAATTGATCACCTCTCAACCTCACTATGCCAAAGACCTGACGCAGTCGCTGGTGGTCGCTTTGGTCGAAGACGATCGCTTTTTGCGAGAAGAAATCGTTGTCCACTTATCCGCCACAGGCTTCGTCGTGCATGCCGTCAACAGTGCGTCGGCGTTGGACGATCTGCTGGCCCGCGAGGCGGTTGATCTTTTCATCATTGACTTGAATTTGCCCGGCGAAAGCGGCTTGAGCTTGTGCCGGCGGCTCAGGCAGACTCTGCCCGCTGCAGGCATTGTGATCATGACCGCGCGGGTTGCGCTGCAAGACCGCATCTCCGGCTACCAGGACGGCGGAGCCGACATTTACCTGACCAAACCGATCGCCCCCGATGAACTGGTGCTGGTGTTGTTGAGCCTGGGACGCCGGGTCAAAAAAATCATCACCAAAGATGAATGGGCGTTGAACTTGCGAGACCGTACCTTGTTGGGTCCACAGCCCGGTCAAAAACTCCGGCTGACGCACCGCGAAAAATCGCTCTTGGTGGCCTTGATTCAAGCCAAAGACCACACCTTGTCGTCGGGCGTTTTGTGCGACCTGTATGGCAGCGATGACTCCGACGATTTGATGAGCAAACACGCGCTCGAAGAATTGGTCGCCCGCTTGCGCAAAAAATTCAAAGCGGTGCAATTAGAAGGCGACGAGGCGGCGATCAAATCTGTCTGGGGCGTTGGCTACGAATTGTGCCTACCCATCCAACTGGTGTAGCCAGTTTGTCAGGTGTTGCCCTGATGGCAGAAACTTCCGTTTGGCTGATACTATTTTCACTGTGACTAGGCCATTACTTCCGGAGATTTACATGCAACGTCGACACCTTCTGCAAACTGCCGCTGCGCTGGCCGTGCCTTTGTCGGGCGCACCATTCGCCGCTCAGGCACAAAGCTTTCCGACGCGCGCCATCAAGCTGGTCATCGCCTTTCCGGCCGGCGGGCCGACCGACATCACGATGCGGGTATTGGCCGACAACGCCTCCAAAATTCTGGGCCAAACGGTGGTGGTTGAGAACAAACCCGGCGCTGGCGGCACCTTGCCTGCGCTGCAACTGCAGTCGTCCGCAGCCGATGGCTACACGTTGGGACAAATTCCGCTGGGCGTGTTTCGCCTGCCGTACACCACCAAGATCAGCTGGGACCCGGTCAAAGACATCAACTACGTGCTCAACGTGACTGGCTACGCCTTTGGCGTGGTCGTGCCTGCGGATTCGCCACTCAAAACCTGGGCCGATTTTGTGGCTTGGGCCAGGGCCACTCCGGGCAAGCTGAGCTACGGCTCGACCGGCACCATGACCAGTCCGCACCTGACCATGGAGCTGATCGCACAAAAGCTGGGCCTCGACCTGCTGCACGTGCCCTACAAAGGCAGCGCTGACCTGATGCAGTCGATCATGGGCAACAACATCATGGCTGCGGCCGACTCCACCGGCTTTGCGCCGCAAGTGCAAGCTGGCAAATTGCGCGTGCTCAACACCTGGGGCGCTGAACGCCTGGCCAAGTTCCCCGATGCGCCCACGCTGAAAGAACTCGGACTCGACATCGTGCAAAACTCGCCCTTTGGCATCGGTGCGCCCAAGGGCACAGCGCCCGCTGTGGTCAAGCGCCTGCACGACGCCTTCAAGCAGGCGATGGAGCAAGACAACTACAAAACCGCGCTGGCCCGCTACGACATGGTGCCGATCTACATGAACAGCGCGGACTACACGCGGTTCGCACAAGAGACCTTCATGCGCGAAAAAGCACTGGTCGAAAAACTCGGTTTGGCTAAGCCGGTTTAAACGAAAGCGCGGCTAGCTGGCCAACGCTCAAAGCACGCCAAGCGCTTTGAGTTCGCTCAAGCGCCCGGCATCCAATCCCAGCAGGCCGGTCAATATGTCGCATGTGCCTTCGCCAAGTTCAGGCGGTGCATGCCGCACCGGCAGGCGCTCGCCATCCAGACGGTAAGGCGGCGCCATGACGTGGGTGTTGCCCGCCACTGAGTGCGGCTGCTGCGTCACCAAGCCGCCGCGCACGGCACGCTCGGAGGTCAGGGCTTCGTACAGGCCGAGCACTTCACCACACGGAATCCCGGCGGTCTTGAGGCGTTGCAGCAGCAGCTGGCGCGAACGGCAACTCAGTTCGTGCTGGATCTCGACCATGAGCACCTCGCGGTGCGTGCCTCGCCCTAGGTTGCTCTTGAAGCGCTCGTCGTCAGCCAGATCCGGGCGCTCGATGACGGCGCGACAAAAACGCTCAAACTGGGCGTTGTTGCCCACGGTGATGACCAGCGGGCCGTCTTCAGCGTCGAACACGCCGTAGGGCACGATGGACGGATGCGCGTTGCCGTAGCGCGGCGGGTCTTTTTGCATCAGCATGGCTTCCAGACCGTAGTAGGCTGAAATCATCAGACCGCAGTCGAACAGCGCCATTTCAATATGCCGGCCACAGCCGGTTTTTTGACGCTCAAACAAGGCCGCCAAAACCGCTTGGGCTGCATACATCCCGGTGAACATGTCCACCACCGCCACGCCGAACTTCAGCGGCGGTTGATCGGGCTTGCCATTGATCGCCATCAGCCCGGCTTCGCCCTGCACCACCAGGTCGTAACCGGGGCGCGCTGCTTCCGGCCCGCTGCTGTCGTAACCGGTGACCGAGCAATAAACAATATCGGGCCGCACGGCTTTGATCTGCGCGTAACCCAGGCCCATTTTTTCGGCCCCGCCGAACTTGAAGTTCTGGATCACCACGTCGCACTGGCGCGCCAGGTCGAGAACGATCTGCACCGCCTCGGGCTTTTGCAAGTCCAGCGTGATCGAGCGCTTGTTGCGGTTCATGCTGTTGAAATAAGCGGTTTCGGTTTTGCCGACGCGCAAGCCCCAGTCGCGGGTGTCGTCGCCCCGCTCCGGGTGTTCGACCTTGATGACCTCGGCACCAAAGTCGCCCAGCACCATGCCGCACAACGGCCCGGCCAGCACACGGGACAGGTCAAGGACACGGATGCCGGCCAACGGCAATGAGGCGTTAAGGTTTGTCATCCGGCTTGCAGGGTCAGTCCAGGGTGATACCGGCCTTGGTGATGATGACGCCCCATTGACGAGATTCACCGGCAATGAATGTTTTGAATTTAGCCGCCGAACCACCACCGATGATCAGTCCCTGCTTGGCCATGGTCTGGCGAAATGCCGGCTCGGCCATGGCGGCGTTGACGTCGGCGTTGATACGGCTGACGATCTCCGCGCTGGTGCCTGCGGGTGCAAACAAGCCGTTCCAAGCGAGTGCATCAAAACCAGGGAATCCGGCTTCGGCCACCGTCGGCAACTCTGGGCGGGCCGCCAAGCGCTGCGGGCTGGTGACCGCCAACAACTTCAGTCGACCGCCCTGCACCAAGGGCAGCAAAGCTGGCTCTACAGCCAGCAAGGCCTGTGTCTCGCCCTGCGCCACCGACAATGCGGCGGGCGGCGATCCATTGAAAGGCACGTGCGTGGCCTCAAAACCGGCGGTACTTTTCAGCAACTCCATCGACAGGTGCGACGAACTGCCCAAGCCGACAGAGGCGTAGCTGACCTTGTCGCCCTGGGACTTGGCCCACGCCAAAAATTCGCGCAGGTTGTTGGCCGGGTGATTGGCCGGCACCGCCAGCACATTCGGCTGTGAAGTCGTCATGACGATGGGGAGCAAGTCCTTGGCCGGGTCGTAGGCCATCTTTTTGAACATGAAAGGCGCGAAGGCAATCGGGCCATTGAAGCCGACGCCTAAGGTGTAGCCGTCGGGTGCGGCCTTGGCCACGGCGTCCATGCCGATGGTGCCGCCGGCGCCTGGTTTGTTGTCGACAATCAGCGGCTGGCCCCAGCGGGTCTTCAGCGTCTCGCCCAAACTGCGCACGATCACGTCCAGCGAACTGCCAGCCGGTGCCGGCACGATGATGCGAACCGGCTTGTCGGGCCAGCTTTGCGCAGCGGCTGGCAAGGACAGCGCGCCCAGCGCACAGAGGCTCAGCGTGGCAGCGAGTTTAGACAGATGGCGTCTTGAGATGGGGTGGTTCATGGCTTAACTCTGGCGCTTGGTGACATCATTTTGTATTTTCTTGGCAGCCTTGCATCATAGAAGGCTTGCCACACCAAACTACCGTTCAAGCCGCCATCAACCGGGCCACGAAAGCCGCGCCAGTTTCACGCGTCCCTAACTGACCACCGACGTCACGGGTGGCTTCATGCGCGGCAATCGCCGCTGCCGTGGCCGCTTCAATGGCGTTACTGGCCTCGATGAAAGCCGGTTTGTCAGCGCGCAGCCCGTGCCAGCGCAGCAGCTGGCCGGCTGACAAGATCAGCGAGAACGGGTTGGCGATGTTCTGCCCCGCAATGTCGGGCGCAGAACCGTGCGCAGCTTGACCCATGGCGTGGTGGACGCCGGCATTCAGCGAAGCACCCAAACCGAGGCTGCCCGACAGTTCTGCCGTCAAGTCGGACAAAATGTCGCCGAACATATTGGTCGTGACGATGACGTCAAACCGCTGCGGCGCGCGCACCACGTGGGCCATCATGGCGTCGACGATGAAATCATCCACCGCTACGTCTGGAAACTCTTTGCCCACACGAAGGCACTCTTCGATGAACATGCCATCGCCGATTTTCAGCACATTGGCTTTGTGCACAAGGGTGAGTTTTTTGCGCCGTGTCATGGCCAGCTCAAACGCCGAGCGCGCAATGCGTTCGCAGCAAACGCGGGTGATGCGGCGCAGCGACACCACCACGTCGGGGGTGATCAACATCTCGCTGCCGCCGGACTCGACGTTGCGGTCGGCGTAAAAACCTTCGGTGTTTTCGCGCACCACGACCAGGTCAAACTCGCCCAGCCGCGCTGGCATGCCTTTGAAGGTGCGCGCCGGCCGGATGTTGGCGTACAGATCCAGCGCTTTGCGAAAAAATTTCGACGGATTGATCTCGCCCTTGGCTTCGTCCTTGAAGTCGTAAGTGGCCATGGGGCCGAGCATCAAACCATCGGCTGCGCGCACTTTTTCAAGCAGTGCCGGCGTGACGGTCGCGCCATGGAGCTTCAAGCTGTCATGGCCGGCGATGTCGTGCTGGAGCTCCAACTGGAGATGAAATTTTTTGGAAACGGCTTCCAGAACATCGACCGTGACAGCCATGGTTTCAGGGCCAATACCGTCGCCGGGCAGAACAACAATTTTCATGGGGTCAATTCAAATATAGAAGATTAAAAATCGGTGCACAGGTTAGTTGGCTTTGAGACCAGCCGTCTTCGCCACCTCACGCCAAAGCACGGTTTCAGCGAGCAGCGCTTTGCGAAAGTCGGCTGGCGTGCCGCTGACGGCATCAGCGCCTTCGTTGCTGAAACGGCTGCGCAACGGATCACGCGCTGCCGCTTCATTGATGGCGAGGTTGAGTTTATCGATGATCGTTTGCGGCGTTTTAGCCGGTGCCAGCACGCCCCACCACGTTGAAATGTCAAAACCCTTGATGCCCGCTTCGGCCATGGTCGGCGTGTTCGGGAACAGTGGTGACCGCTTGGCGCTGGTCACCGCCAGCAGCTCAACGCGGTTGTCCTGCACATAAGACAGGATGGTCGGCACGGTGGCAAAGAACAGCTGGATGCGACCGGCCAGCAAATCAACGGTGGCCGGACCACTGCCTTTGTATGGCACGTGCGTCATGGCCAGCTGCGTTTTTTGCCGGAACAACTCACCCGACAAGTGGTTGATGCTGCCGTTGCCCGCCGAACAAAAATTGGTGCCGTCAGGACGAGCGGCCATGGCGGTGCGCAGTTGCGCCATGGTTTTGACGCCCATCTCTTTGCTCGCCACCACCAGCAGCGGGCCGCGACCGATCATGGCAATCGGCGCGAAATCTTTCTCGATGTTGTAGGTCGGTGTGGCCTCTGCCGCCGCGTTGGTGACGAAAGTCGAGGTCGCGAACAGCAAGGTGTAACCGTCCGCTGGCGCCTTGGCCACCGCGTTGGCGCCAATGCTGCCGCCAGCACCGCCTTTGTTGTCGATGATGACCACTTGGCCGAGCTTGTCGCTCAGCGCCCTGGCCACATCGCGGGCAATGCTGTCAGTGCCACCGCCGGGCGCGAACGGCACGATCAAGGTGATCGGCTTGAGGGGGTAGCTTTGCGCTTGGGCGGTCACACCTGGAATAGCGATCAGCGCGGTGAGCACTGTTGCAGAAAAACTCAGACGGCGGATCGTGAAGGTCAGTGGTGTCGTCATCTCAAAGACCCGCTGCTGGTGCCACGGCAGCACCTTCAATCCGGTGTCGGGCCAAAGCCTGCGCCACAAACCCGCTGGCTTTCATCTCTTCCACGAAGGCCGCGACAAATGCTTGAGCGGCCGTGCCGCGCGTCTTGGGCACACCCATCGCTTGCTCAATGACCATGAAGCGGCCCGGCAACAGACGCAGGCCAGGCAAGCGTTTGGCGTCTGATTCGAGCTGCTGCTTGACGCCTGCGGCGACGTCATCGCCGTTGGCTAAAAAAGTGTCGACCACCGCCGGCGAGCTGACCGCACGGACGATCTGCGCGGCTTTCAAAGCCCGCGTCAAATACAGGTCGTAGGCGCTGCCCTTGCCGACGGTGACGCGATGTTCGGCGGAGTCGACTTCTTCGTTGTGCTGCAAGGGCGAAGCCTCGCGCACCAGATAACTGCCCTCTATCAAGACATACGCCGCGGTGAACAAAATGCCCTGCCCACGCACCGGGTCGATGGCAAAAAAGCCGATGTCGGCTTGATCGGCGTTGACGATATCGACAGACTTACCGGCAGAATCAGAGACCACCAGTTCGGCCTCGACACCGAGCCGGCGCGCCAGCTCACGCGCCAGATCAATCGACACGCCCGCCGGCAAGCCGGCGGCGTCTCGGTTGGCGAGGATGGGATTGCCCAAATTGATCGACGCGCGCAAGCGTCCAGTGGGTGTCAAAGCGCTCTTCACGGCGGCACTGAAAGTCATACGTCGTCGTTTCTGTAATTGGCGCCAAAGCCTGCGTCACAGCACAGGTTGATGGTCGTCATGGTGTGGATGGATTCGGAAAACCAGGCCGCAATCGCCGCCTTACGTTCACCAATGTAGTCGGGTTGACCGTCGGCACCTAGCCGCATGCTCAGGTCATGACCGGGGATGAGCACGGTGCCAGGCACGGCCCGCCAGTGCGCCCAGATCATCGCCAAGGTGTCGCGACTCTGCTGGGCGTCTGCGGTGGCATCGACATCGCCGGACAACAATTCAGCACGGTTCTTCGCCGAGTCGCCGGTGAAGATCACCGGCGGCGTGTTGGCGGTCAACACAAAAATCAAATGCCCCGGTGTGTGGCCGGGTGCCGCCACGGCTTGGAGCCCGGGCAAGGGTTCATCACCAGGCAGCATGCGGCGCACGCGCTCACGCGTCAGCAGTTCACGCACATACAACTCGGGCAAGGGGTTGAAGCCGGGCGGCTGGCTCGCAGCCCAAGTGAGCTCCTCGTCACCAATCCAGACGGTGGCGTTCGGGAACAAAGTGAAGTTGACCGCGTGGTCGTAATGCGCGTGCGTCAGGATGACGTCGGTCACGTCCTCGGGCTTGACGCCTTGGGCTTGCAGTTGCTGCGACAGCTCACGGCGAACACCAAAAGCGCCGACGTCCACCAGCGCCACACGGCCTTGGCCGCGCAGCAGCGAGACGGTGCTCCAACCAAGACCGCCGTGACAAACAGCGCGGCCCGGAAAGCCTTGAATCAACAGATCGAGTTGGTACATGCGTCGTGTGGGTTTTATTGCGGCTTGATGTTGGCGTCTTTGACGAGCTTGGCGTACATCACCAGTTCGCGTTGGATTTGCGCCTGAAATTCGGCTGGGGAACTGCCCACCAGTTCGTTACCGCCCTCGACGCCGAGGCGCTGAATGATTTCTGCCGACTTGACGGCCTTGACCGCTTCTTGATGCAAGCGGGCAATGATGACCGGGTCGGTCTTGGCCGGCGCCAGCAGACCCACAAACTGGGTGATGTCAAAGCCCTTGTAACCAAGCTCTTGCATGGTCGGCACTTGCGGCAAGGACTTGACGCGGGTCGGGCCCGACACCGCAAAGGCACGCAGTTGCTTGGCCTCAATTTGCGGCACGGACGTGATCACCGTGTCGTAGGTGAAGGTCAAGTGGCCGCCGAGCAAATCAGCCAGCGCAGGCGCACTGCCTTTGTACGGCACGTGCGTCAGCGTGGTGCCGGTCATCAACGACAGCAACTCGCCGGCCAGATGGCCGCCACCACCGATGCCGGTAGAGCCGTAACTCAGCGCGCCGGGCTCTGCTTTGGCCTTTGCCACAAGCGCCGGCAGGTTGCTGATGCTCGAGTTGGTCGGCACCACCAGCACGTACTGATAAGTGAGGATCTGGCTGATCGGGATGAAGTCTTTCAAGGTGTCGTAAGGCACCTTGGCGTAAAGCCCCGGATTGATGACGAGTGGGCCGCTGGCATCCATCAGCAGGGTGTACCCATCGGCGGGTGCCTTGGCCACGATGTCGGTGCCGATCATGCCGTTGGCGCCGCCTTTGTTGTCCACCAGAATCGGCACGCCCATGCTGTCAGACATTTTTTTAGCGATCAGCCGTGCCGTGATGTCGGCGTTGCCGCCTGCTGCGTAGGGCACCACCATGCGGATGGGTTTGTTCGGATAGCCCTGCGCGTGGGCTTGACCCAAAGCTGCCAACGCCAAGGCAGCAACGAGCAGTGAGGATTTAGCCGGAAGTATTTTGGAAGGCGTCATGAATGTCTCTTGATTGTTTTCTTTGGCCTCAAACCGGCGCATTGGCCGCATGCTTGTGCAGCAAAGCCATCACATCAGCGGGCATGTGAATACCGTTCTCACGCTGGTCTTTCATCTTGGCTAACTCGATCTCGCCGGGCACCAGCACCGGCTTGCCGTCTTCGGCGGCCGGGCTGCCGTGCAGGATGGCCGCGAAATCGTTCATGCGCTCTGTGAGCCAAGCGGTTGAGCCCAGCAAGCGGGTGTTGATGAGGATGAAAAAGTGGCCGAGGTTTTGCGGCTCGTCAGGCGCATCGACCCAGGACTTGACGTGCGTCAGGTAGGCCGCGTTCGACAACAGGCCTGCCAACAGATCGACCAGCAGCGCCAAGCCGTAGCCCTTGTGGCCGCCGATCGGCAATAAAAATCCGTCCAATGCTTGCGCCGGGTCGCTGGTCGGTAAGCCTTGTTTGTCTGTTGCCCAGGTGGCAGGAATGCTCTCGCCACGCTTGAACGCATTGCGAATCTTGGCGCGTGCCACCACGCTCATGGCCATGTCCAACAAGAAGGGGGCGCCGCCGGGGTTGGGCACGCCAAAACCCAAGGGGCTGTTGCCTAAACGGGCATCGGTACCGCCCCAAGGCGCAATGGTGGTGGTTGCGTTGCTGCCGATGATGGACGCAAAGCCTGCCTGAGCCGCCATCAGCGAATACGGTGAGATCGGTCCAAAGTGATTGCTGCCGCGCGCAAAAGCGATGCCGATGCCGCACTCACCGGCGACTTGCATGGCCGCTTCCAGTGCCCGCAGACCCACCAAGGGGCCGACGCCGTTGTCGCCGTCGACTCTGACCATGGCCGGCGCCAAGCGCTCCACCTTGATCTTGGCATCCGGGTTGATGCCCTTGATCAACAAACGCTCACCGTAGGACTCGACCCGGCTCAGACCGTGAGTCGACAGGCCAAACAAGTCGGCCATGACCAAAATGCGGCACACGTCTTGGGCATCTGCCAGTGACAAACCGAGCCCTTGAAAGGCTTTGACGCCGAGTTGGGTGAGTTCGGATTCAGGCACCCGGATCGGGTCATTGGCTCGAGCGTTCACAGAAGTTCTTTCTTTAAAAGCGCAATTATGGAAAGCCAGTGCGAGCGTGTAAAGTGCAAATATTCCATCTATTGTTGTTGTAAACGCATGAATTTTGACTTAGCCGACCTCCGGGCCTTCCTCGCTGTGGCCGATCTGGGCAGCTTCAAGGCCGCCTCCGCCGCCATTCATTTGTCGCAGTCAGCGCTGTCACGGCGCATCGACAAACTCGAAACGGCGCTCGGCGTGCGCCTCTTTGAACGCACCACACGCAAGGTCGAACTGACCACGGTCGGGCGCAGTTTTGTGCCCAAAGCGCGCAGTGTGTTGAACGAGCTTGAGAGCGCCCTGCTCGGCATCAGCGACGTCGCCGAACGCATCTCAGGCGAAGTCACCATCGCCTGCGTACCCTCAGCCGTGGCCTATTTTTTACCCGATGTGATGCGCGCTTATCACCGCAAATATCCCGGCATCCGTATCCGTGTGATCGACGAATCGTCTTTTGACATTCTGCTCAACGTGGTACGCGGTGAAGCCGATTTTGGGCTCACCTACATTGGCGCGCAAGAAGCTGACATTGAATTTGAGCCGGTGCTGCAAGACCCGTTTGTGGTGGCTTGCACCAAAGACCATCCGCTCGCCAAAAGGAAAAAAATCCGCTGGGACGAATTGGGTGAACACAGCTACATCACGCTGGCGCAAGGCAGCGGCAACCGACTGCTGATAGACCTGGCGCTGGCCCAGAGCAAGTCGCATCCGCGCTGGTTCTGCGAAGTGCACCACGTGCCCGCCATGGTCAGCTTGATCGAGGCCGGACTGGGTGTTGGCGTGGTGCCGCGTCTGGCGATGCCCAGACAAGGGCATCCGACGCTGGTCAGCATTCCACTGCACGAACCGGACGTCGCCCGCACGCTGGGCCTGATCAAGCGACGAGGTCGTGAACTGACC
>Ga0075464_10000397_pt1 | contig 18755 bp, 31 predicted proteins | sample DEB19_08_DNA_5_FD_75068 | JGI IMG/M metagenome (GOLD analysis project Ga0075464, IMG submission 75068) | Aqueous microbial communities from the Delaware River and Bay under freshwater to marine salinity gradient to study organic matter... | ecosystem: Environmental > Aquatic > Marine > Coastal ...
ACGTGTTTGGAGCAATGCGGGGATTTGTCATTAATTTTAATATCTTGCATCTTTATTAAGTTTAGTTATTAATCGAAAAATGGTGCATTTTTAGCCCGCACTGCACCAAGCACGGGAACGTTATATGCAATGGCTACTTTCGTGCTTTAAACGAAATTCCATCAAGCATTTTAATTTTCGTTTCTCCTTTATACCCTCGTTTCAAAAAATAAACAGCCGAAGGAAACCCAAATGGAAATCCTGCTTGGCTACTCGGCAAGGTATGTATCTCTACAAAACCTCCATATTCATAAATCTTTTGAAGTGTTCCCATACTCTTGAACATTTTTGCAACAGGTACAAGAATTACAATGTTATCAGCAAGGTCAAAACTATGGTCAAGAAACCTATTGAAATCAGAGTACGGTGGGTTTGTTACAATCCAATCTACTTTTTTATCATAGTCATAATAGTTTTTCCCTTCTGCTATTTCGCACCAATCAGCATCAGTAGGTAAATATTGCAAAAATGCTCCTTCGCCTTTGCACGGTTCTAATACCTTACCTTCAATTGGAAACATATCCACTATTTGTTTCGCCAACCAATCAGGTGTAAATACTACATCATTTGGGTTTAAATGTCCATACTTTCCTTCTATGTATGGATTGTGCTTTTGTCCTTTAATACTTCCCATATTCGTCTGTTTATTTTTTAAGACCGCCACTGCATATAACAGCGTGTATAAAAAATGGCGGGTTCTCGGTTAATTTTAAGTTTTGTGTTTCTATTTAATTTCTGCGTTTGCTGCAAGTTTTGGTTTCAAATTCCGCCACTTCTTATACACGCAAAACGTTATAACTCATTTTCAAAGACGTATATCTTAGCTTCAAGTTTATCCACTTCTTCCGCTTCTGAAATACCCCAATCTCTTAAAGTGTCGTTTGACTTTCGCAAATCTTCAAGTTTATCTTCAAAATCCCAAAGTATATTTTCTATATCTGAAATAATATCTTTTAAATCTTCAACTTCATCTATTTTTTGATAATTCCTAATAATTTTCATTATCTCATTTTGTCCTTTTATTAATTTGTCAATATCAGGGCAAGTATGTTTTATCGGTTCTCTATGATGTTTTCCCATAAAAACGAGTTATAACAGCAATTACACGCTATTGCTAAATTGTGATTAATTTAAACTTTGTTTTTTACCTTAAAGTTCCGTGTTAAACTGAAAGATAGTTTTGTACTTTTACGCAACATCGTGTAGTTGCAAAACGTTAGCAGCAATGCAGGACGTTCCGATACAAGTCGCTTAAAACAGAAGCAAGTATTGTTATTTGGTCATCAACTGATTTAATTTCGGCATCTGTCCACCTTTCTTCATCTGCTTTACTTCTGTTTTCTTTTAGGTTGTTAAGTTTCAGTTTGTGTGCATCGTAAATAGATTGCACTGCTGCTAACACGGGTTTTGCGTCAGCAGGGGTTTTGGTTGTTGATTCATCTTTTTTCATTCTATTAAACTTTAGTTGTTAATTAATCTTTTGTGCTTCTAAGCCCTGCCGAACGCAAAGCCCGAAAACGTTAATTCAATTTTGCTTTTTAACCAAGACCTTTGAATAACTCCATTCTGTCTTGGACGTGCTTTAAATCTTCAGCGATCTCGTCAAACTCCGCTATGCTGATAGAGTAAAAATCTCTATTAAATAACGACCTTACTTTTTTCAGAACATCCAACGCTTCTTCTTCTACCTTATCACTAGGTGTTAGGTCGAAATTTAAAGCATTGAATAAATCTCGTAGGAAATAAAAAGATTGTTCTTTCACTTGAAATGGTTTTTAATGTTTTGAAAAAATTCTACTTCTTTTAAAATCTTGTCGATCACTTCTTGGTCTCGCTTTACTCGGAACATCGTATAATCGTTTTCTGTTATTTGAACCTTATAATTAAACTCGTCGTCGTAACTTTGAACAGCCAAATAACAAACTTGACATGATTCTAATTCTGAAACGTATAACTGCCACTGCACTTGTTCGTAATAAGTTTTTGCTGACTTCTTGAACCATGCCACTAATTTATCGTTGTCTCCTTTAATAGGAGAAACAAAATCTAAGTAATCAGTAAGCCACATGGTTTTCATTTCTATAAAATCAACTAGCTTACCTTCTTCCATCTTCCCGAAGTCCAAAGAAGATGCCATCACGTCAAACTTATCAGACCTTACTTTAACGTCTACAAACCATCCTTCTTCCAAAACTAACGCAAACCTATCTTCTAGTATCTTACCTGTTCTAAGCGCATCGATTGGACTTGCATAAGAATTATAAACCTGAATGTCGTCGGAAACAAACTTTCTGACAAAATCTTGATACCCTTTGGTTTTTTTGCCCATCATTATTGACTTGCAATCACCACTCCCTATACTCAATTTCATAGTAGATTCTTTTTAGAAAGTGTCGTATAAGCTAATTGCACCTGAGAATCAGACATTTCATCCAATGTAGGAATGTTGAAGTGTTTGCATATCTCTCCTTCTTTACTTACATTCAACTTGTAATAATTGAAAACAGCCACTCTCTTTTCGCTCAACTGCTTAGCTACTTCTTCTTGCTTAGATTTTTCAGCATCAGGGTCTTCACCTGTGGCAATCTTGTAAGCGTTCAGCAATGCGTACTTTCTTGCGTATGTCGAAGCCTTACCAAAACCTTTGTCACCTGAATCAATACCTTTACCAAAACTTTCCACATCAATAAACATTGTAGGTTCTTCAATGTCAATTATCCTAAGTGTCATTTTGATGTTGTCCACGTAGGTTAATGTTTCCTTATTGCCTTCTTTTAAAGTTCTGATAACTTCGCTACTCACCAAGTCTTGTTTAATCGGTATCGAAACCAACTTAAACTCGTTCTCCGCTTCTTTGACTTGTAAGGTTACGTCCAAATCGGAAACTGCTTTATAGGCATAATTCCCTGATCCAACACTCATGTTCTTTTCGATGTTTTTTACTTTCATCGATACGGCTAAAATTTTCTCGTATAGGTTCATATTATCGCTTTAATGATTTCTAAATTACTTGGCTTGATATCGTACTTAATTCCATCTTTAAATACTTTTATAAAGTTTCTATAACAGTTTTGAGTTATGGAAATAAATTCTACTTCATCCCATTTAATTAATTTCTTTTCTATTAAATCTTTTCTATAGTGATTAACTACTTCATTTATATATTCTTGGCAATAAGAATCTTCTATTACTCTTAGTTTAATGCCTGTTTTTAAACGATGCTCATTAAATATATTTATTGCCATTATATTTGTGATTAAATTTCCACAAAGATAAGACATAATATTTTAAAAGTCAAGTTTTTTATTCAAAATCTTTTACAAAATGATGTAATCCATAGCCATTATCCTTTAAATGCTCGTTTAAATTCAAATCACCAACGAATATTTCACAAGTCATTCGATCCCTTCCGTAAATCTTAAATACATATTCTCTGCCCTGAGCAATGTGTTTTTTTATTTCCTTCATAGCCAAATCAGCAGCAGCCTTAACTTCGGGAACTTCGCTTCGCCAATTCGGACACATAACACCATGAAGTCTTAGCTTTTGGTTTTTAAGCCAGATATTTCCCAATGCTAAAATGTCCACTCTTAAATTATTAGTGTCCACCACTTTGACTAAAACCCCTCTGTAATACCTAGTATCCATTTTTTATTTTCTTCTGTCAAAAAAGCATCGCCTATGCTAAACCAATCTCCCACTTCGCCCATCTTTTTTAGCTTGATATCTTTTTCTTGCTTAGAGTTTTTCTTGTAGATATTTCCATAATCTATTCGTACTGAAAAATTACTCCTAATACATTTCTGTGCCAAGTCTTTAAATAACTCGAGATCCTCCACCATAAACGGCTTATGAACTGCATAATTCAACTCTCCTACCGATCTTTCTAGGAATCTTTGATATATCACACTCGAAGCTAATTTCATTCGCTCTTTGACTGTCATATCCCAATACAAAGGAATTTCTGTGAACTCTTTGGTACAGAAAAAATCATCATTCATCAAAACAAATGGTTCTCCTACTACTTCAAGTCCTTTCAAGATGTTGCTCATAGATTTTTGATACCTAGATCCTTCGACAAAGTTAGGAATGTATTCTACTGAAACTTCGCATTTAGGCTTTTCGCCAACCACGAATATTTTTGGATCAATAGAATACTTCCTAAGCAACGATACACTTATTTTGAGTTCGTTATCATTCCAACGAGATCCGTCGCCTAATGGATATATAAAGTTCAAATGTCTAAGTTTTTACACTTTTCAATTGAACAATCTACTTCTTCCATTATCTTCATCATCTTTTGGTCGTTTGGGTTTATTAAAACTCCAGAAACAACGAAAATACCAATCATTTTAATTAAATTAGCCATAGGGGTTAAAAATTTCATTACAATTTAAAGTTTTCTAGCCTCCGCTTGATGTCTTCCAATGCTGTGATAATAGCAGCATCTTTTGATTCATTATGATTCTTGATGTCACTTAGCTTTTCGGTTACTATCTCCGAAATGGAATGTGTCTTGTCTATCAATCGGTCTATGTACTCCTGTTTCTTTTCTGTCTGCTTATAGAAGTAAACTATTGCTGACATCAAAAGAAATATCACGAAGCCCCAAATCATAGGTGAGTATGGGTTAAGGCTTAAAATCTGATCACTGCTAAGTTCTGCCTGTAATATCATATTTGCATTTTATACAACGGATGCAATATTATAAAAAAAGAAGGACTTTTCAGCCCTTCAACGTTTAATCTTTGATTTTCTCAGCTTCTTTTTCCTTATTGGTCAAGGTTAGCTGCGCAATAAACGTTCCGACAATGGAAGAAACGCTTATAACCTTCAGTACAATGCTATCCCAACTTTCAGGAAGATCGACGCCCGATTCGATCAACAATGTTGGAAGTCCAGTAATGATAGCAATACCAATTTGAATGTACTGCAATGTCTTGAAAAATGCAGGTGTCTTACCAAAGAGCCTTACAATTAATTCTGCTAAAAAGTTCATATTTAAATATTTAAAATTTTACTAATTTGTTCTTTGATTTGTTTCTCTGCTTCAACTGAAACATCTGACTTTCGACCCGGACTTACTTCTCTGTGAGTAGTAATCCAATCTATTCCAAATCCCCAAAGTTTCATTTTTTCTATACACCACCTAGAGACGCTTTCTATTTCAAATTCACTAAGTCTTCGTTTATTGGTGTCTCCTGTTACCGCTATGCCTAGCATGAAAGTATTACAGTCGTTCTTGCCTTTGAACTTAGATTTTCCTGCGTGCCATGCCCTTTGAGTATCCTTAGCCAATATCGTTCTGTCTCCTGTTAAATCTACGATGCAATGATAGCTAACCTTAGATTCTTTTCTTAAGCACCAATCTACTGAACTATGATAAGATCCTGCCGAATGGTGAAGGATTATTCCTAATGGCTTTATTGGGCTATTAGATACATTTGGACTTTGCTTTATCACTTCCATATCTCTGATAATTTTATAATAAACTCCCAAGCAGCCTTACCTATTTTGATTATTCGCAAAATCGGTAACCACTTATTCACAAACGTAACCTTTGCAGGAAACACTATCGGTAAAAGAGCATCTAAGAATAATATCAACTCTTGGATAGATTTATTTATCTTATCCAAGTTTGACATCTTGGGTTCTGAAATGCCTTCTATTATGTTTTTATATTCTTGAAGTTGCATGGTTAATATTTGTGTCCGTAATCAGGAGTGTTGGACGATTTAGTCATTGGCGTATTTACTTGCGTTTCAATCGGAACTCCATCGTATAACATTTCAACTGCTTTTAGGTTAACGGTTTGATCTCTTTTACCGTTTTTATACTTGACCGTTTTATTAGTTGTCACATAAGATAAAACGTATGCAGGATGATTGTTGGACAATAAATTGTTAGATACATTAGGGTAATAGGTAAATTCTTCACCATTCACATACCCAACACTTACTTTTTTGACTCCGATTGAATCGTTATCATAATGAATTTCCATAATGTAAGGCCAATGCCAAACTCCAAGATAACTAAATGGTTCTTCGCCTGTTGGTGTAAATTTTTGAAAGTCTATCTTTGATTGGTTAAAAACAAGATGCTCTCTTACTTCGCCTGTTAAAGCATTATCGGTTGAGTTTGAAGTTTGAAACCAAATAGGAAAAGCTCCGAAACGTCCACCTTCTTCTAATATTACTGTTTTTTCTATGCAGTCTTCTTTGGTCTGTGGCTCTATGGTATCTTTTGTGCATGATAGATTCCAAAAGACTAAAATTGAAATACTGAATAGGAAAATTAAATGTTTCATGATATGAATGATTTTTTGGTTAAAAAATTAATCTATTCTTTTTATTGAAAAATTACCAAAGTTGTATGTTACTGAAATTGTTCCAGATGCCATTTGAGCAAATAACTCTATGTAGTCGGTAGCATTTAATGAAGCTATTACGGTTCTAGATGTATTCACTGGAGTGGCACTAGCTGTTGAAAAAGACTGAGATGTAGTACCTGTTATAGGTGATCCATTACCGTTTTTTTGCACACTTAATTCTAGTATATTACTAGAGCTTCCACTTGCATATGCAAACCCAAGATCGTAATGTATTTCATAAATACCCGTTGCTGATACTGTAAATCTATCATTTGCATTTGATGCGGTGACAACACCGTTATTTATTTCATTTGTAAGTGCAATTTTATATGAACTACCTGCTGTCATTGATTGTGTGGTTGCAGTTGTGTTCATGTACCCATAAGATACATTGGTATTTACCGTCAAATTATTACTTGCTTGAGAAAATTCGATATTTGTACCTGCTGTGAGAGTCACGTCATTCCCCGAACTAGATGTAAGCGTAACAGGGGAAGACGCACCTGTGAACCCTAGATTTGTTCCAGTTGCTGCAATTGATAGTTTTGGATTTGTGGAAACTGTAAAATCTGGTGTTACAGTTATGCCTGTTCCTGCCTGTATATCAAATATATTACCCGGCAAAATTGCAAATCCTGTACTACTACCACCTGAACCATTTCTAATTGTAAATGTAGGATTATCCCACAAGACACCACCTGAGTTATCACCCGGTTTACTTAGAAATTTACCTGGACCTCCGTAACTATTAGCTTTGTCTATGATAGTGGCATTGCCTACTAGATGTATAGCGTTGCCTGTAGGGAATACAACTGCGGGCAATGCGGTAGAGTATGTAACGGGCATAGATCCTAAAGTAGTGGTAGTATTGAAATAAGGAATCGCATTAAGTGTTCCCGATAACGCACTAGGTATTGCAGCCGTTGACAAATCACCTGTTGATGTAGTTGTCACCATTCTAGTTCCTGATCCTGCTAAGGTCGCATTTCCTGTAGACTTTATAATTTCTGACCAAGCGGAATAAGCTCCACCTTCTTTACCTCTATAATACAAATCGCCACCTTGACCTGCTAATTGCCATGCATAAGTATCATTAGCACCGTGCGGTACATGAATACCATACCAAGTATTACCATCAGGGCTATTGGTATTAGCATACATATATTTGAAATATCTATTAGCAGATGTAGTTACTGTAGACCAGTTGAATGACATATCGCTCGCATACGCTAAGTTTTTCGGTGGCTTATATGTAGAATACACATCTTCCCATCCTAATGTACTTCCTGCGTATGTACCGCGATAAAATAAACCACCTGCTGACCCGTCAGCAGCCATTTGCCAATCGTATCCACTAACTGTATGCGGTACTGTATATCCATACACGTTTCCACCTGTAGGCCCATTGGTAGATGCTATGTTGTATTGAAAACGAGTTGGCTTTGTATTCCATGCGTTAAAGAAGTAATTTAACCCTATGGCTTCGCCTGTCAAATTTGCCCCTGATTTCGTAAAGTCTATAGTAGTGCCATCTGTAACGGTTCCTAATTTATCATTAAAAGTAGTCCAGTCTGCACTACTTAATAATCCCCTATTACTAGCAGATGCTGTAGGAAAATTAAAAGTATGGGTACTCGTAGCACTTGATATATTGAAGTCTGTACCTGATGTACCTGTAGCAAATGTCTGTGTAGATGGTGTAAGTCCGTTTAAACTTGAGATACCACTTGCATCACTAGACAATGCCCATGCAGTACCATTATATTTATATATCTGACCATTACTAGCATTGTCTTTTCTTAATCCCCAAGTAAGCTGATTTCCTGTTCTAAGGACTTCTATGTTACTATTTCCACCAAGCAAAGGATCTTCTGTTATCCCTAGTATTGCTCCTAAATTACTTTTGTACCTATAGGTCCGAGATCCTGCTGTAGAAAACATAGTCTCTAGTCTCATAAATCCTGTTGTATCTTTCACGCTCCCACCACTATTACTAAGTGTGTATGTCGCTTCGGTTGTCCCTGTGAAACTTTGAGATAAGGTTTGGATTTCGTTAGTTGTACTTCCGTCTACTTCTGTACTCGTTATTGTAAAATTCGGGTACGTACCTGTTACGTTTGTAATTCCCGCACCAGTAAGACTTACAATTTGATCTTGATTTATGGTCGCTAAACTATCGCTAATAAGTTGATTGATCAAACTTGTGTCTGTCTCAAAAACATAGGTAGACAATGAATCTGATATTAATTGATTTATTAAAGTTGTGTCCGTTTCAGTAAGGAAACCCGTTATCTTTGTACGGTAAATTACACCATTTTCTATAACCTGTAAACTGTCTTGACTATCATTCCAACTAATAGAGTTTATCTTTTCGTTATTCGGGTCTCCGTCTACTTCCGTAGCGTCTATAGTGAAATTTGGGTAAGCACCTGATACGTTTACGATCCCCGTTGGAGATAAGGTTACTGTTTGGTCAGGATCGTCATTTTGGATATTCCAAGTATTTGCAGGACTTTCCCACGCTGTTATCCCTGTACCTCCTACTATAATGGTACTATCTACCGTTGATATAGAAACGTTGCCACTACCAAGTAGGCTATTACCATTTATAGTCTTAATATTCGTACCACTGATTAATGTGTTTTGCTTTAATGAATTGTCGTAAGCAGTGGCAATAACAGAAGTATCTACTTTGCCCGAAACATCAAAACCGCTTAAGGTTAAATCTAAAGTTGGAGTATCGCTTACCGTAGTACTTTCTGTAACTTGGTTTATTGGAAATAAATCATACCATCCAGAATCCCAATATTTTATATAATCGTCTTTGTTATCTATTAATATATCACCGAATTTATTACCAGGTGGTCTCATTCCAAATCCATAATAAAACATATAAGAAGTAAGTTCATTTGTAGGATCATTGTCCACGTCATATATAGTTATCCAAGTAGAACCATTCCATACAGACCATATGTCAAAACTAGAACTTACATCATATTTTAAATCTCCTATTTTTGCATCTGTAGGTATGGTGTCTGTTTGGTATATTGTTATACTACCGCCTATTTCTCCCACGTTAAAAGTATCCGTTCCAATGACATAATAAAGACTGTCGTTATCTATAAATGCAGTGTCAATAGCTGCTCCTTTATTAACCCAGATTGGTTCTCCGTCAGCAGCCGCACCAATTACCTTCATAGAATCAGGTGCATACTCTAACTGCCATAATGGTATCTGACCAAAACTAGCTACGCTGATCAATAAAAAAAACAATATCCTCATATTTTAAATCTATTTTTTATTTTTACTTCAACTCTCCTAGAGCCTTGCGATCTTGAAAATTTCAACTTATTTCCTGCCAAAATTCTAAACTGAATATTATTTCCTGCCGTAAAAGCTGCACTATCATAATAAGCCTTAACGCCTTGCAAATATACGTCAAAACTATCATTTATACTATCTTTTGTCCATAAATTATAGTCGGTTAAGTCATACCCTAAAGTAATCTCGTCGCCACTTGGATAAAATTCAGCGTAGTAATCAGAATCTATACAACCATGAATATAATTCAATAAACGATCCATTGTGTTGTAATTGTCAACCAAAGAAGGATCGACCTTGTAGCTTTTCCCTAATAAATCTTTAATTACTAATCCATCAGGATAAATATGCAATTGAAAAGGATAGTGTAGTTTTTTTTTGACCCCGTTATCAATAATTAATCCCACGAAACTTTCATCAACTTCGTAGGTGTTCGCTACATAACCTGTAACTAAAATTACTTTGTAACAAGTGACTGTCATAAAAGTAAGACCCTATGGCAGTTCTTAAGGGATGCCAATAGGGTACTGTTACTGTTTTTAGAATCCAGCAGGTGCTTGATTCTCGTTAGCAATTGCCGTTACAGTCGTCGCTGAACCGCTCAATGAAGTTACCTTGATATCGCCTGTGAACGTCACAATAAAGTCACTTCCGTCAGGAACTACTTTAATGCCGTAATCATCGTCGTTACCTAAGTAATATCCACCAACACCAACTTCTGTCTCCAATGCTGCCTTTATGGTTGCCCATGTAGTTAACGCAGGAGAGAAAGTCTTAGAAGTAGAAACTCCTTCAGAGTTAAGGTACACCATCGCTGACAAAGTAGTAATAGTCCTTGTGGACTTCCACTGATCAGTAGGTAAATGTTGCAATGCTGTACCTAACTTTAAGGTATTGTCACTGCTTGAATTCGGGTTTAATCTTTTACGAATCATCGTTAAAAATTTAAAAAAGTTAAGAAATTAATTTATATAAAGTCACCAAATTTTCATCTTTCCATCTTCCTTTCGGACAATGTGTGATCTCTTTTGTTCCGTCCAATCTTCGGTTTACCTTAGTTGTGGTTTTGATATCTATGAAACATTTACAAATTGAACATTTATCATCTAATCTAAATGGGCATAAATTACATTGCGCCTTTCTGAACTCGATTGTTTCTGCGTCTGCGTTCCTGTCTAATTTGTCAACAACGATAATCAAATTTGCGGCTTCCTTTTGAACACGCTTAAACCAACTATCTACCATGCTATCCTGTCTGAATCTTGTGACAAACAACCATCGTCTCCGCATGTCGGTTCTATCCAGCCTAAATCAGTGGCGTTCTTTTTTATGTAAGCCATCATAACTTTGTGAGCCATGTTCACATCAGAATCTATTTGTCTCTTGTAAGTAAAAAACTCTCGTTGATCCACTGTCCTTTGACCCGAATCTTCAAAGTGCTTTATTAATCCTTTTCCGCCTGAATGAAAAGTTGTATATGTCAAGTTTTCAGAATATACCTTCAGCGCAATCCACCTAGCCATACCGATATTCCAAAGTAGATTATATTTGTCGTCAGTAAAGTATTTTGCTTTCTCCCACTTGGTAACATCGCTCAATGAAAAATCATTATCAGCTACTAAGCTTTTATAAACTATACCTGCGTTTTCTACTAATGCGTTTAGTGCGTAAGTGTCTGCATCAGAATACAAAGAAACCGAAGAGTAATATATTCTATTGTCGATCATCAATTGCCTAAAATCTAAATCCAAGCAATCAGAAAACAAGTCTCTCTCGATAACCTCGATTGAATTACACCACAAATCACGATTTACCGTAACTAATGCAGGAGACCATTTAAGTACTTCATTTACCGTTATTAGTGACATTTCTTACTTGATTTTGTTCTACTAAATTGGTGTCGTCGTCGTTCTCTGGGTTTTCGATACCGTACTCGTCGTAAATAAACTTCTCTCTCTTTAATATCTCGATATAAGGACTTTGGAACTCATATGTCACGTCTTTTAATTCGGTATTCGACCAATCCATTGCTAAATGCAAAAGAGTATTCATAAAAGTATGCAACTTTCTCTGATAGAAGATATTTGTTGTTGCGTCTTTTACCTTTAACTCGTCCATGTAAACGCCTGTAGAAAACAAACTCGTTCCATCACCACCTAATAACCTCTTAGACCATGCGTGACTTTGGATTACCTTCGCTTCGTTTTGGTTACCCATTTTGTCATAGAAACGCTCATTGGTGTTTGGCGTTATTTGAGCGACTTCCATTGGTTTAGAGTTAACGGGCCTACTCATTAACATAAACGTCGAAGGGTTTTTTGAAGCATTGGTAAATCTCTTTTCAAATCTATCCAACGTGCTTTTGAATCCTGCTTGTTGGTCTCGCTTGTTGTTAACTAGCCTATTGTTAGAAGGTGCATCGTCTTCTACTTCAATGATCGTCTTAGCTAAAAATTCTTTAGCTACCAATCTATTCAAGTAGTACATATTTTGGTACTCATTGTATTGGTTCAATACTGAACCTTTGCTTGGGGGGCGACCATACCAAAATGCTCCGTTGGCTTCGTGAATAACTGTTCTGAATACTCCTTTTGAAATTGAAGCATTTGGATAAACGGGTACTGTTCTTGGGGGAACCCTTCTTTGATATTCGTCTTCCCACTTAAAGGAAATTTCTACTTCTCGGTCTTTACCTGTGGTGAATTTATATAAAAAGTGTCTTGTGTCTAATCGCTTAAAGTTGATCACTCTTTCAGTGCCAACCATAAACATTTCTACTTCAACCGCCATGTTCCCGTTACATTCAAACTCGTCATAAAGGGAATGTTGGAAAGACCTAAAATCTTTGTCTCTGCCATAATTTATACCTTTGATAAATTCAGCATACTTTTTCTTTTTGACTAATGGAACTTCAGTGTTTTGTTCTTCAAAATCAAACAACTCGTCGTCAGCCGCAACTATACGCATTTTGTTGCCAAAGAATACAGACTTTTTTGAGAATATACAACTAGAACTCGTTGGGGAATATTTACCCATGTCATTATAAAAATCCAACAAATGATGTCCAGACTTAATGTAAGTTCCTGCATACGGTACGAGTTTTCTCCTTATGAAAAATTCTTGAAGTTCATCTTCGTCGTAAACTTCAAAAGGCAACTTCATATCTATAATATCAAAGCCGAAGAGTTCTTTTTTCTCTTCTGCCGCTTGATCGTATATTGTTTCGTTTTTTAACATGATACTCCGTTTATTGAGGTTATTAAATTACCACCGTCAACCGTTACTGTTACGGGAAATTCAGCATCATCAGAGAAGCTGAACGCAGGCACTACAATAGTTAATTTTATGTAGCAATCCGCAGGATTTACATTACTGCTACCACAAAGAAATGAACTTAATGGGTAAGTGCCTGATACTATTCCATTATCAACAATAAGAGACGATTCGTTCCATGTACCCGTTCTGTGTATCCTGTTTGATACAAAAAAGTTTTTCCATATACCTATATTTATATCATCATAGCCTGTTATGTCGTTGTCGTATTCTAAAACTTTTAAGGTCTTACCTTCTTTCAAAGTAAGACCCGTTATTGTTCCTGTTTCTGCTAAACCTTGAACGCTTTCCACATTTTGCCAATCTATACCCCACGACTTCCTAACTCCACCAACGCTTTTTTTACACTGATTAGAGCCTTGAATAATCGTATCGTATTCGCACACAAGCATATAAAATTTTTACAAAGATACAAAAATTAATCTTCTTTCTTAGGCTTTTCTTCAAAATAAATTGCCTTGTGACCTAACTCGTAAAGAGCCTTAAAAACTGCTTGCGTCGCTCCTTTTATTACTCGCTTCTTGGGCGGACTGTTCTTTGAACCTGCCGTCGTAATAGTAACATCAGAGCCAGACAAACTATATGCCTGACCCTGATATACTGTTATACCCTTTGAATTACTCCTATACATTAGGATTCGTCACTTATTGCGTCTAGGTATGCTTCGTCAACTGCATCGCCACAAGGTAACGCATCTGTTGAAGTTGATTCGATATTCCAAGTAACGTCAGAAGAACCCTCTCCTGTGTTACTGTTTACGTTCGGATTTACTTTCGCACCTACCAAAGATCTGATTACTTCGTCGCCATCGGCATTAAGTTCCGCTCCCTGACTATGGATTGTACCATCGTTCTGAAGGTGAAACCAAAGTCCATTGTGAACTCCTTTTGCTTTATTGGCAATTACTACCTTATCCTTAGATGCTCCTGTAAATTTCAATGTCGCTACTTGACCAACTCTTGCATCCAATCCTACTCTAGTGGTAGTTTGGTTGTAAGAAGCTGTATTGTCATTGTCGTACTCTAAAACTTTCAAGGTTTTCCCTGCTTTTAGAGTAACGCCTGTAATCGTGCCAGAAGCGGCATCGCCCTGTACACTCTCAACGTCCTGCCAATCTACGCCCCAAGATTTTCTGACCCCACCAACGCTTTTTTTACATTGGTTAGATCCTTGTACGTAACTGGTAAATTCACACTCTAACATAATATTATGATTCGTCCGCTACGGCTGTTTCTCGCAATACTGCGTACACGCAAAGGTCAGGATTTATGATACCTGTTGCTACCTTCATGTTGGCGTGCATATAAATTTTACCTTTCTCCTTCAAATCAGCAGATGTTTGGATTTTCAAACCAAAGTCGCTACCGATGTTTTTACTACCTCTCGCTGTGTTAGCGTTGTAAAGGATTGGAATGTTACCCGGAATTGTTGCGAAGACCATGTGAGTATTGTAACCCACGATTGTGTCTATCTCTGTAAGTTCATCGAAGCACATGATGATGTTTCCATCCCACAAAAGAACATCTTCCATTGCGTACTTAGTACCGTCGATCCCTGTGGTCTGAATGGTGTAAGCAACAGGAAGGTTCGTGAACTGTGCTATCAACTCGTCCTTGTATTTGTTAAAGATGCCTCTTGAACAAAGGAACAATGAAGAAATATTGCCAAAAGACTTTCTCTTCATGGCTGTTTTCATGATCGGTAAAGCCGATTCTCTTACTCTCTTGAATAAGTCAGTCCTTACCGCTCCGATGTATTCTTCACCATCTACATCAGCAGGATTGATAACCACGTTGAAGTTATCACGACCAGCCACTTGTAAGAAGTCAGCAGTGGTTATAAACCCACCGATATTCTTCATTTGGTCTTTGAAGTCTGCCCACTCTGTTTCAGAAACTGTGTAAGTTGAGTTTGTCTCAGCAGCAGTGATGATCGGGTGACTGCCGTACATGATCAAGTTCCAAAAGTCTTGTTGAAGACTGTCGATGATGATCTTAACGATTGCGTCCAATGCAAATGCTCCTGCTTGAGTTTTCAACATCTCGAATGGATCTCCTGTTCCGAACATGGTTTCCCACTCTGAACCGAAAAATTCATCAGGACACTGAACACCGTCATATTCTAACGGTTGCAACTCAAACTCTGCTCTTTCTGATCCAATTCTACCTTTAGGCGAGAACTGACAACCATCTTTTCTTGAACTCCAAAGGTGTTTCGCTCTGTTAAGCATCGCAATTGCGTACTTATCAGTTGTGATTCCGCCTTTGATTGTGAAAAGACCCAACTCGTTAGCAGCCAAAGGGCTTCTACCGATGATGTAATTTCTGACTAGGGATACCATTTCTTTTGAAGGAATAGTCAATGTCGCTTGAAGCAACTCTCCTATGTCATTGGTGACTGTACTGACACCGAACCCACCCGAAGGTAATTTTACTATTTTACTTGGCATGGCTTCGATTTAGTCTTTGAAAAATTTGGTACAATCGATCACGTTGTCGGACTTCTCAACCTTAGCGTCGTCAAGATTTTCATCTCCGTCACCATCGGGATTACCGTTTTCTTCCTTCAGTTCCTTCATCTGACCTTTTAGGCTTTCGATTTCGTCTTTGAGTGCCTTAGTAGCAGTCTCAATTTCCGTTTTTACGAAACCCTTAGTTACATCAGAGAACTCCTTCATTGATTTCTCAACGGCTTCCTGTGACATACCTTTTGTTTCAGACATTTTCTTGAAGGCAGCTTCGACTTCTTCTTGTTTTGCATCAGCCCCAAAGGACGTGCCAAGAAACTTGTTTACTGCATCTAAAAAAATATTCATACTATTAAAATTTTCGATTTGATAAGATTTTATAATCACTCCTTCTTTGTCGGCTTCCCAACTCTTGAAGTCATTATAAACTTTGTAGTCTTTTTTGTCCATGCTTTTCATTACCGCTTCTGGGTTTGCAGGAACATCAGTTATTGATACTTCGATCACTTCGTATTCTAAGATGGTTACTCCAAGCTGTCCTTCAAGTTTATCCTTAGAGTCGTCCGACCATTTCTTAGGTCTGAATCCCATTGAAGCAGTTCTTATTACGCCATCTTGAACTAATCCAAGTTTCTCCTTTGAATTTTCGGTTGAATCAGAAATATACCCATCCATTAGGATTTCCGTATCTGTTACTTCTATGTTATCCCAAGTTCCTATTCCACCTTCCCATCTCATATGATTGTAAAACATAATAGGGTTCATCTTAAACGAATTAAGATTAGCACCCGAAGGAATTACCCTTTCGGAATCCCTATCTACTATATCTTTTGTTACAACAAACCTTCCAATCGGAACGAGCATAAAAAATAATTTCCACAAAGGTAAGTACTAAGTGTCAATGATTTACATATAATTGCAATATGTGGCACGTAAAATGTGTGTGAAAAATATTTCATTTTACTTGACATTTAAAATAAATAGTATTATCTTTGTGGAAATTTAATACATCATGAATAAAAATAGTTATTACTGGAATGTTGTGGTAAAGATGATATCGGAATTAGTAAAAGAAGAATCTAAAGTGGTTCACGAATACCTTAAAGATAAATTTCTTACCAAAGATCAATTAATTCATCGTGTCGATGGTGCATTTTCATACGGTAATAGCTAATCGCCCTTCGACAAAATCCACTGAACGCTACGAACGGTAATCCCTAGCTTTATGCTGATCTGTTTTTGGGTAAGTCCTTCCTTCTCCATCTTGACCACAATAGGTCTGACCAATACGTTGTAAGGGAACTGCCTGAAAACAGCTAGTATCTGTGGCGTTACCGTTGCGTCAACTGCCATTTCTTTTAATATCATTTCAGCTATTCTCCCTACATCTGCCATCTAGTCCAAATTTTACCCATTTAAAAACACTTTTCTTGTCTTCTTCTCCACAACAATAATCATAATCGGACAAATTATATCTATTGTGGAACAATACCAATCCTGTGAAATCTCTACTCTCGTAAAGTTTCTCAAACTCTTCCCATTTTTCGCTGGGTATTTTTGTAAAGTTCCACATTATAATCTACATGTTTTGAATATCTGTCACAACAATATATTTCATCTGTCCACTCTCCTTTATTGTGCATCACAAAGATATCAAAATATTTACTTTCTTTGTGCAATTCTATTACTTTATCCCAATCAATATTACCCTGCCATTTTTCGATGTACTCTTCAGTAAAACTTAATGGTTGTTTTATGATGTCGCACCCATCAGGAACGTCGCAAGTTTCTCCGTCGTGCAAAGTTCTTAATATCTGATAAGGATTCCACTTGACCAAATATCTAACTTCCATCACTGTTTGTTTCTACCGCTATGTTAGGACAACCATTCGTAAAAGTAACTACCCTCTTAAACCATACTGTATTTCCGCAAATTGTCTCAGCAGGTTCTCTTAAAACGCTCCAAGTATCGTCTTCGTTTATTTTCCACAAAATAAGATCCAACTGAACGCAACATTTTATCTCTCCTGTTCTTACTGGCTTCCAACAGCCATCTTCAAGTTCCATTTCTAATCCTAAGTCTGAACATTCGGTATTGGCTCCGTTAAAAGTGTAACAAGCCGTTCTCAAAAACAAAGGATCACAAGCACAAATAAAATTTACTATCGCACTCACGCAAACTGTATCAGCTTCAGTCTCTCTTAGGTCGGAATCTCCAAAATCCAAGTCCGAATCACCTTCGTCGTCTTCGTAAACCATCCAATCTATCGTATCTATTTCCAAGTCTGGAATACCTACTACTCTAGGTCTATATTTTCGTACTGTGCCATCGTCCACAACGTCAAATTCTATAAAAGCACTATATGAATCACCACACACTTGAACAAGTCTTGTAGCCACTACATTTAAGTCAGAATCACCCAAATCTGAATCTCCATCTTCGTCTATCACTCTTATGATAAAAGATGTTCTTGGGTTCTCTACGCCTAATATCTCGTCGTAATCGTTCCATGTTGTTTCATCTATATATTGCCATTGAATTGTCATAAGAAGTCTAAGGTTATAAAGTAAGAGCAATCTGTTTTACTAACCACAATCTCGAAATCTAATTCAGGATTGTAAGGTAATGCGTTTTCTGGTGGTGTCGAAGTAGTGATCGGGTCGGTTCTGAAATTGTCACCTACTATAAACTTCATTCCGACAACTTGGTTTTCACATGGTCTAAATCCATCTATTTCAGTGACATGGCAAACAGTTACTTTGTCTTTTAGGTTGAAGTAATATTGTTTACGTTTATCAAATAATGAAAACTCTGGAGAACTCATATATTTCCAAACCGTACCGCTTACCGACGTGATCAAATTGAGCATGTATTTTTTAACAAACACTTCGTATAGATTAGGGAATACATCTTCGTAATCAGGTCTTTGCTTTATTGTTGAAAATCCTAAGTGCATAAAAACTTCGCTAGGTTCTTCAAAAAAATCTTCACTAAAACTTTGATGCGCCCAAAAAGGATTTTTCTTTACCGCATCTTTGTTCCAAAATTTAACCTTAACTACATCTTTACCTATCGGTTGAAAATCAGTTTCACCTAGCGCAAAAACTATCCTACGACCTTTATTTATATAAGTTCCTGTTTCATATCCGGCTATTGCGTTGTAGAAAACATTGTCTTTAGTTGGACTTAATGTTGGAGTGAAGTAAACATTTTTATAAGGATCT
>Ga0075464_10000398_pt1 | contig 18729 bp, 24 predicted proteins | sample DEB19_08_DNA_5_FD_75068 | JGI IMG/M metagenome (GOLD analysis project Ga0075464, IMG submission 75068) | Aqueous microbial communities from the Delaware River and Bay under freshwater to marine salinity gradient to study organic matter... | ecosystem: Environmental > Aquatic > Marine > Coastal ...
ACCGTCCTCCCGGATTCGATCCACAAGAATCTCGAAAGGGCAGGCATCCGCATCTTCTGGCAGGAACAGATGCCCGTCCCGCACTGGAAGCCCAAGCCATGCTGACCCACCTGCTGACGTTCTCTCTCAGCTCCCCGGTCGCCGCGAAGAAAAACGCTTTCCGCGCGAGCATCACGAAACGGGGGAGGCTGTACCAGTATCTCGACAAGGGCGTAAAAGCCCGCGAGCAGTCGATAGCGGACGAAATCGGGGAGCAGATCGAGAAGCTGGGTAAAAACCCCGCCTTGCCCGTCACAGGCCCTTGCAGGGTGGAAATATCCATCGACCGTCGGCACGCTGACGTCATCGGCGCGAGCGAAACGATCCTCGACGCGATGCAGGGGAGCGTGTACGAGAACGACCGCCAGGCGCTCGACCTGCGGCTCTGGCACACCAAGGCGCTTCCAGCCGGAACCTACGCCATCGTCCGCGTCTCGACGTTCGACCCTGCCGACGCTCCCCCTCCCCTCGAAATGCCCTGAGCTGACGAATAACAGATTTTCTGAATAAAAATCCCTCCTATGCCAAGAAACGGCGGCGCACGGCCCGGCGCGGGAAGACCCAAAGGATCGCTCTCAGTCGAGAGCAAGTTGCGTTTGGCGATGCAAACCGAGTTCGTGAAATACATCAACACCCACAAGAAAAAGATTTGGGAAGCGCACCTGAAACTCGCCCTCGGCGTGCATGTGCCCGTCAACCATCCGCTGACCGGCAAGCTGATCGACGTCTACCAGAAACCGCCGGACGGCGCTGCGCTCGCCTGGATGCAGGAACAGATTTGGGGCAAGGCTCCCCAGAAGATCGAGGTCGAAGCCGACGTCAACGCGACGATCGAATCGCAAATCTCCCCGGAGGCGCAGGCCGCGCTTGACCAGGCCCTGAGCTATGTCCTCCCCAAAGACACTCGCACCCCTGCCCCTCGAAAGAATCAGGGCTAGGATCGCCACGGACCAGAAATATCGGAAGCAGCTCGCCCGGAAAAGCTTCACCTGGTTTTGCCATATCTATTTCGCGCAGTACCTGCACTACCAGACGGCCGATTTCCAATTCCAGATCGAGAGCGACTTGCAGAACGACGATCTCAAGTTCCTCGAAATCCTCGCCTTCCGCGACTCGGCGAAGACGTCCATCGTCTCGCTGATGTTCGTTATCTGGTCGATCGTGACCGAGCGCAGGCGATACCCCATCATCATCGGCGACTCGGGTCCGCAGGCGAACCGTTTCCTGTACAACATCCGAAAGGAGCTCGAAGACAACGAGCTTCTTGTTTTGGATTGGGGGCCGCTCAAGCCGGAGGACGCCGAGGAGAAAGACGAATGGCAGAAGACCACGATCGTGATCCCCGCTTATGACGCGCGCGTCTCGGTCCACACGAACGGCCAGAACATCCGTGGTATCCGCCACCGGGACCAGCGCCCGGACCTTGTGATCATGGACGACCTTGAGAACCTGAAAGAGGTCTCCCAGAAGGCCCAGCGCGACAAGCTCCATCACTGGGTGAAGGCCGAAGCCATGCAGGTCGGCACGCTTAACACGCGCTACGTCCTCCTGGGCAACCTGCTCCATTCGGACGGGATCATGATGCGGATGGAAAAGGAGATCAACGCGGGGAGGATCAGGGGCGTGGTCCGGCGCTACAAGATCATGGAGAACGACAACCCGAACGTCCCCTTTGCCTGCAACTGGCCGGGCAAGTTCAAGAACCGCGAGATGCTTGAGGAAAAGCGCCGCGAGCTGGGGGAGAAGGTTTGGAACCGCGAGTGCATGCTACGCGTGGTGCCGGAAGACGGGGCCGTCATCCATGAGTCCTGGATCAAGCGCTATCGCGTCGTTCCCGCCACCTTCACGCGCACCCAGCGCGCGGCTGGCGTTGACCTCGCCATCTCGAAGAAGACCACGGCCGACTGCACGGCGATCGTGCCTGCCGCCGCAGGGCTCCAGGAAGGCCAGAAGAAAATCTATATCTCGAAGGACATGGTCAACGAGCGCCTGTCGTTCAACGAGATGCTTGCCAAGTGCTCCGCGCTCGCGATCAACCGTCCGGGCATCCGCTTCGTGGTCGAAGGCGTCCAGTACCAGCTCGCCGCGATCGAGGAGATGAAGCGCCGTGGCCTCTATGCCGACGGCGTCCGTCCGATCGCCGACAAGCGCGCTCGCCTCGAAGCCGTCGCCGGGTACATCCGCGACGGGACCGTCGTTTTCCCGGAAGAGGGAGCGGAAGACCTCATTTTGCAGCTCATCCACTTCGGGACTGAGGAGCATGACGACCTTGTGGACGCGTTCACCTACCTCATCCTCTCGATCGTCGAGAAGGGAATCGGATCGGGGAAAGTCGTTTGGATATAACTCGTGCTATACTCCTTGCATCTATGTCAGCACTGAACAAACTCCGCCTCATGGCCGTCCGCACGATCCTGGGAGCCGAAGCGAAAGGCTTCTCGCTGAGCGATCCGGGAGCGGTCTTCGGACAATCGACCGGCGGAATCCTCCCCGTCAGCGAGCCCTCGCAAGAGCGCTTGCTTCGCCTTGCCCAAAACTGGGTGTACAAGTGCATCAGCAAAAACGCCGACTCGCATTCGGCCGCCACGCTGCGCCTCTACAAGACCAACGGGCGCGACCGTAAGACGTGGGAAGAGATCGAGGACCACCCGCTTCTCGACCTTTTGAACTCCCCCAACAAGACGATGGTGCGCTTCGAGCTGTTCCGCTTGTGGAGCATGCAAGACGACCTTTGCGGCAACGTCTACTGGCGTCTCGAAGGCGTGAAGAACGAGGAGGACGAACCGATCGCGATCACTCCCCTCAAGCCGGGGCGCATCCGCCCGGTGGTGGAAGCCGGGGAGCTCAAGGGCTACGAATACCGCCCGGAAGGCCTCGCGACCGTGGTCCGTTACCAGACCTACGAAATCCTGCACTTTAGGAACCCGGCCCCAGCAGGCGGGTTTTTGGGACGTGGCCCCGCCGGTGCGGCCATCGACGCGATCGATTCCGATAACTGGGCGCGCAACTGGATGCGCCGCTTCTTCGAGCAAGGTGCCTCGCCTGGCATGCTTTTCGAGTCGAACAGCAACGAGGACAGCGTCATCAAGGGCCTGCGCGAATCCTTCGAGGAGCGTTTCAGCGGTTCGAGCCGGTCGCACCGCATCGGCGTCCTTCCGAACGGGGTGAAGATCGCTTACGAGGGCAAGACGGGGCAAGACATGGAGTTTTCCGTGCAGCGCACGCAGTCGCGCGACGAAATCCTTTCCGCGTTCGGCGTTCCTGGCGTGCTGATCGGCCTCGGCCTCGGGGAGAGCATGAACCGCGCATCGGCCGATACGCTGGAATACGTCTATTCAAAATGGACGGTCCGCCCTCGCCTCATCCGCTTCGCCACTTTCCTTAACGAACTGCTCTGCCCGCGCTTCGGCGATGATCTGGTGCTCGACTTCGACGATCCGACCCCGGAAGACTTCGAGGCGAAGATGAAGGTCGCTGAGGCCTCGCTTGGACGCCAGCCATGGCGCTCGGTCAACGAAATCCGCGTCGAGGACGGGCTTACTCCGATCGATGGGGGCGACAACATCATGGGTTCTTCCCTGCTTGTGCCGGTCGGCGAGGTGCCGGAATCGAAGGGGGCCAGCGCCCCGCTCAAGAAGAGCGTCACCCCGCAGGCGGTCGCCCACAAGTCGCGCTTTGCCAAGAACGCGGCCAAGCGCAAGGAAATCGGCGACAAGCTCGCGCACAAGATTCTGGACGCCGTGAAGCTTTACAAGAAATCGGCCGCGAGCACGCTCCCCGAGGACTGGGCTCCGGTCTGGGAGGCGATCGTCAAGCGCGTGGTGCCCCATGAGAAGGACTTTCAAAAGAAAATGGCGGCCTACGCGATGGACATGACGGACCGCGTGCTGTCCGACCTGGCGAAGGTAGGGAAAAAGGAGGTCGCGGGCGTGAAGGTGAAGGGCGCGATCGAGGATTTCGTGAACAACCCGCTCATCAAAGAGGACGAAGTGGGACTGATCATCAAGCTCATCGCCCCTATCTATCAAGAGATTCTGACCGAGGAAGGCGCGAAAGCGGCCGACCTGGTGGGAGTCGCCTTCGACGCGACGGCGGCACGGACGCAGGATGCGCTTGAAAAGGCGGTCAACCTCATGGCTGACAGCTACACGGATGAGACGATCACCCTGCTCCGCGAGAAGCTGCAAGAAGGTCTCGACGCGGGCGATGCCCTCCCCGACCTCAAGAAGCGCGTGCAAGAGATCGGAGACTTCTCCGAGAGCGTGCGCGCGGCACGGGTCGCGAATACCGAGGCGTTCCGAACGGCGAACTTCGCCGCGAAAGAGGCCTGGGTGCAGTCCGGGGTGGTGAAAACGCTCAAGTGGTACACGGCAGCCGATGAGAAGGTTTGCGAGTTCTGCGGGCCGATGGACGGAACGACCGTCAGCATCGAGGAGAACTTTTTCAACCTTGGCGACACGGTGACGGGTAGCGGAGGCGGGGAGCTCGCCGTGAATTACGCGCCGATCGAGGCCGGGACGCTTCACCCGAATTGCCGGTGCGTGACGCGGCCGGACGAGATCAGCATTTCGGAGTAGCGGACGCCGGTGATACAATCTCGCCAGTTAAATATCTTGATTCATTGACAAAACTTCTATGGCCTCTCCTAATCGCGACCAACTGCGGCCGGGCTCCGGCAAGGTTCTCAAAAACGACGACACCGTGCTGGATGTCTCTTCTCTCTTAGCTAAGATCGACGGCCTTACGAGCGCAGTCACGGGCATCAAGGTGAACGCGGATATCAACGTTGGTGACATCGAGATCGGCGCGGTCGAGCTCAAGAACGCCTCCGATGACCAACGCGCTTCGATCGAAGCCGCCAACACCGCGCGCACTACTGCGACGAAGGTGCTTGCCACGCAGACGATCGACGCCGCTGGCGTTGTCACGGCCAACATTACCGCCGGAGCCGATGGCGTTTCCAACACGGCGAACCGCCTTGGCGTCTCTTCCTGGTTGAAATCATTCAACGGTACGACCTGGGACCGCGTACGTTCCGGCGTGATCGCGCTCTCGACGACCTTGACCGGGATGATGAACGTGATCCCTTGGGCAATCTATAACGCCTCCCCTACCAGCCGCACGGAAGGCCAGGGCGGTCCTCTCCAAGCGAACGTTAAAGGCGCTTTGAACGTGAACCTCGACACGAAGCTTGCCGGTGAAGACCAGAGCGCCGACCGTCTGATGGTCGAACAGCAGTTCACGCCGACGAACATCACCACGCAGACGACGACCACGCTGAAATCCGGCGCTGGGCTTTTGCATGCTGTCGTTATCAATACCCCGGTCGCCAACGCTGTTGTTACGATTTACGACAACACGGCAGGCTCGGGTACGCTGATCGGTACGATCACCCTCCCGGCCGCGCTTCTTTCGAGCGGTCCGGTCACGGTCATGATCAACGGCAAGTTTACGACGGGCTGCACGATCGTGACGTCCGGCGCGACGATGAACATCACCGCCCTCACTCGCTAATCTGATTTTATGCAAAATATCATCCCACGCTCACAGGAAGGCTTCGACCTGGTTGTCGATTTCGTCCTTGATAACGGCGACACGCGTACCGAGAAGGTGTCGGTAAAGCCCTACTATTCGGACGGGAAAGAAATGGTCGAATCTGTCTCAAGGGACGGAATTGTCTATCGCGACAAGAAAGGGAATCCGATCATGGAGGCGCGCAAAATCCAGGTATGGTCTGACCCGGCCGCTGATCTTACGGAGTTTTTAACCAAATACGGGGAGGCTTTGGAGCGCGGGTTACAAGTGGAACAAGCCCCGACGATTGCCCCGGAGTTTTTCGGGAAAGCTATCTAAACACCTATGTCTCGTGTGATCCTTCGTCCGTATAGCGCAGCCATCCTATCCGATGGCGCGTCTTCGGAACTGCTGAAAACTACGCCGACAGGATTGAACACGGGCGCAAACTCGCTGTCGTTCGTCACCTGGATCGAGCCGCGCACGGCGATCCTGTCCACATATGCCGACCTTCTAGCGCCCGTGATGGGACGTCGGTTCTGCCTTGGAGACGGTGGAGGAGGGGTCTACTTCTTCTTTTCGGATGGCATCAACAGCAATAACAACATATCGATAACGGCGGCCCAGTATTTTGCCTCGTTCGGCCCGCAGCGCCGCGTCCGCGTCGCTTGGGTAATTACGAGCACGACGGCCAGCCTTTACGCGAACGGCGTCCTCGTAAAAACCCAGTCTCTTGGAACGACCATGGCGAGCGGAACATACTCGAAGCTGACGCTCCTCCGTAACGGGACGGGCACGCAGCAGGTCACGGGCCCGGTGAACGACGCCTATTTCGTGAATGGTGCCATGACGGCACAGGAAGTCGCCGACGACTTCTTTAACGCCACTTATCCCTCCGGTCTGGCAAGTGCCTGGCTGATGAACGAAGGTGGCGGCGCAAACATCATCGACAGGGTAGGTTCAAACAACCTTGCCGCTACTTCGATCACCTGGGTATCGAACGTTCCGCTCAAGGCGCGCGTCCGTTACGAAGAGAACCTTTTGAGGAACGGGGACTGCGAGATCGCTCCCCCGTTCGTGGCTGCTACGACCGTAAACGAAAGGTTTATCGACGGGACGGCGTCTGGATCGACGACGAACGACACGAATGCTTGGAAGCTGGCGAGCACGTCTCTGTCTGGGACGGTCACAAGCATCTCAGCCAGATTCAAATCAGTGTTTGGAAAGAATGCGATCGAGGTCTCCACGGTCGGGGGCATGAAAAAAGCGGGGAGCACGGTCACCGGCCTTGGCATATTTCAAACGTCCTACAGTGGTGCGACCCTCACGGAAGCGGATCGGCCGCGCATGTACAAAGTCTTGCCGAATACGACCTACATTGTCTCGATGGATTACTTCACAACGCAGATCGATGCAGGCGTGTTCCCCTCCTTGGCGGCAGTCGAGTATGACGGTTCGCTCGCGCGCGGCGTAACGACGAGCGGAGCCGGGGCGACGGACGTTTCCGTAGACTGGAGGACGCGGACATTCACGTTTACGACGGCCTCGACGGCTCGATATGTGAACCTATCGGCGCGCTGCCAGGCGGGTGGGGGCGTGGACTTCGATAACGGTAACTGCACGATCGCATTCAGGAATATCACGATCGCGCCATATATTCCGGCCCCTCGCCCACTCTATAATGCGAACCTGGTAAAAAACGGCGACTTTGAAGCATACCCATCTCCCCTCACGGCCCCGACTGGAACAACCAGCCGATACGTCGATGGGACGTCGGGAGGAAGCACAACGCGCGGAGAGTTCGGGGTTTCCGCGACGATCGATGCCGGGACGGTGACCGTCGGATTCGATACGGCGGTGTTCCACAGCGGAACAGCGTCCATCAAGGTCGATGTTACCGATGCGGCCGGACGCGGCCGGGCCTGTATCGGGTCGAGAACGGGCACAGGGACGTCCCTGTTGGTGAGCGAGCTACGCCAGTACGCGGTGCAGGTCCTTCCGAATACCGCATACAACCTCGATTACTGGATTAAGACGCTGAACATCTTTGGGGGGACGGGAGCAAAGATCGCGATCCATGAGCACGATGGGGCCGGTGTACGCAACACGTCCTATTCTGCGCCAGGCGTGACCGGAACGGCTGACTGGGCGGCTAAGACGCTCGCATTCACAACCCAGGCAAGCACGGCGTTCCTGGTCCTGAGCTGTGAGATCGTCACGGCTGGGGGAGCTCAGACGGCTTGGTTTGACGACATCTCCATCTTCCCGGCGACGCCTTACGTTCGCGCGCAGGCCTCCGTTCGTTCCGCTGCTTGATCACTTCTTAACCTCACATATGAAAACATTCTTAAAAGGGTTGGTGCAGAAAGCGGAGAACGGGGACATCATCGTTGTCGCCTCCGACGATTCTAAGGACCGCGCAGGCGACGTGATCGATCAAGCGTCATGGGACCTGACGAACTTCAACGCCTCCCCGCGCATGTTCGTGGATCACGATTACAGCGTGCGTTCGCTTACCGGCATCTGGAAGAACGTCCGCGTGGAAAACGGCAAATTGAAAATGACGCCGGTCTTCCATGAGATCACCGAGCTTGCCCGCGTGAACAAGGAGATGGTCGAAAAAGGCTGGCTTAACACAGTTTCCGTAGGCTATATCCCACATAAGGACCGAAACGAGCTCCTGGAGGTCTCTTGGGTCGGGGTGCCTTGCAACGCGAATGCGCGCGTCGAGCGCCTTTCCATCAAGGACATCGACGGTTCTGAGGCTGACCAGATCGAGCAATTCGTGAAGGATGAGACGCCAGCCCCGGAAGCGAAGCCGGAAGCCGAAGCCCCTGCTCCGGTCGCCGAGCCGGTCCCAGCGCCCGTCGAGGAGCCAAAACCGGCCGAATCAGCCCCTGTGGAAGCGCCAGCCGAGGAGAAAAAGGGCCTGATCGACGATGTGAACGCTGGAAACCAGGGCAAGCGCGAAGAGAAGTGGCCGATGATCGACGCAGCGTTTTACGCTTTCGACAAGTTCTGCTGCGCCTTCATGTCAGACGCCACGGACCCATCGCAGTTCGCCCCGATGATCGATGACCTCTGCGCCTCCCTCATCGTGCTCAAGGACGCGGCCCTTCCCGAGGCGATGGACGATGACGCGATGATGCTGCGCGTGCAGGAAACCATGCAAAAGTTCGTCAATGCGCGCGTCACAAAGGCCGGACGTGTTCTCTCAGCGGCGAACCGTGGTACAATCGAGACGGCCATCGACGCAATGGAGTCGGGCACCGGCGCTTTAAAGGACCTTCTCGCTTCGATTGATAGCGAAGAGGGTGCCGGAAAGGGTGTCGGAAAGGTCGAAGAAAAATCGGTGCCCGGCACCAGCGCCGCGAGCAAGACCGGACTCGATGAGTTCATTCTGCTCCGTCGCGTGATGCAGGAAACGAACACGCTGACCTCTGATTTCCTCGCCCACGCGCGGAAGCAGATGCAAGCGAAATAAATCACTTTTTTCCTAACGTATGGACGAAGTCAAGTTGCTGGAGGCTATCAAGTCTTCCGTAAACGAGGTTTTGGAAAAAGACCTCAAGTCGGTTGTCGGTGAACACGCGGCCAAGACCGCGCGCAATATCGTCGAGCAGATGGCCGTCGAACGCGCTCAATGGGGCTACGACCGCTCTTGCATGACGAAGGACCAGAAGATCGGCTTTACGGAAGGCGTGAAGGCCCTCATGGGTCTCCGCACGAAGGCCAACGAGGAACTGATCGCTGACATCGACTCCCGTGGTGGCTACTTGCTCCCAACCGAAGTCGCTTCCGCGATCCAACGCATCTCGTTCTCGGTCGGCGTCGCTTACGCTGGCGTGACGAAATGGACGATGACGACGGAAACCCTCGCCATCCCTGCCTACACGGGCTCGGCTTTGACGGGTGCTTACCTCGGCGTCAACACGGTCGGTGCTCTCACCTCCGTCACTTTCAAAGAAGCCCTCCTGATCTCGAAGACCTGGCAACTCGCCTTCGCCGTCGGAAACAAGCTCTTGAAACTCTCCCCTGTCGCGTTGGCTGACTGGTTGCTCGCCCTCGCCGGTGAAGCTCGCGCCAACATGATCGACCTCCAGGTCTTCGCTGGTACGGGTGCGCCTTTCTTGGGCATCTTGAACCACCCGGACGTCACGGCTTACACGCTTTCCAGCGGTAACACCGGTTTCGAGGACTTCAATATCGTCGATGACGTGTCCAACATGGCCGCGTTGCTCGAAGAGGAACTCTTGGACGGCGCTGCGCTCTACACGAACCGCACGAACTGGGCCAAGTTCCGCACGCAAAAGGATGACTCCGGTCAGTACCTCCTGGGTATCGGTGGCATGACGGCCGCTGGCATGAGCGCCTTGCTCCGCAACGATCCGAAGTCCCCTGCCGGTCCTCGCCCTGCCGGTTACGTCAACGACTTCCCTGTCTACACGGTTCGCCACTTGCCTGCCTACTCGGCTTCCGCCGTCAGCACCAAGTTCGCGATCTTCGGAAACCTCAAGTGTGCCTCGCTCGGCGAAGCCGAAGGCGGCATGCGTATGGAAGAGCACTCTTCCGGTAACTTCGGCAAGGAAATCGCCTTGGCGGACCAGACTGGTTTCGTCATGAAGGAAGACCACGCCGTCGTTGTTCACCTCCCAGCCGGATTCGTCGTTGCTGCAACCCCAGCTAGCTAGAGCCTATGTCCAAGCGAAATAACGTAGCGCACGCTTCCAAGCCTGCCGAGCAAAAGCCTCGGCGCTTGGAAGCCGGAAGCTACCGCGCCACGCGCGCGTTCGCCCTCCGGCTTGATCGTGTCGATCGCGATCAGATCGTCCACCTGACGGCCGAGGAGGCCATGGCCCTGGGCGACTTCGTCCAATTCGTCCCGGCCCCAAAGCCGATCGAGGAGGTCGAGGCCGTGGATGGGACTCAAGAAGGTAACTCGGAAGCGCCGAAAGACGCCGAAGAGGCTAACAAACCCGCCGCTGAATCCAAGGAGGAAGCGGCTAACGACGATCAAGTTGTATGAAGACTATTGGCGAAGAAATCAAAATCGTTGCGAGCATCCAGCCCCAGACCCTGACGACCAACAACGGCGACACCTCCGGTGAAACCGTGGTTGACACCGCCGGTTGGGATAACGTTTGCTTCGCGATCATCGCTGGTAACGGTACTTTCGTTGATGAAACGTACTCGTTCCAAGTCCGTGAGTCTGACAACTCAGACGGTTCGTCCAGCTCTGCCGTCACCGGCGCGGTTGCCGCGATCACCGCTGACAACACGGTCAAGAAAATCCAGGTGTCGGGCCTCGGCCTCGGCTCCCGCAAGCGCTACATGTTCGTCCGCTGTTCCGCAGCCGGATCGAACGAATCGCTGCCATGTACGGCCATCGCGATCCTCGGCTCAAGCCGTGGCGCGTTGAACCCGGTTCAGGCTCCAGACGCCAGCGTCTAGGCTCGGACTCCCCCGCCTTGAATCTTTCGAGGCGGGCCGCCCAATCCTATGTCACTCCCCTCCTACGCCCTCACAACGCTGGCCCGTGTCAAAGACCGCGCGGGTATCCCGTCCGGTACGACGACCTACGACACCGCCCTTGAGCGGTTGATTGTGATGGCGACGGCGCTGATCGAGCGTACTTGCAACGGGCGTCGCTTTTTCCGTACGACGTACACCAGCGAGGTCTATGACCTCGACGGGGGCGAAGAGGTGCTTTATTTGAAGAACTGGCCCGTATCGGCGCTTACCACGGTCCAATACAACATCGGCACGCCTGGCACGCCTTCCTGGACCACCGAGGTGGTCGATAACTATGCGCTCGCTGACGCCGGGGAGTTCGGCCGCGTCCGGCTTTACTCGGGATATTCCGGGGTCAACGCGGCGCGCGTCACCTACTCGGCTGGCTACCTGATCGACTGGACCAACGAGTTTACGGCCACGCATACGCTCCCCTTCGAGCTCACGGACCTCTGCGAACGGATCACGCTCGCCTCGTTCAACAAGCGCACAGACGAAGGAAAGGCCTCCCAATCGTCCCAAGAGACCTCCGTCACCTGGGAGAAGGTACGCATCCCAGAGGGCGATATGGAGTGGCTGCGCGTCTACCAGCGCCCACGTTTCGCCTGATATGGCCGATTACGGCGTCGAGATCAAGGGCCTGGACGAGGCTCTTGCGCGCATGAAGGAGTTCCCGCAGATCACCGAGAAATATATGCAGAAGGCCGTCGAGGCTGGCGTGGCGGAAGCCCACAAGAACGCCGAGCAGCCGCTGGTCCCGCAACGGACCAGGAACCTGATCAAGTCCTTCGGCCAGGGCATCACGATCGGCCGCCTGTTCGGGGCCGTCGGCCCGCGTACGAATTACGCGATCTATGTCCACGAAGGCACGGAGCACATCAAGACGCCAAACAAGTTCATGGAGAAGATCGCCGACCGTTCGCAGGCCGCCATCAACGGCTATTTCCGTGAAGCCCTCGACTTAATCGCCAAGGTCATCGCCAAATCATCCTGATATGTATTTTTCATCAATACGCGCGGCGATCAAAGTGATCCTCGACGCCCTCGCTACCGGAGGGACGGTCGGCGTGGTCTACAACGGGGAGCAGAACAAGCAGGCGGTCCAACCGAAAGCCTGGCCTGCCGTCGAGCTGGTCCGGCTCGACTCCCGTTCCGATTTCCTGGATAACCAGACGGATGAGACCGATTTCGCTTTCGATATCCGCATCTTCACCCAGGTGCACCATGAGCTTTCGCAAGGCGACGCCGAAGTCGAGGCCGACACGGTGATCGACGCGATCTGGGCGGGCATCATGGGGGACGTGCATCTGAACGGCCTCCTTGAGAACCGCATGCGCCCCCTGGTGAGCGCGCGGGGCTTCCAGACGTGGAATGGCCAGAACGTCCGCATGGACGTGATCAAGCTCGCCTGCACCAAGCTGGTCTCTCTGACGTAGGCGGCCGTGCTATAATCAAGCGGTATGATCACACATGCCAAAAACAAGATGATTAGGCCCGACCAGGTGAAGAACAAAGCCCTCGGCGGAAAGGAAGAGGAAGAAAAGGAACCGGCGAAGGTCCGCAAGCCGGTGGGAAAACGCAAGCCTTCTAAATAACAAGCGGATTATCTCGATCCCTGATTGAAACCTTATGTCAAAATACTCTGGTGATTTGTTGGAGGGCGGCATCGCGAAAGAGGCTACCCGTGGGACGTTCGTCGCTCCCCAGTTCGGCATCAAGTGGGTCGATTTCGATTTGGTCGATAAGACCATCATGGCCGTAGACGAATCGCGCAGCGGTATTTTGGAAGACAGCCGCAATTCCCACGTCGTTGGCACGTTCGCCGAGGGCGCGTTTGGCGGCCCGGTCCGCGACGCGATGATCGGCCTTCCGATCCTTTCCATGTTCGGCACGGTCGCCGACGCCACGGTCGAATCCGGCGTGTACGACCACACTTTCGACATGCAGGCTTCCAACCAGAAGCAATCGCTTTCCGTCCACAAGAGCAGCCCGAACGGCGGACGCGACCACGCCCTTGTCATGGTCAACAAGCTTGAGCTTTCCGTGCAGAACAACGGCCTTGCCGAGTTCTCCGCCTCTTGCCGCTCCTTGGCGCGCTCCCCTGCGCTCCTCGGCACCTTCACCATCACGATCGCGGCCCCTGGCGTGGCTACCAAGTCCGCCCACGGCCTCGCGACCGGTGACGCCGTCACGCTTACGACCACGGGTGCCCTTCCTACGGGACTCACGGCCGGGACGACCTATTACGCCGTCTACGTCAGCTCTTCGACGTTCAGCCTCGCGACCACGCGCGCGAACGCCCTTGCCGGGACCAAGATCACCACGTCCGGCTCGCAGTCCGGCGTCCATAGCATCTCCGTGGGAGCCCGCTATATCGCCTACGCCGCTGAGAACGTGTTCAGACAGCAGGATTGCACGTTCAAGCTCGCTACGACCCAAGCAGGGCTTGGAGCGGCCTCCGCGATCAGCGTCCGCAACGCGAAGCTCTCGCTCGACGGCTCCGTCGAGGACGACCGCACGATCGGCAGCGTCGCCCCGGTGGACATCAACAACCTCAACCTTTCCGGGGAGCTCGAAGTGGAGCTGGTCATCAACGACGATACATATCTCGACGCGCTCCTTGCCGGGACGGTCTACGCCTCCCGCCTCGACTTCAACAATACGACCGTCACGATCGGCTCCGCGTCCAACCCGCGCCTCTACGTCGATTGCTACCGCATCATCCTCCAGTCCGCCCCGGTCAAGTACCAAAAGGGCAAGCTGACGACGGTCACGCTCAAGTTCAAGGTCCACTATTCCGAAACCGATTCTAAATCCGTCCGCGCGATCCTTCGCAATACGACGGCCGCCTACTAGCACCCATATGGAAACAGCAGTGCACATTGTCAATTGGCTGATCACCGCCGCCGGTGGCTCGGCCTTCACCTACGTCGCGACGAACTGGGGAAAGATTTCCTCTTACATCCCGATCAGCGAGGGGAGGAAAAACCAGGTCCGTACGTTCGCCGGTCTCATGGCGGCCCTCTCGGTTGTGGTCCTCGCGTTCGTGAACCCGGATATCCGCCCGGAGGACTTTCAAAGCAGCGTCCTCACCTTACTCACGTTTGTCGCGACGTGGCTTGGCGCACACGCTACCCACAAGGCGATAGACGAATAGCCTTTCTTTATGGAAGGCTCTACGCGGCCGACGGACCACGATCTGCTGATAGAGCTCAATATAAAGTTCACGTCGTTCGAGAACGCGACCGACCGGACCTGGAGGGACGTGAACGATAAGATGTCGCGGATACTGACCCAAATGGATTCCAAAGCCGACAAGCAGACCACCGTCCTCCTCCAGGAAAAGATCGACTCGGTCGAGAAGCGGGCGCAGGCGATCGAGACCGACCGTCTCCGGGAGAGCACCCAGGCGACCACGAAGCGCGAGACCGTCATCAACCTCGGCAACATGGGACTCAAGACATGGAGCCTGATCGCCGGTGCGATCGGACTCCTTATCACGATCATCAATGCGGTAAAATGAGTTATCCACACTCACCCCGTAGCTTTGTAGAGGGTCAAACGTGCTATACTCAAAACGTTAATCCTTATCGCACGCTACTATGATGGAAAACAAAAAGACGACTTCGGTTGTCACGGTGGACATGATCGAGGCTTTCGCTGAGAAAGTCGGCGTCTCGCTCGAAGACGGTTCGCAGTACCCTGGCATCGTCGGCACGCTCCGCACGATCGAGAACGGTGACGGCACGATCCAAGGCGCTCTCGGCGAGCTGGTCCAGGACGAAGCCCACAAGGAACTGTTTGCCCCTCTGGTGAAGGCCCATGAGGAAGCCTTGGCCGCGCGCGGAAGCGAGCAAGCCGAAGGTTCCGAATCCGGCGAACAGGCTGCGGAAGAAACCCAGCAAGGCGAAGAAGCCGCCGCCTAACCGTATGCTACGGGCTCACCTGCTTGGTAAGCTCGTAGACGGCACAGGCCTCAGGAAAGGCGTAGCGAACTCGTTTCTGCTGCGCCTTTCTTTGATAGTGAGGGGCGAGATGGTCCGGGGCCGTCGCGTCTCCATCCCAGGCCTCGGCACCTTTTTCGTCAGCCGCCGGGGAGGCCGGACGGCCGGGCATCCGAACGACCCGACAAGGCGGATCACTGTGCTGGATACGACCGTGCCCAGATTTAACGCATCGAGGGCCCTGAAAAGGGCCGTCAAAGAAAGCTCCCACCATTATGCAAGAACTCCTAAGCCAAAGGGACATCCATTGGATCAACCATAAGATCGGCGCAAGCAACATCACCGTCGGCGGTTACGGGTGCGCGCTTACCTGCGCCTCGATGACCTCCGCCGAGTTCGGCGGCTTCAAAGACCCGGCCTTTTTCGCCAAGCAAAAACCCATGTTCACCAAGGACGGGCTGATTCTCTGGAAAGAGATCGTCAAATACGTCCCTTGCATGCGCTTCGAGTGGCGTCAGTACGGCTATTCGGCCCAGACCATCGCGAATTACCTGGTCTACGGCAAGAAGGCCACGCAGGTCGAGGTCATGATCAATCCGAAGACCAACATGCGCCACTGGCTCAAGGTGGTCTCGATCGTGAAGATGAAGAACGGGATCGATTACCTTTGCAGCAACCCGATCAACGGCAAGCGCTGCTACGTCTTCGCGACGTACGGCAAAATCACCGGTTCCGCGCACTTCGTGAAGGCATAACCCATTACCCCACTCTATGAGCATCACCAGAACCCCCAAGCCCTGCACCACCCCGTCGGGCCTCGCCTTCGCCGTCAAGCCTTACATCACCGGAGGCGAGATGCTTGATATCAGCCTCGCCGGATCGTCCGGCCTCAAGGCGGATTCGCAAGACTTCGCGGACGGCGGGCGGCCAAACGTAAAAATGAACTTCGCCGAGATGCAGCGCGCCGAAATCTATAAGAAGATCGAGACCGTCGTTGTGAGCGTCGATGGCTCCGAGGAAAGCGTTTTGCAGCGCGTCCTTGAGCTCCCCGTTGCCGACTACAATGCCATCTATGAGGAGGTGCAGGCGGCCTGCACAGACCCCAAGCAGGCGAAATAGACCTGGGTTGGCGGGACTATTTCGCCGGGAATAAAGCCACGCTGACAACGGACATGCTCGCAGCCATCATCTGCGAGCGTTTCGGTTGGACGTGGCAAGAGTTTTACGACCAGCCTGTGCATTTCATCCGCGCGATCGTCTGCATGCTTGAGCATGAGACCGAGGCCCGCAAACGCGAGTCGAAAAAGTCCTCAAGCTAACGTGCTATACTCTAACCACTATGGCAGCCGAAACCCAGTTGGATTTTATATTGCGCTTCAAGGACGAAGCCTCAGCGCAAGTCGATAAGGCGGCGAAGAATCTCTCGAACTTCAAGCAGAAGAGCGAGGAGCTTGCGCCTACCTTCCAAAAGATCGCCCTCGCGGGGACGGCCGCTTTTGCGTCCATCAGCGCCGTCGGCATGAAGTCGATCAAGGATTTCGGCGATGCCCAGAAAGCAGCCGCCATGCTTGAGCACGCCGTGATCGGCGTCTCCGGCGCGACCCAAGACCAGCTCAAGGCCACCTCCGACCTCGCGGACGAACTGGAACGGAAAGGCGTGCTCGACGGCGACAACATCAAGATGGGCCTCGCCCAGCTCTCGACCTTCGGCCTTTCCAACAAGGCGGTTCAGGGCCTGGGGGGCGCGCTCGCTGACCTCGCGGTCAACCAGAACGGCGTCAACGCGACCGGGGAGCAGCTTGCCGACACGGCCAACACGATCGCCAAGGCCCTCAACGGCCAGTTTGGCGTCCTTGAGAAAAGCGGTATCCGCTTCACGGAGGCGCAGCAGAAAGCCATCAAGTTCGGCACCGAGATGGAGAAGGTCGATGCGATCAACCAAGGTTTCGCCCAGAACCTCAAATACACGAACGAGGTGGCGCTTGGCACGATGGAGGGCCAGATGGCGAAGAACGCCGTCCAGATCGGAAACCTGTCCGAATCCCTGGGGGCCGTCCTCGCGCCGATCCTGACCCAGATCACCCAAGCGGTCATGCCGCTCCTCACGCAGCTCCAGAAGTGGATCGAGGCAAACCCGGAGCTTACCAAGCGGATCGTCCTCGTGGCGGCCGGTGTGGCGGCCGTGGTGGCCGTCATCGGGACGCTGGGGCTCATCATCCCTACCCTGATCGCCGGGTTTACCGCGCTCGCCTCGATCGCGGGCCTGGTCGGGACCGCGTTCACGGTCATGCTCGGGCCGATCGGCCTTGTGATCGTCGCGGTCGCCGCGCTGATCTATGGGGGCGTCCAGCTCTATAAGCACTGGGACCAGGTCAAGGCCAAGGGCGTCGAGATTTGGAACAGCCTGAAAGACTTCCTCGAAAAGAACTGGAAGCTCATGCTCACGGTCTTCTCCGGGGGCCTGGGCGGCATCGTGATCCTCCTCGTTGAGAACTGGGATCGGATCATGGGGGCCTGGAGCAGCATCTGGAACGCCGTCAAAGACAAGCTGGTCTCGGTGATGGACATGGCGAAGGGGATCATCACGGGCGTGATCGACTGGGTGATCGAGAAGATCAACGGGGCCATCGCCCTCGCGAACAGCGCCATCGCCCTCGCCAACAAGATTCCTGGGGTGGACATCCAGAGCATCACGCCGATCGGCGGCGCGCGTGCGAACGGGGGACCTGTGAGCGGGGGAGTCCCGTACCTGGTCGGGGAGCGCGGGCCTGAGCTCTTCATGCCGAACTCAAGCGGCAGCATCATCCCGAACGGCGCGCTCGCAGGCGGCGGGGGAGGCGCGAGCATCGTGATCAACATCGGCAACGTGTGGGGCACGAACCCGCGCGCGGCAGCCCGCGAGATCGGTGACATCCTCATCAAGGAGCTGCAACAGAACAGGCGCATCACTACATAGCGCGGGGGAGTGGTCGCACGCGTGTGGGGGGGGTCGGATGGGGGACGTAAGCGGGGGACGTGCGCGCACACGTCGCGGGGACGTGGAAACCGCTAAGATCGACCACTCCCCTCCCCTCCCCCACCGCATGAGAGGGCCTGAAAACGGGCATTTCGTCGGTGGGGGAGTGGTAAAAGGGCTTATCTTAGCCAAACGTAAAAATGACCACTCCCCCGCTGTTTTTTACCGGGGGAGTGGGGTAGAAAACGCTTTATTATTCAATCCCGATCATATGGCCGTTATCGTCACAATCGCAGGCGTGGACCGGACAGCGCTCATTGATTGGGACTCGTTCACCGTAGAGCAGCAAGTCACGAACCAGATCGATTCGGTAGACCTTTCCATAAAGAATTACGGAACGAAGACGTATCGCCCGGCGGAAGGCGATAGCATCCTCATTTCCGACGGCGGCGTCGATATTTTCGGCGGCACGATCCTTTCCATGAAGAACAAGGTGCGCGGAACGATGACGTATCTCGACATCAAGGCCGTCTCCCATGAGCGCACGCTTGACCGCTACCTGGTCAGCCGCGAGTTCTCAAGCAAGAGCGCCCGCTACATCCTCAACACGATCGTCGCCGACTTCGTGAACCGCGTCACGCGCTCGGTCGATTCCGGGGAGAGCGCCGAGACCTGGACGCAGGAAGACGGGACGGTAGCGACGACGACCACCGCCGGGGAGTACGTCTATGGGAGCCAGGCGAAGAAGTTCACGGCCCTGGTCTC
>Ga0075464_10000401_pt1 | contig 18640 bp, 25 predicted proteins | sample DEB19_08_DNA_5_FD_75068 | JGI IMG/M metagenome (GOLD analysis project Ga0075464, IMG submission 75068) | Aqueous microbial communities from the Delaware River and Bay under freshwater to marine salinity gradient to study organic matter... | ecosystem: Environmental > Aquatic > Marine > Coastal ...
CGCAATTGGATGGCATTCGCTTCACAGAAAGAAAGCTTCGCAGTCGTTGATAATGATAAAATGATTTTGGCAGGTCCATTAATGGCAGCCGACCAACCTATTTACAGACGAGATGGCGCACACGAATATTATGTTAGTTTCCCTGCAAAGTCAATTGAAAAGATAGTTACCAAGTATGGAAGAAGTGGTAAGACACTTTCATTCAACATTAACCATAACGACTCTGCACCTGTGAAGGGCGCATTCTTACAACAGCACTTCATTATTGATTCTACTAAAGGAATCAACACACCCGAAGGATTTGAGAAATTACCAGATGGATCGTGGTTTGGTTTTGTCAAAGTGGATGATAGAGAGTTTTGGGATAACGAAATCAAAACAGGAAACTTAAAAGGATTCTCAGTTGAAGGATATTTCAACGATATAAAATTACTTGATGCTGAGCAGAATCAATACGAAGAACTTAAAAACAAATTACTACAATGTCTAAATTAAATTTACCAAAATTAGAAAAAATGTTAGGGGATAAATTCTCTACATTTAAAAAAATGTTTGAGGTCGAAGAGACTATCGAACAAAACAACTTCATTAAACTTGCTGATGGTTCAGCGGAATTAAACGGCACTATTGAAGTAGGTTCTCCTATTACCTTAGTAACTGCCGAAGGTGAAGTACCTGCTCCAGATGGCGAACACGCTATTGAAGGTGGTAAAATCATTACTGTTATGGGTGGTGTTATCACTGAAATCTCAGAAGCGACTGCTGAAGTAGAAGAAGAAGAAGTTATGAGTGCTGAGAAGATTCAAGAACTTATCCAATCTTCATTAACTGCCCAAGCTAACGAGTTTAAAAAAGTAACTGATGCTATGTCTAAGACTATCGCTGAATTGAAAGAAAGCAATAGAGAAGCATTCCAAGCAGTAGCTGAGTCTTTAGAGTTAATCGCTAAAATCGAAGCACCTGCACCTGAGCCTAAAGCAGACCCTAAGAATGTTTACGCACAAAAGAAAGCAGAAGCATTCTCTAAATTTTTACAAATCAAAGAACAAATAAAAACAAAATAAACAAATGCTATTAAGAAAATTTGCATACGATACCGCAGGTCTTCCTGCTGTCGTTAACGACCAATCGCTTACCTTGTTAACTCGCTCCTTCTTTGAAGGTAAAACAGGTGGATTATTTCAAGTAATGCCAGGTATTAAATCATCTGAAGATTTACATTACATTGAGAATGATTTATTTTACCAATCAGATAGTGGATGTGCATTCAACGCTTCGGGTGCTACTACTTTCTCTAAACGTACATTAACAGTAGGTAAAGTTAAAATTCAACAAGAGTTTTGTTCAAGAGACCTTGAAGGCTTCTGGACTGAACGTGCATTGAAAGCAGGTAGTAACTACGATTACATCACTTTTGAGCAAGACTTAATGTCTTTAATCACTAACAAGATGATTGAAGCAAAAGAGACTGCTTTATGGAAATCTAAAATCGGTGGCGGTGGTGGTTTGAACTTAATTCAATATGATGGATTTATCTCTATCATAGATGCAGGTTCTGCTTCTACAATCAACGGAAACCCTACTGCAATAACTAAAGCTACAGGTATAACTGCTTCTAACGTAATCGGTATATTCGATGGTATGTGGGCATTGTTACCTGCAAAATTGAAACGTAAGTCTGACTTATCATTCTATTGCGATAGCATAGTTTTCGACTTGTTAATCCTTGCTTTGAAAAATGCTAATATGTATCACTATGATGGTGTGTCTGCATCTCCTTACGAGAGTGGTGTAATCACATTGCCAGGTAGTGGTTATAAAGTAACTTCATTGTTTGGTTTAGATCCTTTGAACGCTTCAGGTACTACTGCCTTCGCTGCTGAACAACGTATCTACTTAGGTCGTACTTCTAACTTCGTTATCGGTACTGACTTAGAGTCTGACGAAGATTACTTTGATGTTCGTGAAAACCCAATCACAAAGACCTTGATGGTTGATATTCACTTCAAAGAAGGTACTCAAGTGAAATTCTTAAACGAAATCGTAGTATTTAAACTTGTATAATAAGCTATGGCAACTTGTCTAATCGGAAATGGATTTACCCTTGATTGTAGAAAATCTCTTGGGGGTGTAGATGAAATTTGGGTAGGTGAGTTAGAGGCTTTGAATACTTCAACATTCGCAGTAAGTGGTGGCTCAGTCACCACTATGGCGATGACAGGTGGTAAGAAGTTTTATAACTACAAATTACGCAAACATACATCTGAAGCGAAAGCAGATAATGGCGGTGATGTAGCTACAGGTTCGGGTTATATTATGCACTCAGTTCAAATTCAACTTGATTCATTCGATGTTGCAAAGAGAAATGAATTGCGCATATTGGCACAGAAGCCTTTGATGTTCATCGTTAAAGATAACAACGGATTACTTTCTTTATACGGAAGTAGTAAGGGAATGGATTTAACAACAGGAACATCAGGTACAGGTAAAGAAGCTACAAGCTTAAACGGATTCAATTTAACCTTTACAGGTAATGAATTAGAATACCCTTACGGCATCTCTTCTGTTATCGTAGCAACATTAGTATAAACTAACTAAACATAAAGGAAGCCTCTCTATATGGGAGGCTTTTTTATTTTGCACTTTTGCCTAAATCTGTCATATACCATTATGATAAGGCTTGTGTTAGGAACGAATGTAAAAGTAGATTTAACTCTAACCGAGAAAACTACTATTGCTAATCCTACATACCTATTTGAGTTTATAAATAATCAATCGTTAGCTAAAGTTTATTGCATCTGTGCTGACACTTCATTATATCCACTAAGATACAATCGTTTTACTATCGTGGTAAAGACAAGTGGAGCAGTCGCTTTAAGTGGTGAGATTAATTTAACCATTGGCGATGAATACGATTATAACATTTACGCTCAAACATCAACAACAAATCTTAATCCTTCTTTAGCTGATGAGACAGTAGAGAGTGGTTATATGACTTATGATAAATCTATGACAAGCAGAGGCGAATACGAAAATATCACAACAAGAAAAGTATATGAAAAGTAAAGTAATAACCTTTAGTAAATACCCACTTTACTCTAATGAGACTCCTTTGTTCAGAGAGCAGAAAGGACAGAAATATATTTCTAATGGAAAGTATAACGACTATCCCGACTACCTATCTTACCTATACAATAACTCTGGCATTCACAACGCTATTGTAACAGGTAAGGCTAAGTATATTTACGGCAAAGGATTTCAAGTTAAAAAAGATTGGACAGGTAATAAAGTCCAATTAGAAAGCTTGATGAATTCTATCAATTCTTATCAGACACTTGATGAGTTAAGCAAAAAGAAAATCTTTGAAAAGACTTTATACGGAGGTGCTTGTTATCTTATTGAATGGGGTGCATTAGGTAAGCCAATTTCAATTACTCTTCAACCTTATAACACAGTAAGAACAGATAAAGACTGCAAAACATTTTGGGTGTCTAAGAATTGGACAAGAGAAATGTCTGCTAATAGCCGATGGAGATTATCAGAGAACAGAATGCCATCTGATGTGCAAGAATATGAAGCCTTTAATATCACAAAAAAGGTAGGTAAACAGATATTATTCATTAAAGATGACAACCCTGCTACTGATATTTATCCATTACCAGAATACGAAGCAGGTAAAACATCAATTGAAACGGACATTGAGTGTGGATTCTTTCACCTTAACAACGTAAAGGGTGGCTTTAGCGCAGGTACTATGGTTACTTTCTTCAATGGTGCAGTTGAAAATGAGGAGGAACAAAACGAAATAGACAGAGCGTTTAAAAAGAAAGCTTCGGGAACGGATAACGCAGGTGAGATTCTTATGAATTTCCAAATGCCTAACACTACACCACCTGCAATCACATCCCTTCGTAGTAACGATTTAGACAAGCAATACGAGCAGTTAAGTAAAGATGTAATGACTAAGACATTAGTCGCTCACAGAGTCTCTAATGGATTGTTATTTGGTATAAAAGAAAGTAACGGCATCGGTGGAAATACAAGAGCAGAGTTCGACTTAGCTTGGGAACACTTTTGTAATACTTATGTTAAGCCTAAACAACAAGAAGAGTGTGAAGATGTAAATTATCTCTTATCGCTATATGGAATAATGGGCGAACCTTTGGAATTAATTGTACTTGATCCGATTGGAATTGAATTGACTACCGATACTATATTAAGATACTTAGATTCTGATTCTATCAAAGACTTAGTCTATGGTAAATTAGGTATTGAAAGACCTGCGGTTGAACCGATAGTACCAACTGAGCCTACACCTGCTCCATTTAATAAAGCCTTTATGAAGTTTCAAGATGATACCATCCTTGCTAAGTTTATGGAGATAGGCGAGAGTGCTGATGACTTCGATATTGTTTTAGAGGTAGGTGCTTATGAAGAATTTGCAGTCCAATCAGATGAAGAAAAAATAGTAGAAATACTTACTAAAAATAAAAAGCTTTCAGTAAAAGACTTAGCAGGTTTATTGAAAATTTCTGAAAATCAAGTGTATAAATTACTTGACAAATTAATGGCTAAGAATACTCTGGCAGTAAAGTATGTTGAGCGAAGTGGTAAGATAGTTATTGAAGTAGAAGAGGTAACGACCCCTAAAGAAATTGAACTATTAACCAAGTGGAGATACTCTGGTCCAAAGGATTCTAAGAACAGAGACTTTTGCAGAAGTATGTTAGATGCTAATAGACTTTACACTCGTTCAGAGATTGATAGTTTAAACAACGATATGCAAGACTTTAATACTGATGTTTGGAAGTATAAGGGTGGATGGTATCACGACCCTGCAAGAGATGTTAACGTGCCTCAATGCAGACATTATTGGCAGAACGTAATAGTTAAAAGAAAAATGAGCGACAATTTCCAAGATATATTGTTCTACGACCCATCTCAAGAAAGAAATGAGAATGGTCAATGGGGTGATGGTGGTGGAGGTGGTTCTGAAGGTAATTCTAATGATTATAACCCATCAGATTCTAAAATAATTTCAATAGATAAAGACCCTGTTGGCACTTGGAAACCAAATGCTAAAAACGATAAAGAACTACACGAGGCAGTACAAAAGAAGTTAAAAGACATTGGATTAGAATATTCAGTAAATGAAGCACATACTGTTTGGCCTGATGGGTCTAATCACTCATCTTATTATATTGAGGTAAAAGATAAAAACGACCCATTAAAAACTATTGATAAAATTAGAATTTCAGAACACCAAACAGGTGCAGCAAGAAAAAGCGCAGAAAGAAATTTAGACAATGTAAGCGCAGGGCATCATTTATTAGAAATTGAAAAAAGTCAATTCCCTGAAAGATTTACAGAAAAAACATTAAAACAAAAAATAACTAAAGTAGTAGAAGTTCCAAAAGTACACGCTCCTAAAGCATTAAAAGGGGGAAATTACGACCCTAAAACTGATAAAATATTAGAAACAAGAACTACAAGTAAAGGAAGTGAAATTCTAAAAGTAGAAAGAAATGTAATAGCAGAAAGTAAAATTTTAGTTAGAAGAAAATGAGTTTAGTACCTTTATTTATAAGCGCAAAGACCATTAAGACCTATGGCATAATCGAAGGCAACGTAGATGACAAGTTGATTAATTCAACTATCGTTATGGTTCAAGATATGCAACTTCAACAATTGTTAGGAACTGACTTGTATAAAGAGATATCCACGCAGATTGATGGTGCAACCTTAACAGGGTTGAACACTACTCTTTTAGATGACTATATCAGTCCGTTTATGCTTAATGCAGTAATCTCTGAGGGTATTATAACCTTTAATTATCGCATAGCAAATAAGGCAGTAATAACGGCAAACTCAGATAATCAACAACCTGTTAATAGCCAGGACTTAGAATTGATACGAGCGAAATGGCAAAGTCAAGCAGATTTCTACGCTAAAAGATTGAGTAAATATTTAGTCCAGGAATCTACTGCATATCCGCTTTATTTACTGAACAATGACATTAGCGATATTCAGTCTAAAAGCGCAAAATATAAGAGTGGTTTTTATCTTGGAAAGACAAGGAGAGGAAGCCAACCACACAACAGAATAAACTATCCATACTGTTTAGATAATGACAATGACTGCAACTGTTAAAAAGACCAGAGGAAACAATAAAAAAAACATTGAAAAACTTTTAGTGTTTTTGAAAAAAGAACAAGATGGTAACAAAAAATAACATAGCCAAATGGTTTTCAGATTTCGCAAGTAATCACACCCAATTAAAAGACTATGGGTATGGTGACTTCTCGGACATCTCTATGGACCGTGCGACTACTTACCCTTTGATGTGGGTTAGTCCTCAGCCTTGTTCTATTGATGGGAATCAAATAAGCTATTCTTATACCATCGCTATTGCTGACCGAGTAGATAAAGAAAGATTAAACGCTATAGAAGTAGAGAGTGATACCTTTCAAATCTGTTTAGATATCTTAGCAGGTGCGAATGACCAAGCAACTATAACAGGTTGGGAACTTGCCGAGACATCTACACTTACTCCTTTTGTAGAAACTTGGAAAGATGAAGTAGAAGGCCATATGGTAACCATTACTTTAAAGGTAGATTTTGACTATGATAAATGCGCTATACCGACAATAAGTGCAATCACTCCTCCGAGTGGTGGTGCTTGTGCCGATGGTAGGGTAACAGTAAACACTACTTTCTACAATGATGTGGCAAGTGGTGGTGCTTTAAATGTAGTAGTAAAGAATGTAGCAGGTTCGTTAGTAGGTAGCTTAATCGGTGGAGAATGGATAGTTCCTAATGCTATTGCTTGTCCAGATGGTACGATACAATTAAATAGTACAAATGTTGGGGTGGTTGCAAGTGGAGGAACTACAAATACTTTAGTTAAAAATACTTTAGGGGCGCAAGTAGGTAGTCTTATAGGTGGCGAGTGGATAGTGCCATCATTAGTTCAAGATATATTCATTAATGCTCAGTTTAAATTAGGCAATGATACTATGGAAACATTGACTATTGATTCTGATAGTGCAGGTGTTTATACTGCGACTACAAACGATGGCAGTAGTGGAACAATAACCTTTAATAAGAATGGTGGTGGTTATGTAGCTTTTAGCAATCCTTTAACTTTGGTTGCTACAGATACTTTAATTATTAAAAGAACAATAACAACGGCAGCAGGGTGGGTTAAAATAAGCGGAACATACTAATGAGTAAAAAATTTATATGGTATGGCAGTTTCCCAAGTGCTACTCTATTATTGGATTTATATTCTAATGCTTACTATGGATGGAGTGTAGCGAGAAGATTAAGTTCTACTTACACAGGTGCTTTAATTAGAATAAGGCGGTCAAGCGATAACGCTGAGACAGACATAGGATATAACGGAAGTAATGAATTAGATACAAGTGCAATAACTTCATTTGTCGGGGCTAACTCAGCATTTATAACTACCAAATATGACCAATCGGGGAATGGTAGAAACTTTGTGCAGACAACGGCAGCCAAACAACCACGAATAGTAAATTCGGGAACTTTAGAAGTTGAGAATGGTAAGCCAACTTGTGTTTATCTTTCAGACACTATAATGTCATTGACAGGGTTACCAACTCCAATGCCTTCAAGTGCTATGATGTATTACGTTATTAAATTAACAAAAACATCTGCATTAATAGTACACAACGGAAGTGGTAATAGTTCGGGTTCTGCTTGGTTAGATTATTATAACAATGGACTTACAACACCTAATGGAAGTTCAAATTCAGGCACAACATTATGGTATAAAAACGGAACTGTTTTAAGTAGCGTTACCCCCGATGTACTATACGATAATTTTATAAACACTAATGCTTTGATGTCTATCAAGGATATTAATATGACTATTGTAGGATGGAATGGTGCTATTTATGATGGATATGGTTCGCCATCATTCAATTTCGGGGGTTCATATCAAGAGGAAGTATTTTATGGAACTCAAGCAAATAGTCAAACAGGAATCGAAAATAATATAAAAACATTCTATGCACTTTAAATTTATAACAAAAAAAGAAGCTATTGATTTTATTCAAGTAGTTAATCAAGGTGAAAATATAGTTCCTTCATTGGAAAATATGACCACTTCATACGCTCAGCCAATTGATGTGTTAGGTGCATTCTATGTGATAGCCGATGCAGTAACAAGAAAGTATAGTACTGCTGAAGAATTTTATTTTGATGCGCCAATAGATACTACTCCTCCAACGCTTATGCCTTATGCAGTAGTTATCCCCGAAGTATATCAATGGGCATTTCCCGAAAATAAATTCATGTTAGGATTCTTTGAAATTCCATTAGATATTCACAACAATGAAAAGGTCGTAAACCTTGCATATTTTATGTGGGTGAATTTCAGAACTGAATTAGATAGTGGCAAGTACACAGATTTAAAACGTGCGCTTATGCCACTTTGGGACTATGTAGCGTTACAAGTAACTAACGGCAATATAGTAGTACTATGAGAGGTTTAATTCTATTTATAACGGCTTTAATACTTCAAGTATTATTCTATCCAATTGGGTTTACTTACTCGGTAATTCTAACCATTTGCAAAAGTGGGTATAAAGCTTTAGATAAATACTTATTCAATTGTGCAATAGCTGCCGACCAACACGCTAACACTTTCCTTGCTAAACTTTTTAATGACATAATGATTCAAGTAGGCGGTCATCAGTTTGGTAATCCCGATGAAACGATTAGTAGTGTTTTGGGCAAAAACGTAAAAAGTAAAAAATTGTCATATACAGGTAAGGTATTAAACTTTATCCTTAACCAAATAGATAAAGACCATTCAATAAAATCAATCGAAACACATTAATAATGAGCGCAATATTAGAAAGAATATCAGCACCCGAGGGTAGCTATCTTCAAACAGGAACAGCAGTAAATGATGAAGCTTGTAACGCATTCGTAGTAAACACAGATGCAGTAATAGCAGAAATCTACTACGATTCAGACACAACCTTCTCAACTAACTTAGCAAGTACTTTAGGTTTAGCAAGTCAAACACTTGTAGCAGGTCAAGTATTCTTTTGCAGAAGTGATAAGAAGTTTACAAGAATCAAATTAGCAAGCGGTTCAATCGTTAAGCACTAATGTTTGGAATAGGACTAAATATTAAACCGATATTTACAGGAGGAGCTACGCCTTCTTTATTAGCAATCGGTGCAAATACTAAGGCTTATTATGGCGATGCAGGTAATACTGTTGCGGATGTAACAACTGTACCTTTGACTACTACGGCAAATTCAATAATATTATTTTGCGCAGTAAGTAATGGAAGGTCTACTCAAACATTCCAAGACTCAAAGTCTAACTCTTGGGTTCAAGTAGGAACATCAATTCAGCCATCGTTTTATATTGATATTTACAAAAGTACTACCAATTTTAGAGGAACAAACCATACCTTTCAATATACGCAAGGTTCTGGATTCCCAAGTATTTTTATAGTTGAGATATTAGGCAATAGTCCTTCAGTAGATGTGGATGCTTCTAATTTAGATACTTCTGCTCCATTCCAAAGTAGTACAATAAATACAACGGCAATAAATGAAATATTAATTGCTTTAGTAAGTAGTGATGATGGTACAAGTATGCCGTACACTTTAACAAATTGGGGAGATGGATTCACAAACTTGTTAGACTACGATAGAAACACAGGTTATCAAAGCGCAATAGGTTACAAAATAGTTGCATCAACAGGAGCATACAAAGCATCTATGACACCTGTCGCAGGGGTTACACAAGTAGGATTTATAATAGCAGGTATAAAAGATAATTAATGATAGGAATAGGACTCAACATAAAATCAAAAGGTTTAGGAACAGGTACTCCTGTTGAAGTAGGGACTTACAACTTATCTTCTAATGCTTATGTAAGCACAGGCATATACTATAAAGATGCAAGTCTTAATAATATATTAGCTGCTACAATAGACTCTTATGTCTTTAAATCAGCAGGAACACATACTGTTTATTGGGATGGCTTAAACGATTTTAAAACAGTTGATATTTCAGCAGACCACACTTATTTTCCTATAGTTCAGATAATGTCTAACGTAGAAGCTACTTGGTTAAAACCAATTGGCAACTCTTCTACAGACTCATCGGGTAATTCTAAGCACGTTAATAATAAAACCTTCACAGGAATGGTTACTTGGCTTGATCCTGATGATGGTACAACTGAACACTATATCACTATATCGGGTTATTCAGAAGCACGAAGTTGTTTATCAAGAGGGTTGACTTCGACTTGGCAAAGTAGAACAGTATTATTACCTACCGAAAACACTCCATTGACAGGTGACTTTGTTTGTATTTCAAGTAATAAAAGGTTTGCTTTCTTTGCAGGTATAGGCCCTTATGGTAGTTCTTCTCCATCTTCGGCATCAGTATCTTTTGTCTATGCAGTTCGATTAAGTGATAATACTCAGTATGCTTTAAGTTCGGGTAGTTCAGTACAACTTAGTCAAGGGTTGTTATATCCTAATGCTATTAATGTAGTAACAGGTGCGCCTACAAATGTTATAACAGGCATTGCTTGTTATGGCGATTATTTATTTGTGGCAAGAGGTTCACAGAATACTATTGATGTTTACAACGTAGCAGGTACAAGTCCTACAGGTGCATTTGTAAGAACGATTACAGGCTATACTGCTCCTAAGAAATTAGTAGCTTCTTCAATTGGCATACTTTGGTTTATCCAAACAGTTGCAGGAGTATCAAGTGTAGTTAAAGGAACGATAAACGCAGGTACAGGAGAGGTAACAACAGGAACGCTAACAATTACAAACACTCCTGTAATCCCAGACTCTTTAGGTATATCTTACGATGGATTTAAACTTTATATTTTTGGTGCTGGTGCTGAGCAACAATTTTGGATATATGATGTAAATCCTGCCAATGGCACAGGTACAACTTACGAAACTAAATACGGATTAGCAGGTGGCTATAGAACTAATGGAGCAGCAAGTGCAACCAATAAGTTTTATGTTTCAGATTCTAACGCAGCAGGTACGGCAGTTTATTCTCATATTCCCGAGTCGTTTATTTGTGGAGGTTCATCAAGTATTTATCTTTCAGATTCAGGCAACGAAAGAATAAGAAAATATAACACATCAATGGTGTGGCAAGATGACTTGCAAACTATTCCTCTATTCTACTCTGTAGCTTCTAACAAATCCAATGCCGACTCTGTATTTATAGAGTATATGGAATTTCGCAGAGATGGTGGAGGTGTATGGACTTTAGCTTACAATTGGAGACATTCATTAGCAAATAAATTCTTTTTAGATGGTGCGGTTTATTCGCATATGGATAATAATATAGCAGTATTTGACAATGTAGATACTTATTCTAACGGTAAAACTTACGCTTTATTAAACTATTACTCAGGTGCTACAAGTTACACCGCAGGAAGCTTTGTTCCTTATCCTGAATATGTACAATTAGATTATACATCTGGTAGTGAGAATGTAGTATTCAATACAGGAGTAAATAATTTAGGCGCATTTGCTAAAGTTTATATTGAAAAAGGCACAGGTCACAGATTTAGATTTACAGGTGATAGAAGCATAGGAAGTACAGCAGGAAAGATAAGAAAGACTCCATTAACAGGATTCGATGGTAGCTTAAGACCTACATTTGGAACTGAAGTAGACTATTGCACATTTACTACTCCTTTAACTGCTAACGATGCTTTCAGAGAATTAACTTCAAGTCCTACAATATTAGATGATGGTACTATAGTTTATTTCCAACCTACTTTAAACGGAGAATCTAACACTAAAACAACAGGCTATCACATAGGATTAAGCAAAGATGGTTATACATCTCCAACAGCTCAAACTAATAGAGGAACGATAAGAGAATATTACGGAGAACACGCTTCTGAATATGGTATGTTTGATATTGGAAGCAATACAAATAATCCTGGAGGAATGGTTACAAGTGCAGGTAATTTCCTAATTATTAACGAACACGATGAGTTTTGGAAACAAGCACAAACAAATATTATGGCGATGTATTCTAACATCGGTTTAAAAGTTTGTCACTTTGGTATTACTACTCCAGATGCTTTAGCTTTATATGGTCAGATAGCTTCACCACGATCCGCAGGAAATACATTATCTACACAGGCTACTTTGGTAAGTTCTGACAAAATAAGATTTATTGGAAACGATGAAAGTGTTCAGAGTGCTGCTCAACTTTGGGAGATAACAGGATTGTCTTCTATTGAGACAAGAGAACTTACTTTGATTCCTCCTCCTAATTATGCGCCTATTGATGGCAGCGATGTATTTGTAGGGTTAGTAGCAAAACAAACTCCTTTAATAGCTACGGCTAAAGTAACAATGAGTACTACTCCATATACAGTAGATGGAGATAATTACTTCTTAACTTATACAAATAGAAATAGCGTTGATTTATTCAAGTCAGTAAGCGTAAAGTATAGAGGTCGCTCAGATGCAGGTTCAACTAATCAATTTGTAAAGTTTGATTTAACTCCTACAGGGTTAAGTACTAAAGCTACTTTAACAGGTAAGATTAGTTTTAATGAAGATAACCCTATCAATGCAGGGACACCTGCGGAACAAGGTGCTTATTTTAGAGTTTACGATAGTGCAAATAAAAAGCTAATAGAAATCTATTCTAAAGTGGTAGGCGATGATACTAATAATTACACTACGTTATACGCTAATAATACTGTAATGTTTACGATGAAAGATAGAAACCCATCTTCGGGAAAGTTCGGTCAGTTATTTAGTTTTACCACTAAAAAAGCACAAGCATTTAAGATAGAATGTTCAGCAGCAGGGGTAAGATTTCAATACTATAATTATAATAGAGATGACAGAACTACTACTGCTTATGATTCGGGAGTAATAGCAGTTGCTGAAGTAGGTGCTAATTGGGCGAATATAGACTATGCAAGAATAGATATGATGGTTAGTACAGTACCTGCATCAAACGACCACGGAATGACAATAGATAACTTAGTAGAAAAATATGAATAATATAGACCAAATAACATTAGACAGAATCGAACTATTAAGAGTATCTTTAAAACAAGAGGCGAAGGATATTTACAGAGACATTTGTAAAGCTTTGAATGGTCGTGCAATATGCCGATTCGCTCACACTTATCGAAGTAATAAAGAGCAAGATTTGTTATACGCTAAAAGACCAAAGGTAACAAATGCCAGAGGTGGTGAATCTTACCACAATTACGGATTAGCAATTGACATCGTTCTATTAAAAGATAAGAACGGAGATGGTACATTTGAGAGTGCAAGTTGGGAAACTAACGTAGACTTCGATGGCGATGGTGTAGCCGATTGGCAAGAGATAGTAAAAATATTTAAGTCTTACGGATGGGAGTGGGGTGGCGATTGGAAATTCACAGATATGCCCCACTTTCAAAAGACTTACGGACTTTCAATAAAACAATTACAATTCAAAACTAAGAACTTAGGAGGTTCAAACTTTTTGATATGAGAAAACTTACCATACAACTAATAAAACTTAATTCTACTTTGCCAAAAAATGAATCTTCTCTACGCTATCATTACAGGCTCATTAAAGGTGCTTGCAAGCTCCTTATTAACTTACTTTTTAAATCGAAAACCAAATGATAAAGACAATCATAAACGACTTCAATAGTTGGGTGTATTCATACTCAGAAGAAATCTTTGGAATACCCTTAGGCTTTGTCATAGTTGACAGATTCCAACTAAGGAACGAATTAATACATACTATTTTTACAATCTTCTCTGCATTAGTAAGTGCTTACCTTGTACACTTATTAAAGAAAAAGAAATTTCATTTAGAATTTAAAACATTTATAAAAAACATATTTAAACGATGATAGCAATAATAGGGACAGTACTATTCACAATGAGTCTAATCACTATAATAAGTAAGGATGATGATGACTATGATAATTTCCACCCAGACACCGACATATGAAAAAAATATTTAGCAAAAAGAACTTTAGAACCTTTCGTCAAATCTATACTTATTTAGGTGGTGGTGCAATGGCATCTTACTTTACATTGTATGGAATCCCTTTAGATACACAGGCTAAGGTGTATTTTTGGTTTGGTGTGGGTGCATTTATTGTCCAGTTTTTATGCGATTCTACTAAGGAAGTTTTACCGAGTTTAAAACCCGATCCAAAAAGATGAAGTATATTTTAATCATATTACTTTTAATCGGTTGTTCTGCTGAAAAGCGATGCCAAAAAGCTTTAAGTAAAGCAGAGCGTTTAGGGTGTATATCTTATAAAAGTGATACCATCGTAAGGCTTGACACAATTAAGGGCTTTAGAATAGATACATTCGTTAAATTTCACAATGAAATAGATACTTTAATAGTAGATAGTGGAGGGATTAAAGTAGTAACGGTAATAAAATGGAAAACAAAAGAGATTGGACAAATTGTGTCCAAAAAGGATTCTGTTATTAAATACCTGCAAATCACTAAACATCACAATCATACTAAAATAATTCATAAGATTCCGTGGTGGTATTTTATCATTCCCTTTTTATTAGCAATGATGCTGATAATAGTCATCATTAAGAAATAAATTAATAGCCATTCATTGAGTGGCTTTTTTTATACTCTTTGATTTTCAAATAGTTAGCGCAATATTGTAAAATATATTTGTGGGTTCAATTGTGACCACATATATTTGCACTACCATTATGAAAGAAACAACATTAAAATTCAGAACTGAGAGCAAGTTGAAAGACAAGCTACTCAAAAAAGCTAAACGCTACAACCTATCAGTAAGCGAAATTATGCGTAGAAAGTTAAACGATGACAACGATAAACATTTATTTATATGAGCCATTTAAAACCACAATATCCAAACGTATACTGCCTTAGATTTGGAAAGCCATTTGCAGTAACACCACAACAATTTCAAGAGTGGAATAGCGACAACGAAAGTTGTGAAGCAATCTCTAAAGAGGAGTTTATTCAATTTTGCAAAATCTCATTAGAAGAACGCAAAGATAAAGTAAGAAGAATGAAAATGCTTGAGCCTATCTTCGCTGAAATATTCACCCCTTATGTATTTAAATAATGGAAAAGATATATTTAAAAGGAACTGATGTTGAAGGTATAGAGATTACCTGCTCAATAGATGCCAATTTAAGAGTAGATAGAATACTAAAGGTAGTACTTTATTCTTTCGGTGCATCAACTCAATTGCCCGACTTCTCAGATGGCTTCTTAGGTGGGATGTTTCACTACTGCCAAGTAAGAATGAACCAAGAAGTAAAGTGGGGAGAGTTACAAACTAAATTTAGAAGAAGACTTGGAGAAACTATAATCATTGAATCAGAAAGTGGTTATGTAAATGCCCTTTGGGAATTTGAAAAGAAAACAGAAACGGATAACACAATGAACGATTTAAACAAATAAAAAATGTCACAAATAATAAACATCAGCATAGACCTCAATAAGATTGAGAGTGCTAAAATCAAAACAGTAACCTTAAAGAGTGGTAAAGTAGCTAAGTATTTAGATGTAACTGTTTTCACAAAGGATGAAGCCGACACTTACGGCAATAACGCTTCAATGACTATCTCACAAACTAAAGAAGAAAGAACTGCTAAAGCACCTGTAACCTACATAGGTAATGGTAAGGTAGTATTCTCAGCCGATAGCGTTGTTAAAAGTGCGCCACAAACTAACAATAATGATTTTGAAATTGATAGCTTACCTTTTTAATTATGACTACTAAATCAATCTATCAAAAACTGCTTGAGTTTCAAACTAACATCGAATCAATAAAAAAGGATGGTAAAAACTCCTTCTTTAAAAAACCCGATGGTCGTGCATCAAGCTACGCAACATTGCCTAATATCTTAGAGAATGTTAAACCGATTCTTAACGCTTTAAAATTGGTGCTTACTCAGCCGATAGTTAACGGAGAAGTATTCTCTATAGTTACCTGCACCGAGACAGGCGAGAGTGTAACAAGTTCAGTAAGCTTGCCTACTAATTTAAACGCTCAACAAATTGGATCAGCTATAACTTATTTCAGAAGATACACCCTTACAAGTTTATTAAGTTTAGAAATTGACGAAGATGATGACGGCAATAAAGCCTCTGGTAATAATCAGAAACCTGCTCAATCAAATGAGAAACTTTACTTAAATGAAGGTGCTGATTTGAACAAAGCTTTAGCATACATCAAAGGTAAAGGCTTAGAAGGTGTTGCTACTATTGAAAAGAAATATAGATTTACCGATGCCATTAGACAACAATTAATCTTAGCAAGTAAATGAAAATTATAGCAGTAACAATAGACAGTCTTCGCAGTAGAAAAGATAAGACGTGGTCAATTACTTTAGGGACTCAAGAGTTAACTCCAGATGAGTCCCTGGAAGTGATGAAGCTTAACGGTAAACTTTGCTTTGCAGGTTTTAAGATAGACCCTTTTACAACCGAGGAAACGAACTTAATAGATTCTTTGGAAGGTACACCCGACTTGAATGCTAAGAGTCTATCAGAAAGGCTTAGAAATGTACTTTATGTTTGGTTTAAGCAGAACCCTAAAGGCTTTAAAGAGTTTAGTTCTTTCTATGAATTTTATATGGGCCAATATATTGACAACGTGAAATCAAAACTCGAAAGCTAATGGAACTAATAATATCAATAATCCTATCAAATACCCTTGTAATTAGTGCTTGGTGGTGTGGTGTCTTAATCAAAAAGAATAGCGAAATAGAAGATAATATCGAATTATGAACATCGAATTAAACAACATCCGTACAAACATTCTAACAAGCAAAGACTTCGCCAGGTGGAGAAGATGGTTAGACATTCAGATTAGAAGAACAGAACACGCAATCAACATTAAAAACCAACAAAATTAACCAACAAAAAAATGCAAACAATTAATTATGACTTATTTAAATTCAAGTCAAACAACCGCAAAATTTCAGAGTCTAATATTAATAGACTAAAAAAATCAATCCAAGAAATTGGGTATTTAAATTCAAAGCCTATAACCGTTGATAAAAATCTATTTATTATAGATGGGCAACATAGATTTGAAGCTTGTAAAAGATTAGAGTTGCCCGTTTTATATGTCATCGAAACTTTTATTGATGGCGATAGAGCGATGGTTAATTTAAACGCAAATCAATCAATTTGGAGATTAAGTGAGTACATTGAATCTTATGCAGAACAAGGTATTCATTGCTATGTAGTGCTAAGAGATTTTGAAACTAAATACAAATTAGGTTCTTCAAATAACATAATCATTCTTTTAGGAAGTGGTTTTGCAAAACGTATTCGTGAAGGCAAGAATTTGACAATTAATCCAAAAGCAGAAAAGATTGTAGAATTTATATTGTCGGCAAAAGAAAGTATACCATTTGCACTAACGGCAAAATTTGTTGCAAGTGTTACAAGATTACACGAAGTAGCAAACTCTGGCGATATAAGTAAAGTGTTGTATAGTATTCAATCATTAAAACAGATGGCAAATACTACTGATTATTTAATTGCATTTGAGAATATGATTAACAAAGGAAGGCATACAAGTAATAAAATATCGTTGATAGTATAAATCAACAAAATAATTTTTTTAATTAAAAATAAAGTATTATACTTGCAGAGTGTTATTGAAGTGTCGAGTACTTCAAATTAAATAACAAAAGACTTTAGCCACGTTTACAGGGACTACTCGACAGTACCTGTGAATTGTGGCTTTTTTATTTAACAAAAAAAATGGCAACAGGTAAAAAATCGTTTATTCTATACTGTGATTTAATTCATACAGTTGAAAAAATGCCAGATGAAAAGGCAGGTGAACTGTTTAAACACATCTTAGAATATGTAAATGATAACGACCCAATTACTGAAGATTTAATTATTCAGTTAACTTTTGAACCAATAAAGCAACAATTAAAAAGAGACTTAAAAGATTGGGAATCAGAGAGAATGAGTAGGTCAAACGCAGGTAAATTAGGTATGGAAAAAAGATGGCATAACAAAGATAACACCGATAACAAAGCTATAACAAAACATAACAGTGTTATAAAACCGATAACAAACATAACTGATAATGTAACTGTAAGTGTTAATGTAAATGATAATGTTAAAGTAAATAATATAGAGGAGCGCAAATTAAAATTTGCTGACACACTAAAAAGTTTTAACAATACTTATGATAGAAATTTACTTTTGGAATTTTACAAATATTGGACAGAGCCTAATCAATCAAATACTAAATTTAAAAAAGAATTAGAAAAAACTTGGGACTTATCACGCAGACTTGAAACGTGGGCAAAGAATGATAAGAACTTTAGCAAACCGAAATCAACAGAGATTCCAAAAATAGATACATCACAAAATACTTACATAGACATAACCCCCGACAAATGGATATAACATTAATTAATTCCGAAATTGGTAAAAAACCAACACCTATACAACCGATTCCTAAAGCGGTAATCAGAAGTATGTGGCAAACGATGGGTAATTCTCGTTGCAGTAACAACAAACCTTTTATTATTGATGAACTTGCCGAGAAGTTTATATCTTACTTTAGCAATGTAACGCAAAAAGGA
>Ga0075464_10000403_pt1 | contig 18625 bp, 13 predicted proteins | sample DEB19_08_DNA_5_FD_75068 | JGI IMG/M metagenome (GOLD analysis project Ga0075464, IMG submission 75068) | Aqueous microbial communities from the Delaware River and Bay under freshwater to marine salinity gradient to study organic matter... | ecosystem: Environmental > Aquatic > Marine > Coastal ...
AAAAAGAAGGCTCGCCACAACAACGCCGATTGCTGCCGCCAATGAGGGGTCTTTCATCGCTAGACCAGACAAAACCATTGTCAAAAGCAACGCGAATTCACCGGTCATTCCCGGGTCTTGTGGGGCGGTTTGGCGGTAGCCGATGGCGATCAAGATGCCGGCAACCAGTATTGTGGCAATAAAAACTTGCAGCCCCATGCTGAGTGTGATCGCGCCTAACAACGCCACGATGGCATGTGTCCGCAGGCCCGCTTTCATCACGCCTGGCTTGTGTAGGCGTTCTCGGACGGTTCCAATGAGCAAACCAATGCTTAATGCCGTGATTAATCCAATGAGAGATTGATTCCAATTCATGTTTTCATCTGAGTTAGTTTGCGTATCCGACAACTTGAATCAAGTTATCGTTTAACGTGATTGAGCTCAGGAGAATACACAAGGTGCCGTTTGGTGTCGATGGGACTGATGATTTAGGTTACCTACTCGTTGATCGCTTCTGCGAGATTTGTTCAAAGTTTGTATGCCAATTAAAGAAATTTGTCATAAATGTCACGTATTTGTCATGTTTAAACGTCACACTGGCAGAATGTTTAGACAGGTAAGCCCATGACGAAAGCGACGACAGGCATCGCGCCACCTACGCCACACAGTACCAAGGTCGAATGGCTAGACCGCGACCTGAGCCTGCTGGCATTCAACGTCCGCGTGCTGGATTGGGCCAAACGACCAGATGTGCCGATGCTCGAGCGCCTGCGTTATTTGTGCATCGTGTCCTCCAACTTAGACGAATTTTTTGAAGTGCGTGCGGCTTTGTATGCCAGCCGCGAACACCCCATGGTGTCTTTGGATGCGGCGGGTGAACAGGCACAACTCGCGCTGAGCACCGTGGCTCACGCACTGGTGGATGAGCAATACACGCTCTACAACGATGTGCTGATGCCTGCTTTTGCCAAAGAGGGGGTGCGTATCTTGTCGTATGGCGAGCGCACGTTGGCGCAACACCAGTGGGTCAAAGCTTTCTTTGAACGTGAAGTGCGGCCCTTGCTGTTACCCATTGGCTTAGATCCTGCACATCCGTTCCCGCAAGTTGCCAACAAGTCGCTCAATTTCATTGTTCGCATGTCTGGCAAAGATGCCTTTGGTCGTGACAACGAAATTGCGATTGTCAAAGTTCCCCGCAGTTTGCCGCGTTTGATCCCGTTGCCTGAGAAGCTTTCGGGCAAACGCCAGTTGTTTGTGTCCATCTCCAGCGTGATCCGCGCGCACTTGAAGGATTTGTTCCCAGGCCGTGTGGTCGGGGAGTTCTCGCAATTCCGAGTGACGCGTCATTCGGATCTTTCCGTCGATGAAGAAGATGTGAAGAACCTGCGTACTGCCTTGCGTAAAGGTTTGGTGCACCGCAACTATGGGCAAGCGGTTCGCTTAGAGGTGTCGTCGGGTTGCTCTGAATTTTTGTCTGACTTTTTGTTGCATCAGTTTGAGTTGCCCGCATCGGCTTTGTACCGCGTGCATGGCCCTGTGAACTTGGTACGTTTGAACCAGCTCATCGATTTGATCGACAACCCCAAGTGGCTGTTTCCCCGTTACAACGCCAGCTTTCCGCAGCAGATGGTGAGCAATGGCTCTATCTTTGAGCGTTTGCAAGCTGGCGATGTGATGATTCACCAGCCCTACGAGAGCTTTGACGGCGTGCTGTCGTTCCTTCGCGAAGCTGTGCTTGACCCCGCCGTACTGGCTATCAAACAAACCATTTACCGAACCGGTGCCGACTCGGTGCTGATGGAGCTGTTGCGTGAGGCGGTGCAGCGCGGTAAAGAAGTGACGGTCGTGGTGGAGCTGAAAGCCCGCTTTGACGAAGAAGCCAACATCAATTGGGCTGAAAAGCTTGAATACATTGGTGCTCAAGTGGTGTACGGCGTGGTGGGTTTGAAGACGCATGCCAAGATGTTGCTGGTGTCTCGCCGTGAAGGGCGCAACATTCGCCGCTATGCACATTTGTCGACCGGTAACTACAACCCTCGCACCGCTAAGCTTTATACCGATTTGAGCCATATCACGTGTGACCCAAAGCTCACACAAGACGTCGAAAGTGTCTTCAATTTATTGGCCAATCAGAGCAAGATTCCGCGCTTGAACAAGGTGATGATTGCGCCGTTCCAATTGCAACGCAGTTTGATCGACAAGGTGGAGGCGCTTGCACTGGCCGCCGCGAAAGGTGTGGCCAGTCGCATCATTTTGAAGATGAACACGCTGACAGATGAAAAGCTCATGGAGGCTTTGGTGCACGCGGGGCAAGCTGGGGTGCAGATTGATTTGATCATTCGCGGTGCGTGCATGTTGCCCGCGCAGAGGCCGGGTGTGACGGACAACATCCGTGTGCGCTCCATCATTGGTCGTTTCTTGGAGCACTCGCGGGTGTTTTATTTCCTGACCGGTAACGATGAATCTTTGTATTTGTCGAGTGCCGATTGGATGAATCGCAACATGTTGCGTCGCGTCGAGTTGTCATGGCCTGTGGAAGATGCGGCTTTGCGCAAACGTGTGCTCGACGAGTGTTTGATGGTGTATTTGCGCGACGACGTGGACGCTTGGCGCATGAATGCACAGGGTGAGTACACGCGTGTGCAACCGACCAAGCCCAGACGCACATCAACCAAAACAACCGCTGTGGCCCCTGTTGTTCAAACGCACGGGGCACAGGCCGCCTTGATGGCACTTTACGCAGATAACAAGATGTGAGGTTCGTATGGACTTGATTTTGTGGCGCCACGCCGAAGCTGAGAATGCACCAGAAGGTGGCGATGACTTGTCTCGCCCGCTGACAAGCAAAGGCGAGCGCCAAGCGATGCGTATGGCCGCATGGCTAGACCGTCACTTGCCCGAAGGCACCCGCGTGTTGGTGAGTCCATCCCGTCGCACGCAGCAAACGGTGGCGCCTCTAGGACGTAAATTTAAGTTACGCGATGAGCTGACACCCGAGGCGTCGCTTGAAGATATCTTTACGTTGCTCAAATGGCACCCGGAGACTGGCCCGCAACTGAAAGGCCCCGTGTTGTTGGTGGGCCACCAGCCATATTTAGGCAACATCGTGTCGCGGTTGCTCGGCATGAATGAGGACGCATGCGCCGTCCGTAAAGGCGCTGTTTGGTGGCTGCGCACCCGTGTGCGCGACGGTCAAGTGCAAACTGTGCTGTTAACCGTCGCGTGTCCTGAACTTATTTCGCGTTCGTGGGACGACCGGTCTTGATGGTCGGCACGTTGCTCAGTGCAGCTTTGAACTGAATGTCGCTCATGGCGGCGAGGGCTTTGACGCCAGCACGCAGCAATTCGCTTTTCTTCACAGATTGACCGAGCTTGCCAGCGCGCACTTTGAGGCTGTCGATGACCACGTATTCGTCTTTAGGAATCGTGAAGCTGTCGCGGACCAACTTGGCTTTTTTGACTTTGGCAGGCTTAACAGCTTTAACTGGCTGAGCAGGCTTAGTCGTGGCTGATTTGACGGGGGCTTTTTTGACGGCAGTTTTTGTCGTCACTTTTTTCACCACGGGCTTCGTCGCGACTGGTTTTTTTGCGACTGGTTTCTTCGCAACAACTTTTTTAACGGTGGCCGTTTTAGTTGCAGGGGCCTTGGCAGCAGCTTTGACGAGGGGTTTTTTGACTGCGGTGTTCACGTGTAGATCCTTGGTGATTTAAAGAGTAAACAGTTTATACCGTTTAATTTAAAATGCCAAGTGTCATATGTGTCATGGTTTTGTCATGAAGTCAAAGGCCCAGGATGCTTTCTGCCATGACAGTGATTCTTGTTTCAGTAAATGCGCAGATTGTGGGTAGTCGCTGGCCCAAGTTTCGGGCGCGGTGAGTGTGATGCGTTGCTTGTGGTCGTCGCAGTGCAGGGCTAGCGCTAAGTGGTCTGGGTCTTGACGGGCATGACAAAGAATCAAGCTCAGTCGCAAGGCCATCAGCAGTTTGGCGAATTCATTTTCTTCCAGCTCTACTTCAAGCTTTTTCAGTTTGCCACGTTGTCCCAACACCAGCAGGCCGAGTCGGTGAAGCTCTGGCATGCTGAAGCCCACGAGGTCGGCGTTGTCCAAGATGTAGGCGCCATGCTTGTGATAGTCGCTGTGCGAAATGGCTGCACCTACCTCATGCAACTGGGCGGCCCAATTGAGTTTTCGGCACAACCGGTCCATCGACCCCATGGCTGCATCCGCTTCCTTGGACCTGAGGCACATGCCTTGGAGCAAATGCAGTGCAACTTGTCCGACGCGTTGGCCTTGTTGCGGGTCGACTGAAAACTTGACAGCCAAGCGTTGCACGGATAAATCGCGTGTGTCGGTGTTGTGGTCTTCACGCTCCACCATTTCATAGAGCACGCCATGACGCAGGGCGCCTTGTGCCACGTAGAGCGTGGTGATTTTTAAGAGCACCATCAAGGCACGCAAGATGCTCACGCCGCCGCCAATCACGGCCTGACGGTCTTCTTTCAGCCCTTCGAGTTGCACCTTGCTGACGTTGCCCGCACGGACCAAATATTTCACCAACCAGTCCAGCCCATCCATGCTGATTTCGCCTTCAGGGAACCCAGCCAGCGCCAAAATCTCAGCGACTGCACCCACGGTGCCCGATGCACCGTAGGCTTTGGTCCATTGGCTGCGAGGGTAGGTTGTGAGCGCTTCTTCAAGAACGGCTTGCGCCGCAATTTCTGCGCGGTAAAAAGTTTGTTCGGTGAACTCGCCGGTTGGAAAGTACTTCATCGACCAAGCCACGCTGCCGACGCGAAACGAGGCTGTTTCTGTGGCGTCAAGGCTGTGTCCCAGCACCAACTCTGTGGAGCGCCCCCCAATGTCGACGACCAAACGCCGTTCGTTGTCGCTCGGTAGCAAGTGCGCCACGCCTTGGTAAATCAGACGGGCTTCTTCGGTGCCTGCAATGACTTCGATGGGGAAGCCTAAAATTTCGCAGCCCCGTTGCAAAAACTCTTCTCGGTTTTTGGCTTCCCGCAGGGTTTGTGTGGCGACGGCGCGCACCTGTGATTTTTTAAAGCCGGACAAGCGCTCGGCAAAACGCGCCAAGCAGTCCCAGCCACGTTGCATGGCTTCTGGGGTGAGGTTGCGGTCCTCATCCAGGCCATTGCCTTGACGAACTGTTTCTTTGAGATAGGCTATGCGTTGAATTTGTCCGTGGTCGTAACGGCCAATTTCAAGGCGAAAGCTGTTGGAGCCCAAATCGATAGCTGCGAGGAGTGTGCCGTGTTTCATGAAAACAATATTACCGTTTTTTCATGACAAAAATATGTCATATCGTTGTCATGGTGATTACCCAAAATAGGGTGCTTGTCGTCGATCAAAATTTACTTTCAACGCGTTAAAGGAATGTCCAGATGAATCGCCCTCTGATCTCTGCTGTTGCGCTTGCCGTCAGCCTCTTTGCCCACGCGACTGTCAATGCCCAAGCTACGCCGGTAGTCCAAGGGCCGGAGGCCGTGGCTGACTGGTTCAATTCGGGTAAATCTTTCATCGAGCAGGGTAAAGCGCTGCACGACAACAACCGCCGTGCCAAAAACGTGATTTTGTTTGTAGGCGATGGCATGGGCATCAGCACCATCACGGCGGCCCGCATCTTGGAAGGCCAGCTCAAGCGTCAACCCGGCGAAGAAAATCGCTTGTCTTTCGACCGCTTCCCCTACACCGCCTTGTCCAAAACCTATTCTTGGGATCAGCAAACCTCTGACTCTGCCCCAACCATGACGGCCATCGCCACCGGTTACAAGGCGCGTGAAGGCATGTTGTCGGTCAACCACACCACCGCCCGTGGTGAATGCAACGCAGCTGTGATTGATTCCAAAAAAGTACGCAGCGTGCTCGAGCACGCTGCTGATTTGGGTAAGTCCACTGGCATTGTGTCCACGGCTCGCATCACCCATGCCACCCCAGCAGCCTTGTATGCCCACACGGCCATGCGCGATTGGGAGGCTGACGCCAACTTGCCCAAGACCGATGTCAACACAGGTGCTGCATGCCAAGGTGCCGAGAACGCCGTGAAGGACATTGCGCGCCAAATGATCGAGGTGTCGCCCAGCGTGCGCAAAAGTCTGAAGGTGGCCATGGGCGGTGGCCGCACCTATTTCATGCCAAATTCTGTGATCGATCCTGAGTACCCCAAAGACAAAGGCCGTCGTTTGGATGGCCGTGATTTGACGCAAGAGTGGGTGACCTCTCGCAGTCCATACGGCCGCGCGGCCTACGCTTGGAACAAGGCGCAATTCGATGCGTTTGAGCCCGCCAACAACAGCTACTTGCTTGGTTTGTTTGAGCCTTCGCATGCGCAATACGAAGCCGACCGTGCCAACGACCCCGCTGGCGAACCCTCATTGACCGAGATGACGGACAAGGCCCTGCGTGTCTTGCTGAAAGATCCCAAGGGCTTCTTCCTGCACGTGGAAGGTGGCCGCATTGATCACGCCCACCACGCAGGCAATGCCCACCGTGCTTTGATCGACACCATCGAGTTTTCCAATTCGATCCAGCGCACGGTGGATGTGTTGAAGGCGGCGGGTGCGTTGGAGGATACATTGATCATCGTCACCGCTGACCATAGCCACACGTTCACCATCGCAGGCTATCCCAGCCGCGGTAACAACATCTTGGGCCTCGTGCGTGAAGTGCCTGCAAAGGACGGCGCAGCGCTTAAAAATAGCCTGGACGCCAATGGCCGCCCCTTCACCACGTTGGGCTACGCGAACGGACCCGGGGTTCGTGCGGGTGGTCGCCCAGACTTGACGAATGTGGACACGACTGATGTGAATTTCATGCAAGAAGCCACCGTGCCACTGGCCTCTGAGACCCATGCCGGTGAAGATGTGGCGATCTATGCACGTGGCCCCAAAGCTCATTTGGTGCGCGGCTCGATGGAGCAAAACTGGATCTTCCACGTGATGATGGAAGCGCTGAAATAATTTTTAGATAGCTGTTGGCGGTCTACCATTTTGAAAACACGCGCGCTCACTTTTTTGCTTTCGTTCACTGTGGCTGGGTTGCTGGCTGTTGCTGCGCATGCCCACGAAGCTGTGCCCCTTGCTGCACGTTATGTGGTGACGGTAGAGCGTGCATCTGCTGGCAAGCATCGCGACAAGCCCCAGCATCACACTTGGTACTTTTACCGAGATGCGCAGCGGATTGCCGTGCTCAAGGGAAACGTGGACGAGGTGTGGTACCGCGATGCCCAGCAGCGCATCAGCTTCGAGCGTGTGTTTCATGACGACCAGCGTGTGGTCGACTACAGCACAGGGGAGCTGGCCACCTTGCAGGTCAACGTCGATTGGGCCTCGTTGTCCCGCTTTGTTGACTCTGCGGAGTTGGCGCAACTCAAGCTGGTTTCACAGCAGGGCAAGGGGCGCGACACTCGAATGCATTTGCGAGGAAGGCTGGGCAAGGTGCTTCTCGACGTGGATTGGTTGCCTGCGCTTGAACTGCCTCAACGCCTGACACGCCACGTACAAGGCGTCAGCACGGTGCGTATGCAGCTCGTGGCGACGGCACAGACCCCTCAATCCAACTGGCCTGTGGCCGGCGAGAAGTCTGCCCACTACTTGCATTTGGATGCGGCTGATTTTGGCGACATGGACTACGACCCCGTGGTGCGTCAGTCAGAGGCCTTGGACGCACGCTTGGGATGGCGAGCCTCACACAAGCACGATTGATGCGTGACTGGCCTTATGTTTGTAGCTCGGCGCACACCTGAGCCAAGCTGGGGCGCATGGCCGGCTCGTCCCCCATGCACTGTTGTGCGAGGTGGGCCAATGCCTGATGCAGGTGAACGTCGTCGGGTGTTGCATCACACTGCAAAGCCAACTCTTCCAGCAGGCAACCCAGAGCGCGCACTTCGAGTTTTTCTAAACCTTGAGCCAGTGTTGCATCACACACATCGAAAAATGCAGCAGCGCCAAAGTCGCTCAGCAAGGCGTCGCCCTCTGCGGTGTGCAAGATGTTGTGGGCGTACAAGTCGCCATGCGTGATGCCGCGTGCGTGCAAGTGCTGCGTGGCTGATGCAATGCCCTGCGCCATACGCAGCGTGGTTGGCCAGTCAAAGCGTTGGTGGGCGGGGTACACATCGCGTGTGCAGCTCTCTAGGCTGGGTGGGCCAGCGAGGTTGCCAAACGCGGGCGCAATTAGCGGCATCACCAAGGCTTGCGTGTGGTCTGGGTGCTCGGTCACGCGGCCCATGGCCGACACCACATGTGGGTGTGCGCCTGCGTGCATGCAGGCTGCCATTTCGCAGTCGGGCAACCCATCGCTGGTGACGGCGCCTTTGAACAGCTTTACGGCTACGGTTTGTGCGCCTTCTTCGTGGCGCAGCACCGCTTGATGAATCACACCGGATGCACCTTCGCCCAATGGGTGTTGCAGCTGCAAGCGTTGCCATGCAATGTGCGGCGTGGGGGCGTTGGCCAGGGCTTGTGCCTCTAGCGCGTGTGCAAAGGGGTTGCCCGCAAACGCCAGCCAAGTGAGACGGGGCAGTTGCAGCAGCCATTCGGGTAGCGCGGTCAGTTGATTGGCTGAGATGCGCAGTAGCTCTAAGCGCTTGCAGTGGGCCAGCTCGGGTGGCAAGGCGCGTAGCTGGTTGCCGGCCAGCATCAGCTTTTGCATGTGTGCGCATTGGCCAATCTCTGCGGGCAGTTCGGTGAGTGCGTTGTCCGTCAAGATGAGCCAGCGCAAGAGCGGTGGCAAAGCCTTGGGCGACACGTGCGAAATGCGGTTGGCTTTGAAACCCACCATGCTGAGCTGCGTGCATTGGCCCAGCACTTCGGGCAGTTCGGTGAAGGGGTTGTCTGAGCAAAAAATCACGCGTAGCTTGTGCAAGCGTGGCAAGTCGTCGGGCAGGGCGCTCAGTTGGTTGCCAGATAAATCTAAGATTTCCAGAGAGTCGGCAAGGCTAAAAATTTCTCGCGGAAATTCGGTCAAGCCGCATCGCATTTGCAGGCGTTTGATGTCCGTCAGTTCACCACGGCGCAGCTGTTCAAGTGTGTGCATGTTTAGAGCGGGATCAGTTTGACGGTTAACCCCACCAAGGCACAAAGGCAGATGACTTCCATCACGCTGCGTTTGTATTTGAAAAGTGCCACCGCCGCGCCCACCGCAATCAGGGCCGAGCGCGCATCAAATGCACCTGCAAAGCCTTCGGGCCACAACAGGTGATAGCCAAAGAACAAGGCAAGGTTGAGCACCACACCCACCACCGCTGCTGTGATGGCGGTGAGCGGGGCTGTGAACTTGAGGTTGCGGTGCGTGCTCTCGACCAAGGGGCCGCCCGCCAAGATGAAGATGAACGAGGGTAAAAACGTGAACCACGTCACCAAGCAGGCAGCCAATGCACCTGCTGCAAACAAGCTCTCAGGGCCGAGTAGCGCTTTGACATAGCCGCCGATGAACGCCACAAACGCCACCACCATGATGAGCGGGCCGGGCGTGGTTTCGCCCAAGGCCAAGCCGTCCATCATTTGCGTGGGCGTGACCCAGCCAAACTGGCTGACCGCACCTTGGTACACATAGGGCAGCACGGCATACGCGCCACCAAAGGTGAGCAAGGCTGCTTTGGTGAAGAACCACGCCATTTGCGTGAACCCATGCTCCCACCCCAACACGGCGCACAACACGCCCATGGGCACGGCCCATAGCACCACGCCTGCACCCAGTACTTGCGCCAAACCTGCGAAGCTGAAATGTGCGTGCGCGGGTGGTGGCGTGTGGTCGTCAATCAGCGCGGGGCCATAAGTCGCGTTCGACGCACCATGCCCCCCGCCGGTTTGAAACGTGTGGGGCGACACGCGCCCACCGACATAGCCCACGGCAGCGGCCACGCCGATGATGAGTGGGAAGGGCACGTCCAGCGCAAAGATGGCCACGAACGATGCTGCCGCAATGGCCCACAGCACCTGGTTCTTCAGCGCCCTTGAGCCAATGCGATGCGCTGCTTGCACAACGATGGCGGTGACAGCGGGCTTGATGCCAAACAACAAACCGGCCACCCAAGGCACATCGCCAAACGCGATGTACACCCACGACAACGCAATGAGGATGGCCAGCGAAGGCAATACAAACAAAGCCCCTGCCACCACACCGCCCCAACGCTTGTGCATGAGCCAGCCGATGTAGGTGACCAGCTGCTGCGCCTCAGGCCCTGGCAGCACCATGCAGTAATTGAGGGCGTGCAAGAAGCGTCGCTCAGACAACCAACGGCGGCGCTCCACCAGCTCTTGATGCAAGATGGCAATTTGCCCCGCAGGCCCACCAAAGCTGATGAAGCCGAGCTTGAGCCAAAACCAAAATGCTTCAGCGAAGCTGACCGCTGTGGGTGCGGCTTGTTCCGCCGCGTTGTCTTGCGTCGTGGTGTCAGATGAAGCGTGGGTCATGTGCGGTGCATTCCTCTGTTCAGGCTTTGGGCTTGAAGCGTGTGGCGTCTAAAAACTGGGCGAGTCGGGCTTCAATGGCGAGTGGCTCGCCGTGCCATTGTGCGGCCAGCAATTCGCCGCAGAGCAAACCCAGCGTCAAACCGCGCGAGCCCATGGCTGTGTTCATGTACAAGCCCTCGGGCGCGTTCCACACGCGGCCTGTCATGGGTAAGCGGTCGTGCACACCGCAGCGCACGCCGGCCCAGCCGTGCACACGGGGTGCGTCTGAGCCCACGGTGGCAAACAGGGGGGCGAGTGCTGCAGCGGTGTCTGGCTCTAAGGCTTGCAAGCGTTCTAAGTTTTCGGCATGGTCCACATCGAGCAAGCGGGCATCGCTGTTGATGCGGTCATACGTGGCACCTGTGTACCAAGCGGGGCCGTCGGGCGAGGTGATGTTGTGCACAAAGCTGCCATGGCCGTTCACCGGTGTGGCGGGCATGGGCGAACCATTCGATGCGTGAGGCACATCGGCCATCAAGCCCCAAGAGATTTGTCCGCGCAGTGGGTTGATGCGTGGGCTGCTGCCGTCTTCGGTGGCGGTGGCGACCAGTGCGGCAGAGCCGGGGCCTGCGGCCAACACCACGCGTGCCGATTCAGCCAAGACCGTGTGGCCTTGCAGCACTTGCCACTGTGTATCCACGCGTCGCAACGCATCGGCTTTCGCGTTGCCTTGCCAACGAATGTTGGGGTGGTTCATCAAGGCGCGCACCAGCTGCACGGGTCGCAGCCACGCACCGCGTGGGTGCCAGTAGGCGTCATCGGGCGCGGGAGGGGGTGCTTTGCGTGTCCAGTCGTTGGCGGTGTGGGCGTGCTCGCCTAGCCAGCTCAGAGGCACGCCGCCGCGTCTGGTTTTGCCGGGCAGGCGACGTTCGCGTACACCCGTGCAGCCCCAATCCACGCCTTCGATCAACCGGCTGCGCATGGTTTGTTCCATGTAGCGTAAGCCCGCTCGCGACAGGCGCGATACGCCGCTGTCGTCGTGCGAGGTGTGCGGGGCCACCACGCCCACGGGGAGGCCCGATGCGCCGGCTGCAGGCGCTGCGCCTGCGTCTAGCACCGTCACCTGCCAGCCGCGCTCGGCCAGTGCGCGTGCGGTGCCTGCACCGGCAATGCCTGCGCCAATGATGGTCACGGTGCGCGCGTGCAAGGCCGCTGTGTCGCTGGGCATTTGGCAAGGGCCAGTGGGGTGTGCGCGCAGCAGGTGCGCAAACTCGGGCCATGACGCATGCGCGCCCACGCACAGGGTCAGCGCGAGGCAGTCATCCCCGGTGGGGGAAAGCGCAAAGCGCAGGCGGTGTAGGCCTGGCAACAAGCCCCAGCATTGCGCGGCCAGTTGTTGGGCGAGGTCCCGCAGGGCGGGGTGCGATGCAGCCGCGCTCAGCAATGCATCGGCTTGCAGCGGCTGCTCGGTGTGCGCCACCACATGCAAGTGGGTGGGGCGTTGGGCGTCAGCAGACCAGTCGTGCCACAGACGTAGAAAAGCCAGCTCATCAAAGCTGGCTTGGGTGTGGCACCAGCTGCGACAGCCATGCCATGCGTGCGCTGGGTGCGTGAAGGCCACGCAGGTTTAAGCGCTGGGGGGCACGTAGCCTTGCACGGCATCAGCGCCGTCGCCGAAGAAATGTTTTTCCATTTGGCGCTTCAGGTATTCACGGGCGCGCAGGTCGGCGAGGTTCAAACGGTTTTCGTTGACCAGCATGGTTTGTTGCTTGATCCAGTCGGCCCAAGCTTGTTTGCTGACGCTTTCCCAAATGCGTTTACCCAGTTCACCGGGGTAGGGCGGCAAATCGAGGCCCTCTGCTTCGGTGCCGAGTTTGATGCATTGAACGGTGCGTGACATGGTGGTGTACTTTTCAGAAATAAAGGTTGGAACGAGTGCAAGACTGTAGCAATGTTTGCTTAGGCTTTTGCTGTGTCGGGGCTTAGATGACTTTGAAGTGGTGCGTGCCGTCACGGGCCAGCTGATCGACCAAGCCAAACTCCCAGTCGAGGTAGCCCTGCATGGCTTCCACGGGGTTATTGGTGCCCTCGTAGGGACGGCGGTAGCGGTCCACGCGTGGCACGGCCATTTGGTGATCGCCAGGCTGAAGTTTGTTGTCGGCAGCGAGCCAAGCGGCATTGCCACCTTCCAGCCAAACCACGTCTACCCCTGCTTTGACCAAGGCCTGCACCTCGGGGACGGCAAAGCGAGACACACTTCCGTTCTGGCAGGTCAGCACATAGCGATAGCCTTTGTGTGCAGCGACCAGTGATTCTTTGAGCTGCGTGCGCAACACCCACCACGCACTGTGGATGTGGCCTTGGATAAATTGAGCGCTGGTGCTGAAGTCCAGCACCACGGTGTGGCTGTTGCGGTCGGCCAGCCAAGTTTTGAGTTGTGCCACTTGCACGGTTGGTAGGCTGGTCGGTGTTTCAGGCACACGCACGGGCTGTGGGTCGGTTGTGTTGAAGCTTTCCGCGGTGAGGCCTTGGAGTACATAGACCTCCCAGCCCATTTGGGCCAACCATGACGCCGACATGTTGGCGCGCACACCATCGTCGTCGCACAGCACCAAACGTGCGCCGCGCACGGCGGCTTGGTGGTCGGTCTCTTGCACCAGTTGGCCGCCAGGGGCACTGCGTGCGCCCGCCACATGGCCGGCTGCGTATTCTTCAGGCGTGCGCACATCAAAGAAGTAGGTGGTGCGCGTGGGGTCGGCTAACCAATTGTGCAGATCGTCCATGCGCACGCGCTTCGCGCCGGCACGCATGGCTACCGCAAAGGCGCTGGCGGCGGCTTTTGTGCGTGTGGCGTCGTCCACCACGGGGAAGCGCTTGTCCGCACCTTTGACCAGCTCTTGGCCCGCCAAGGTCCAGCCAATCGTGCCGTTGCGCAGCGCGCTGACGGGGTTGGGGATGCCCGAGTTGATGAGCGACTGTGTGCCAATGATGCTGCGCGTTCGGCCAGCACAGTTGACGATGATGCGCGTGGTTGCGTTGGGCGCTAAGGCCCGCGCACGCAACACCAGTTCGGCCCCCGGCACGCTGATGCCGCTGGGAATGCTCATGGTTTGGTACTCATCAAAGCGGCGAGCATCCATCACCACCACATTGGCTTTGGCGTCGATCAGAGCTTTGACTTCTTGGGCCGACAGCGAAGGCGTGTGGCGCTGAGACTCGACCAGTTCACCAAACGATTTGCTGGGCACATTGACATCGCGGAACACTTCGCCGCCTGCGTCTTGCCAGCCCTTGAGGCCACCGGCGAGTAAATGCACGTGGGTGTAGCCCATGTGTTGCAAATTGCGGGCGGCTTGCAGGGCCAAGCCTTCGCCGTTGTCATACGCGACGATGAATGTGTCAAGGCGCGGGATGCGTGTCCACGCATCGGCTTCAATCCGACCAAGCGGCAGGTTGGCGGCGAACAGAGGATGGGCTTGCGCGAAGGGGTCTTCTTCCCGCACGTCGAGGATGGCGATCTCTTGGCGTTGCAACAGGGCTTCGCGGATTTGTGCGTAGGTGGCGAGTGGGAACTCGCTGGGTGCTTCTAGCTTGGGGTTGCTGTAGCCCGAGATAAATTCTTTCACCGTGCCATCTCCATGGAACACATGGCGGCTCACCTTGCCAATGTTGGCCCCGTACACATGGATGCTGATGGAGGGCTTGTCAGCCAAGGCATTCCACACGCGATGTACATCGCCAATGGTGGGCGACACGGCTTCGACATGGCCCACCTCAATTCGTGTTTGCTCAGCACTGGCCAGCCAGTGGCCTTGTGCGTTTTTGGCAAAGGGCTGGCACAGCTCGGCGCCGCGCAGCACCCCTACCAAACCCCATACCGTGTGGTCGTGAATCGGTGTGGCTTGACCGGGCCCCCACACAAAGCTCACCACTGAAAATCGGTCATCAGGGTCGGCGTACAGCAGGTATTGCTGGTAGCGCTCGGGGTTGGGTTGAGCGTAGTCGTCGGTGAGCCAGTCGTCTTGTGCAATCAGGTCGGCCAGCAGGGTTTTGCCCCGCGCCAAAATTGCCGCTTCATCGGGCGTGCTTTGAAGCAAGTCGTCGAGTTGTGCGACGAAACTTTGTAAACGTGGCGAATCAGCGAGCTGTGGTGTACGAAAAGTCATGGGGTCATTGTTTCACAGCGACAATCGAAACTAGTCCTTCTTGGAGACAGATGTGCTTGTAGAACTTTTGAATCATCCCCGCCGTATTTGGCTGTCTATCCTGCTGGTCTGTGCGGGCCTGTTGTCGTTTGGCATGTACTTGCAGCATGTGGTGGGGCTGGTGCCTTGCCCCATGTGCATCGTGCAGCGCTATGTCATGGTGCTGATGGGCTTGGTGGCCTTGCTCGGCGTGATCTTCCCGTCTCGAAATGTCTGCCTGCCGGTGGGTGGCGGTTTGGTGTTGTTGGCCGGCGGTGGCGCTTATGTGGCTGCGCGTCAAAGCTGGCTGCAGTGGTACCCGCCAGAGTTCGCCACGTGCGGGCGTGACTTTTACGGAATGATCGAAACCTTCCCCCTGCAACGCGCCATTCCCATGATTTTTAAGGGCAGCGGCGATTGCACCAAGGTGGATTGGGCGTTCTTGGGTGGCTCGATCGCCAACTGGTCGTTTGTGGCGTTCGTGGGCCTAGGGCTGTTGGCCCTGGCCACCACTGTGCGGGCCTTGCGTCGTTTATAAGTTTTTGACCAAGACCATACTCTTGCGGTCCCAGTTGTATTTGCGTTTGCGCGCCTCGGGCAACCAGTCGGGGTCGGCCTGAACAAAACCGCGCTTCAAGAACCAATGCTTGGCGCGTGTGGTCAACACAAAAATACTCTTCAGGCCTTTGTTGCGCGCGCGTTGCTCGATCCGTTTGAGCACTTTCTCACCATCGCCTTGGCCTTGCGACTGTGGTGACACGGTGAGTGCCGCCATTTCGGCCGTTTTAGCTTCGGGGTAGGGGTAGAGCGCGGCGCAGGCAAAGATCACGCCGTCATGTTCGATCACCGTGTATTGGCCCACATCGCGTTCGATTTCGTTGCGGTCGCGTTTGACCAACGAGCCATCGTTCTCAAACGGTTCGATCAGTTGCAAGATGCCGCCCACGTCTTCGTGCGTGGCTTCGCGCAGTTCTTCGAGCTTTTCGTCCACCACCATGGTGCCGATGCCGTCATGCATGTACACCTCCAGCAGCAGCGAGCCATCGACCGCGAACGGCAAGATATGGCTACGCTCAACGCCCGACTCACAGGCCTTCACGCAATGCTGCAGATAAAAGGCGATGTCCGAGGGGTTGGTCGTGGCGGGCAGGGTCGCCATGAGTTTTTTGGCAACGTCCAAAGGTAACTCGGTGTCGATGGGGTTGTCCTCGCCTTCGGGCTCGGAGGGGTGGATGCGGATGCCGGGTGTCTCGGTGACAAAAATCAGTTTGTCGGCTTGCAGCGCGGTGGCAACCGAGGTGGCCACCTCTTCCATCGTCAAGTTGAACGCTTCACCCGTAGGGGAGAAGCCAAAGGGCGAGAGCAGCACCATCGAGCCGGCGCTGAGTGTTTGGGCAATGCCCGCCACGTCCACCTTGCGCACCAAGCCTGAGTGTTGGAAGTCCACACCGTCCAAGATGCCCACGGGGCGGGCGGTGATGAAGTTGCCAGAAATCACGCGCACGGTAGCCCCCGCCATCGGTGTGTTGGGTAGGGCTTGGCTGAAGGCGGCTTCGATTTCATAGCGCAGTTGACCCGCCGCTTCTTGGGCGCAATCGAGCGACACGCTGTCGGTGATGCGCATGCCGTGCGAATACTGAGGCACATGGCCTTTGGCCGCTAGCTGTTCGTTCACCTGTGGGCGAAAGCCGTGCACCAACACAATGCGCACGCCCATGCTTTGGATGAGCGCTAAATCTTGCGCCAAATTGGGCAGTTTGCCAGCGGCAATGGCCTCGCCCGCGATGCCGACGACAAAGGTTTTGCCGCGATGCATGTGAATGTAGGGTGCGACCGAACGGAACCAAGGCACAAAGGTGAAGTCAAAAACGGCGGACATGGCGGCTGGTTTGTGGCGGGTAAATGGGTGGGCGCCCTCGGTGGAGGCCGGACGGGGATAATTGCGGATTGTCTATCAAGTTAGTGCCTGTTTTGTCTACGCCCGTTCCCTTCCAGATTGAATTTCCAGAATCATTGCCCGTCTCGGCCAGACGCGAGGAGATCATGGCCGCAATGCAGGCACACCAAGTCATCATCGTGTGCGGTGAAACCGGCTCTGGCAAAACCACGCAGTTGCCAAAAATGGCGTTGTTGCTGGGCAGAGGCGGGCCAGCCAAAGTGCCAGGGGAGCGCCGCCAAATCATCGGCCACACGCAGCCGCGCCGCATTGCCGCTAGCTCGGTGGCCAAACGTATCGCAGAAGAGCTCAAAACCCCGCTGGGCGAGGTGGTGGGCTTCAAAGTCCGGTTTCAAGACCGGTTGAGCAAGGACACCTCGATCAAACTGATGACCGACGGCATCTTGCTGGCCGAGACCCAAAACGACCCGCTGCTCAAAGCCTACGACACCATCATCATTGACGAGGCCCACGAGCGCAGCCTGAACATCGACTTCCTTCTGGGCTACTTGCGCGAAATTTTGCCGCGTAGGCCCGATCTGAAAATCATCGTCACCTCGGCCACGATAGATGCCGACCGATTTGCGAGGCACTTTGCGTCTGCCAAAGGGCCTGCTCCTGTACTCATGGTGTCGGGCCGCACCTTCCCCGTGGAGATGCGCTACCGCCCGTTTGAAGAAAAGCGCGACTACGACCTGAACAATGCCATTGCCGACGGCGTGGATGAGCTCTGGCAAAACCCAAGCCAACAAGGTGACATCTTGGTGTTCTTGCCGGGGGAGCGCGAAATTCGCGAAGCCGCTGACCACCTGCGTGTGCACCTGAGCCACTCGCCCGTGATGCGCAGTGCCGAAGTGCTGCCGCTGTTTGCGCGGCTCTCCAGCACCGAGCAAGACCGAGTGTTTGACACCCGTGGCGGGCGCCGCATTGTGCTGGCCACCAACGTGGCCGAAACCTCGCTCACCGTGCCTGGCATTCGCTATGTGATTGACGCGGGTAATGCCCGTGTCAAGCGCTACAGCTGGCGCAGCAAGGTCGAGCAGCTGATGGTCGAGCCCATCAGCCAAGCCGCTGCCAACCAGCGCGCAGGCCGATGCGGCCGTGTGGCGGACGGTATCTGTATTCGCTTGTACGACGCCATTGATTTCAATGGACGCACTCCGTTTACCGATCCTGAAATTTTGCGCAGCTCACTCGCCGGCGTGATCTTGCGCATGAAGTCGCTGCATCTGGGCAATGTCGAGCAGTTTCCGTTTCTAGAAGCGCCACGCCCCAAAGCGATTGCCGATGGCTACCAACTGCTGAGCGAGCTTGGCGCGGTGGATGACGACAACGAGCTCACCCCCATGGGGCGCGAGTTGTCTAAGTTGCCTCTCGACCCCCGCGTGGGACGCATGATTTTGGAAGCGCGTGACCGTGGCGCGTTGGACGAAGTGCTGGTCATTGCCAGCGCCTTAAGCGTGCAAGACGTGCGTGACCGCCCGATGGAGGCACAAGCCGCCGCTGACCAAGCCCACGCCAAGTTTGACGATGACCGCAGTGAGTTCAGCGGCTACCTGAACCTGTGGAAGTGGCTAGACCACGCACGCGGTGGCAAAAATAACGAACACAAGCTGAGTAACCGCCAATACGAGGCGCTGCTGCGCCAAAACTTCATCAACGTGCGCCGCGTGCGCGAATGGCGCGACACGCACACCCAGCTGTTGACGGTGGTGACCGAGCACAAATGGCGGCTCAACATCTTGCCCGCCAGCTACGAGCAGTTGCACCTGTCGATGTTGGCCGGCTTGCTGGGCAACGTAGGCTACAAACTTGAAGACGAAGAGGCGTATCTGGGCGCACGCGGCATCAAGTTTTACCGCCACCCTGGCGCGCACTTGCGTAAAAAGCCAGGCCGCTGGATCGTGGTGGCCGAGCTGGTCGAAACCACGCGCCTGTTTGGGCGTGGCATTGCTGCGATGGAGCCGCAGTGGCTAGAGCAAGTGGGGGGCCATCTGCTGAAAAAACAATTGCTCGACCCGCATTGGGAAAAGAAAGCCGCTGAGGTCACCGCCCTAGAGCGCGCCACGCTCTACGGCATCGTCATTTACAGCGGGCGCAAGGTCAATTTTGGCCGGGTGG
>Ga0075464_10000404_pt1 | contig 18606 bp, 10 predicted proteins | sample DEB19_08_DNA_5_FD_75068 | JGI IMG/M metagenome (GOLD analysis project Ga0075464, IMG submission 75068) | Aqueous microbial communities from the Delaware River and Bay under freshwater to marine salinity gradient to study organic matter... | ecosystem: Environmental > Aquatic > Marine > Coastal ...
CTAATTGATTATCTAACCAAGACCTAGCATACGTACCGCCACCATATGAGTAGCTATTTACACCAAGGGGTAGCGCACCCCAATCCCATAGCCCTAATACCTGGTAGGGGCAGGCATTAATTACACCAGTATCAAATACAGTTGTTGCGCCATTTAAGTTTACAGGAGACCCACCATACGCATCTCCTAGTATAGGTACAGCAGTACTAAAGCCTCTAACTCTAATCGTAGCAGTTGAAGTTAAATTACAAAAAGGTAAAGTAATATTACCTATCATACTAGTACTAGCAAAAGTTACAAGTAAGTTAGCTTTAACTGTAGTAGTAGCTGAAGTAGCTGACCTCCATACTAAAGATTTTGAATCCAGCTTTAGATTGGTAGTAGGAGTATTAGCAGATGCCGTACTAGAAGCAGTAATAGTTGAGGTAGAATAGTCTGCCACATTTTGGTAAACTATTCTAAGATTATTTTTAGTTATGTATTATTCCTCTACCAAATATTTTATTGGTTAATTATACTTGACATAATTTTATGTGTCAAGTATAAATTTTCTTACCAGACTATATCTTTAATCTGTTGTATTGTAGTAGCTGTATCAATCTTAGTACGTAATAACTGCGATTTTTGGTGACAATCATTAATGTGAGTATTAAGAGCAATAGCTAAATTTTTAGTATCTTCTTCCGATAAAGTACGTACAGTATTATTGGATAAGGTCCAGTTTACTGTATAAGCAGGATCTATTATAGCCATCTGTGCAGCGCTATAAATACGCTGTTGCGAAATACTGTTACTGTCAAAAATTGACCCATCCCATATAAAAGAAGATAACTCACAAGCAGTACTTGCTTGTTTTATCTCTAACCATTTAGTAGCTTTAAACTCCTCTATAGGAGGATAGGGCGGAGACCCCCAGCTTAGGGTCAATGGATACCACAGGTACTCAGGATAGGGTTTAGGTGGCCCTATCCCTGTCCAGTCTGGGTGACGCATTATAGTTTCCTCTAAGCTATCATGGTATTCTAATTTCCATGAAGGGTACTTAATTAAAAATTCAGTAATTTTATCAGGGTTATTAGACATATTTTCTAATTCCCATGATCCTACTTTAATAGTAACTACCCCTGTAGTTAGGTTAACAGAACTTTCATAAACTTTATGGAAGTTTAAAGTAGTACCTATATCAGAAGTTATTACTTTATTAGTTGTTAGCATTATGCAATACCCCATGATCTTAATTTATCTTTTAGTGCTTCAAAATCTGCTTTAAGTACTACACCATTAGGGTCAAAGTACTCTACACGTGCCCACCCACCTCCACCATCTCCTGCTCCATATAGCGGTAACCAATTTGGGTCTGTACCGGGTACTCCATACCCGCCACCTCCCCCACCACCAAGTACACCATTACTGCCTTTTTGATATGAACGAGAAGGGGCACCTGCACCGCCATAAGAGCCTGGGAAACCTGCAGGATATCCGCGTTCCCCATCATAAACCATACTTTCATTAATATCATATACTCGTACTAATGAAGCCCCTACCGCACCACCAACTGCTTGTAGCATACCCCATACAACCGTAGTTCCACCGGGAGTAGGGTATCCACCATAGTGCCCAAAAACATTAGTGTTATAATCTCTATCATACCAACCTGTAGCACCTACACCGCCCCCAGCTACGCGTAACCCAAACTGTTGCCCGGGGTATACGTCGAATAATTGTACGGCAACACTACCACCCCTACCTCCGCCCCCTGAACCGGTCCAACGATCACTACCCCCGTCACCACCACCACCGCCCCCAACAAGAGTTAGACGCATTTTAGTACACCCTGTAGGTACTATTAAAGTATAGTCTCCTGTATTAGGGTATACAACAGTAGTACCTACAGAGGAACTAAAGTCTACAGTACCTGCAGATAATTTACCACTAAAAGTACCTGTTACACCATCAATAGTAGACCCACTTAAACCACCTGAAAAGTTACCTGAAGCACCTGTAATATCAGACCCTTTTAAACTTCCACCGAAAGTACCTGATTTAGCAAATAAGTTACCTGCGCTATCTAGCATCCACCCATTAATTACATCTCCATTTTTGGAGTATCCGGGAGAGTGTATACCATTACTATCAATAACGTTTCCACCAATAGTACCAGAAGTTGCGTATACTGCACCGTTTAAACTAAGGTTAGTTCCGTTCCATCTCAGATAGTTACCTGTAGATACACCATCTGTTACTTCAAACTTATATGCAGTTGAATCATACCCAAGAAAGAATCCTGCAGTAGCTGCTCCATAAGTTCTAGTATTAGATAATGAGCCTACTGTACTAATGTTGACTGTTCCAAGATTAGCAGTTAAAGCCGATAGGCTTCCGACTTTTAGATTACTAAGGTAAGGATTGCCCCATACGACTTTAATAGTAGCAGTACCAACACCTGATAGAATACCATCAGTTTGGTACATTGAGTACCCTTCAGTAAGGGTAGAAGTGGAGGTAGCTGACCAATCAGCATTAGGCATTGTGTCACCAACACTATCCCCTGGCTTACCTGGAACACCTGAAGAAGTTAATAATACTCTATAAGCTACGCGGGCTGAGTTACCTGTTAAACCTATGACACCGTCTAAACGGTACCCTAATTGATTAGATACTGCATTTGACCAGTCAACTAAAGTTGTAGTAGCTGAGGCTATATCTGTTATTGTTAAACTTATTTGGTAGAGTGTGTACCCTGAACCCGGTGCAGCACCTGCGGAACCTGACCATGTAGTATCTGTTTCAGTAGGATATTGGGTAACTGCGCTACCCCAAGTATACGTAAAAGATTTAGATATATTACCTATACCAAGTTTACCCCATCTATACGCATTAATAGTTATAGATTTTGTACCTGATAAACCTGTTTCACCTTTAACTGCTTTAGCAAAAGTTTGAAGCTTACTTAGAGTAAAGCTAGTACCACCATAGGTTTTACCAACTATAACATATTTTATAGAAGCAGTATCTGCAGTAAGATTAATATGATTAGGTACTATAGCATACTCGCCACCATCAGCAATAGGAATTCCTATTGTTATATTACTAGCTGTAGTACTACCAGGAGCTAAATCTACTTTCCAGGTACCATTATCAGTACCTACTCCATCATATAGTAAAGCTTTACTACCTTCATATGCATAAATATTAGTACCAGAATTATCATATATACCTAGCAATCCTGCAGCATTAGTAGGTATATTATGAGAGTCATTAGTAAGTAGCATAGTTACTGCACTATCACCATTAAATACTACAGGAATTTCTTCTGAATCTAATAATACTCCTCCTGAGGCTAGCTTATCTGACTTACTATACATATTAATAGTATAGTATTTCTTTCCAGCACTATTACTAATATTAGTAGTAATAGTATTAGGAGTAGCAAGTGCTTGTTCTGCATCTCCATCACCAGTTATAGTAATGTAGCCTCCAGTAACTGTAGTACTAGCTGTAGTTATTTTTCCCGTAGCCGTAATATTGGTATGAGTACCTGCTATTACTGAGCTAGAAGTAGATTTAAATATAAGCGGGGCAGTTACTTCGATATAGCTAACGACTGCATCTTTACCAACAAACCCATTACTAATTTTATTATATACAATCTCTTTTGTTAGAGAGGGTGTGGCTACTCCTGCTGCGTCATATACAATAACGGTATATACAATTTTTGCTACATCTATAAGATTGGCAATATTTGTTATACCAGGTAAAGTATACGTAATACCTGAAGTTAGTGCAGTAGTTAAAGTTAGATTAGCGTTACTTAGTATACTAACACTAAATGTATTGGCAGCGGCTAAGTTTATTTGACCAGTATTATAATTTAAGTATACACCGCCTCTAGATACTTTTATTGTAGTATCTGTATTAGTATACCCAATAGGTACTCCAGCACTGTCGCAAGCAATAGTAGCTGTACTTCTACTCATCTCTACAACTATAGGGTCAGACAGGTCTTTACTATAGTATACAGTATAGAACCCATAAGCCGTATCTAGTAAAGTTTCTGTGGTAGTACATCTATAATTTACTTGTGTAGACTCTCCAATAACACTAAGTATATCAGTATTTAATATAGATTTAGTTATTCCGGTGCCTAATAGTATCCATACTGTGGGCGTAGCACTTAAAGCATAGTGCCAAGTATATATGGCGGCTGATGTAAATACATTATTAGGTGTAGAAGTTAAGGTAATACTTGCAGGTGTAGTAATACCCCCATTCTTAGGGGTTTTAAAAGCTCCTGAAGTTGATGTTATAGTTACTAAGGTATCCTTAGATCTATATGTAGCTACTTGTAGAGCTTGATCTCTATCATTAAGAATGATTGTCATTAAATAATTACCTCTACATTAATTGTACCTGCCATCCAGTTAGGACTTAAGGATACTACTTGACCAGTTTTACCGGAAGATAAGTTAAAGCGATTGTGCGTTAAAGTTACTTGCTGACCAAGCTTTAAAGATAGTAAAGCTGAAGTACCTGTAAAACTATATATAATCTTAGGTACTTTAAAGTAATCATTTAGTCTAGTAGCTAGTGCTAGTGCATCAGTACCATATATTAAAGCAGTATCTTTCTGTATTGGGGATGTATCCACTTTATACAGAGACTGTACTGTAAGGTCTATTACTGTATTAGAGTACCAAGCATCATTAAACATAGTATTATGTGCACTAGGCAGACTAGATACAAGCGCTGTTTGTGGGGTATAATTACGGCAATACCCAATTTTAGTAGCCGCAACAACTTCCGTTTTACTAGATACCTGTAAACTATGATGTAATATATTTCTATCTGTAATAGAGACTAAGGTATCTGAAGTATATACGCCTAATTGTAATAACTGTAATAGTCCTACTCTATTCATGAATAATTGAGCATTTACACTAGCTAGTATTTCTTGGCAGGCATTTAATACATTTACTCTATCTAGTACTGCTATACCTACTGCTTGAGTATTTGCTAAAGAGAAGGCTTTAAAATTAACTAGATCTATATCACTTGCAGTAAGTCTTACAGCTGAAGGGCCGTATTGTGTAACTATTAAAGCTATTAAATTAGCTATATTATTAGCGTATGTTCCATTTACTAAAGTACCAGAATCTAGATTAATAGAATTCTTAATACCTTGTATAGAAGCGCTAATAGTACCAATAGGAGGTTTAGTTAGAGTAAATTTACCTGTAGTAAGATCGATTACTGCTGCATTAGGCTTAGCTACCGCATTAGTGTAAACAGAGGCATCTGTATATATAGGTGCGCCATTATCTCGTATTTCAACTACTAGTTGTGTACTACCTTCATTAAACATATATTCTAGTTTAGAGGGGTCTACTAGCATAGGGGATACGTTAAATACTTCCCCTAGTATAACAGGTTTAATACTATCTTGGTTAGTTTGTCCACCACCCCAAGTACCATAAGTACCTATCTTATTATCTGTTATTGGTTCATTTAATCTCTGTAGTTTATCCCTTACTTTTATATTTAGAGATGTTCGTGAACTAGAATCTAAATCAGCTACTACCCCATCAAAAATCTTTTCAAAGGTAATACGTACTGAAGCTAAGTCAGTACATACCCATCTAGGGTCACCCAGGTATACTTTAATAGCTCTATTAGCCCAAATAAACTTAGTACTATCTAACCAGGAGTCTCTTTCACCGTTAGCATTAAGAATCTCGATATCCCCAAAAGTCATAGATAAAGTATTATCTAGTGATAAAGATTCTGTAGTTTGTATTACGCCAGTAAGGTAGGGTAAATAGGTAGTACTAGCCGTACTTGTAGTGTACCCTACATTACTTAAATATATAGTATTCTCAGAGCCTGCAATACCATAAGCCCCTAATAGATCTTTTACAACTACTTCTACTAGTATACCTTTTATACTAGCAGGGTCTTCTAGCCAGGCTTGAGTAACATTGCTCATAATTTCTCCTAAATCATTTTACCCTATTATACGGGATTAGTAAATAAAAGTCAAGCATAATTTTGCTTAGGCATAAAAAAGCCCTCACTAGGAGGGCTTTTCGTTTAGGCTACTTTAACTTGAGACCTTGTTTTCCAGTCTTGTTGTTTAAGTGCTGTGTCATTAGCATTAGCTACAGTATTTGCGTTCTTATTATTTGCGTCATAATTAGTTGCAATTAAGTGGCCCGTCTGCTCTTTCTGATCTGCGCGTAGTTGAGAAACTTCTTCCCTTAGTGCTTTAATTTCAGCAACTAAATCTTTAGTATTTAGTAGATCATTACTAGCTCTATTTGAGTAGACTCGTCCAGGGTTCTTAAAGTCTACAATTTCGGGCCCTCTTTCACCAACCATTGTAATACCACTACCAATACCACCACCAGCTAAGCCTGGGATTGCTCCTTTAGCTGTTGCTGTGATACCTTGTTGCGCATAGTATTGAGTTAACAATGAGGCAACAGTATCAGTACTTGTAGCAATTGCAGTTAAAAATGTAACACTAGAATCTAGTGCTGCTAGTTGATTTTCTGCTGTAGTTTTCTGTGTTACTAAGTTATCAGTACTAGTAGCTAGAAGATCTAGTACTGAGCTGAAGTCTGTTGTATATTGAGCACTACTTGCATACATTTCTCTGGATGCTGCTAAGAAGGTTTCTGAGGTTGAAGATAGTTGACTAACTGCAGCATCTCTTGCAGATATTTGTTCTGCTGTTGATGTAGCTGTAATACTAGTTTGAGCAGCTGCAGCAGTCTGAAAGAGGGCGGCTTTTGCTTGGGCATACTTTTCAGCAGGAGTTAGTATGGAAGTAGTACCTGCCATTAAAGTATTCTTATAATCTGTTAAAGATTTAATTGAGCTACCTAATGAGCTTATAGTTCCTTTAATTGCTGTAGATTGTGTATTATATGCTGTAGTTAGTTTAGCTTTTATAGTATTTTCATCTTGTAAAGAATATAAGTATATTTGATATGGTTTTAGTATGTCTTCCATAGCTTTCAACTCATTAGCTCTAGTTAGTGCTAGTGCTGATTCTGTATCGCCTAAGGCATTATAAATATTTAACTGTATATTAGATTTCTTTGCCTCATCTTGTAATAGATATATACGTTTTTGTATTATTTTATCACTATCTGAAAGAGTTAATAATTCTGTAGCACGTGTTGCTAGTAGTACTTTGGAAGTATTTCCTGATAAAGAATCTAACGTATTCTGCAAAGTAGCTGTTTTATTAGCATCTTCTTGTAAGTTAATCTTCTCTTGTATTAGTCTATCTTCTTCAGTCATACCTATCATAGCTTTAGTTCTAGTTCTTTCTAAAGCATCATATGCTTTACCTTGAGTAGTTAATAGCTGAGTATTTAAATCATATGTAGCGGCAGCTGTTGCTTCTACTGCCTTACTAACTATATCAAATCCAGGAGCTAACTCTATTAGACTTTGATACATATCTTGACCTGCTTGAGTACCTAGGTCTTGTGCTAATACTAATTTCTTGAAGTCATTTCTACTAATAGTTGTACTAATATGTAACTTGGTTAACTGATCGGTAACACCTTTTTGTACTGGAGCTAATTTTTCTGCAGCAGATAAGAAGTTATCTTTAAAGAAAGCAGCTTGGTCCATAAAAGTTTGTAAACTTCCCGCAGCTTTAATCATAGCATCTGATATGTTAAACTTAGATATAGCACTAAAACTACTACCTATAGAGCGTAAAGCCATATCTACTTTATTATTAGCATCAACTACTCTAACTACTGTTGCTAGGTAATCTTCACCAAAAGCTTTATATCTCTCAAACCCGGTAAATATTGCAACAGCTGCTCCACTTAACTTATCACCTATTACAGCATTTAATTCATCTACTAAAGCTTGACCAGTTAGATTCATTAAATCTACTGGTATAGATACATCTATATGTTTAAGTGCTTCACCTATTGCTTGAGCAGTTACTCCAGTTTTAGTACCTATTTCTAAGAATAAAGCATTTGCATCCTTAAATATATCACTAATAGCTGTTGAGGCACCTGCTTTAAGTTTCTGAGTCTGTGTACTAAGAGTAGACCAATCACTATCGCTACCAAACCATCCACCATCTTCATGGAATTTAGTTAGTACGTCTTTGTACTGCATAATACTACCTTCAGTATCATTCATTACTTGATCAAATGTACCTTTAAGCTGTAAACCTGCACTAGTAATACTAGCTGAAGATGAAGTACCTCCACCAAATATACTGCTTAATAGTTTGCCTATAATAGGTATTGAGTTACCAAAACCACCAGATGAAGTTTCTCCAGCTGAGGTTCCAAAACCTGTACCGGCACGAAGTCCTGGTACAGCATAAAGAGACTTAGCAGCACCAACTACTGAAGCTGCTAACTTTTCTAGAGCCTTTAGCATCTTATTATCGTAGTCTAGTCCTTCTATAGAATTAGCTTTCATAATAGCTAAACTATCTACAATTGAGGTCGATTTGGCACTTGAGTCGCCAAAAACTCCGCCACCTGTATCAGTTTTGGTTCCACCAACCCACGATTGTCCTGTACCTTGTGTACTTTGACGATCTGCAGAAGTTTGTCCTGTCATATCTACTTGAGAACCCCCACCACCGCCACCACCGCCTAGTACTGCAGCAATTGCCACACCTGCCGCCGCTGTACCCCATGGACCTAACCAACTCATAAATTCCATTATTACTGAAGGGATTTTAGATGTAGCTTTAGCCATATCTGCAGTTTCCTCGGCAGTAACACTAGCAGTTATAAACCCTAATTCTATTGCAGCTTTCTTACCTAGATTGAATAAAGTCATTACTAACTCTTTATTATCATTATATATTTTTAATAAATGAGTAGCTTTTTCTGCTTTATCTATTAGTTTATAACCAAGAGTATGTTCTGCGAATAATTTCTTAGTAGCACCTAGAGAATCTGCAATACCTTTTAATTTATCACTATCATGTTTTTTATCTAAAGCAGCTAAGCCTTTAGTTAGGGATACTTCTTTTTCTGGATTATTAGCTAGTTTTGCTTTAATTATATCTTCTTCTAGACTCTTTTTATCGGCTAAGTATGTGGTATCAATTTGAGCCATTTTTAGTATAGCTTCACCAGCTTTACCAATATTAGTACCTAAGTCTCCAAATACTACAGATAAACTTTCAGTGGTTGATACCATTTTAGCCATCTGGTCTGTTTGTGCGGCTAATAATGCGGCATGTTGGGCATCTAATTGGATTGAATCTAATTTGGTACCATTTAATATACCTAATTTTGATATTTGTAATTCTAAAGAGGATTTTATACTATCTCTTGCATTAGTAGCTTCTGCTTCTGCTATAGCTGATCCACTAGTTTTAGCTGTACTAAGTTTAATCTCGGCTAACGCTAAGTCATCAGCACCTTTTTGCTTTAAAGTATTTAATTCAGCTTCGTAAGATAACTGCTGTTTAATAGAATCTAATCCCGCTTGATCCTTAATAAACTGTTCATCTTTGATAGCCCCTATATTTTTAAGATGCTGTAAATCAGCTTCTTGAGAAGTTATACGAGCAACAGCTATTTCATTAGTATCTTTTTTCTCTAGATAAGACCTATCTGCACTAGTTTTTCTCAGAGTTTCTGAACCCTGGATTTCTTTAGTAGTATTAGTTGATTTAGATATACCAAGTTTCTTAGTAAAAGATTCTTGCTCTAAGGCTAAGTCTTTCTCTAACTTACCTTTAGCAATTAAGGTACTCTGGTACTTTTCGTTACCTTTTAAAGACTCTTCAGTACTACCGGAACGTATACTTGCAAGCAACTTTTCTGTTATTAGTATATCTGAAGCTATTTTTGTTGTAGCTATTGCAGTAGCCATACCTAGGTTAGCTTCTTCTAACTCTTGGCGTTTAGTTTCTAAGTTTTTATCGTATATACCTGCTAAAGTAATATTATTATTTATACTGCTTAACTCTACATTATTTTTTGCTATTTCATTATCTAACATTCTTTTTACATTTGTAGATCCTTCAGATATAGTAGCAGCCATTGTTTGTAGCTTAGCAGCGGCACCTGCTCCAACTAATTTAGCTAACTGACCTTCCATAGCAAACATTTGAGATACTATAGGACTAAGATTTTTTAATGCTTCTCTTGTTACATCATCTCCTGTACCAGATGCTCCCTGTTCCTTTAAGGCTACTTGTATACCTTTAGTACCCCCACCAGATAGCTGTCTTTCTTTAGCTATAACATCTAATCTATGTTGTGCATCTAGCATTTGTATACTAGCATTTTCCATAGCTCTAGGACTAGAAGCAGTAGAGAGACTGGTTTTAGCTAAATTTAATTGCTCTTGTGCATTACGTTCAGTTAATAAACGGGAATTTTCTTGAATAGCTATAATATGTTCGAATGTAGCCTTTACCATACTTATCTGTACTTGTATTTCTTGAGTACGAAGCTTACCTTCTTCAGCTGCAGTATCCCCTCCAACAGATTTTAAAACTGATAAATAACCTCTTGCGGCGACTATAGCACCTTCTTCCATAGCACCTTTTAGCCCTTTTCCAAGATCTGCAATACCTTGTACAAACATAATCTTATCTAAATCAGCAAATTTCTTCGTAGTTTCTTCAGCAGATTTTACTAAAGTTACTTTTGCTTTTACTAATAGGTCTGCTTGTGCTTGTAGGGCTACTAAAGCCTCCGCTTCTTGACTTAATATAGAGTTACCGCCTGCATCTGATGCTGTAGAAGTAGTTGTAAATCCCTTAGCCTTCATATCTCTTATTTGTTTTTCAGTATTCGCTAAAGCTTTCTCATTATCAGCAAGACTAGTTGTACTATCCTGAATAGCTTTATTTGCAGCTATTAATTTAACTACTTCATCTTTTGGTAAGATACTTAGCATGTTATTATCTTTTAATAACGCATTTAATATAATAATAGAATCTATAGGGCTTTTTAAAGCCTCTGTCATTTTTAAACTATCTTGAATTAAAGAAGTACCTATTTTACTTTGTACATCTGTAGGATTTAGAGCAGCATTAGCTGTTTCTATTATTTTAGCAGTGGAATTAAAAGATTCTTTTAAGTTAGTAAGTCTAAGGGCAGAGTTATTTGCGGCATTAGATATTTCCTGAAGTGCAGAAGATACTACTTCACCTTTTGAAGCTAGTTCTGCATCATTTAATTTTCGTAAAGCTTTTTCTACTTCTTTAATATTAGAGATATCTATATCTTGATTACCAATAATATTTTTAAGTTTATCTTCGGCTGCTTTTCTAGCAGGACCTACTTCCATTAAAGCAATACTACTAGCTATAGACTTTGCTAGTGTTGTAGATAGTTTATCTGCAGATCCTTTTCCAATACTATCAAATAGGCTATCAACAAACTTATCCCAGCCATTCCAAGCATCTGTTAAATTAGAATATGTTTTTGTCGCTAATTTTGTAGAATTAGCTAATTCATTAAAAGCATTAGCTTTTGCTTGTATAGACTCAATAGTTAGAATTTGCGATAGATCTTTCTTAGATAAAGCATCTATTGTTCTATATACATTATCTACTGCTGCAGTAGTACTATCTAAGGCTTTGGAAAATTCTTCGGTTTGTTTATTAACATTAGATAAGCTAGAGTCTAAGAAGTCAAATGCAGTTACTACAAAACCTACCGCAGCAGCATAAGGTCCTAGATTACCTAAGCCAGTAGCTAACTTACTAGCAAAAGAAGTTACTTCTGCCTTAACTACACCAAGTTTTAAACTTGTAGCTTCTAGTTTAGATATCAAAGGATCTGCACCTGGCTGTCTAGGGCCTGGGTCCTTTCTCATACTATTTATTTGATCTAATGCTGCAGCCATGCCCCTATTTGCCTGAGTTTCTGCAATAGAAGTTTTAGCTTTATCTTGGGCAGCTATTTTTTCCAAATCCCCTGATTTTTTCTTAGCATCTTGAATTCGTTTTTGCCCAGCTATATCTTTAGTTTCTGCATTTCGCGCAGCATTCTCATGTACTGCAGCACTATCTGCTAGTAGTGCATCAGTTTTTACTATATGATCTGCTAATATCGTACCTTGACGAATATGAGTAGCTTTATCGCTTTGTAAAAGAGTTTCTGCTCTAGAACTTATTGCTTCTCTATCTGCAGGAGTTAAGTCAAATACGCTTTTTTTAACTAAACGTGATACGTCTGGTGTTATTATAGCTTTATTTGTAATAGTATCTTGTAAGGATTGGATCCTTGTCATAGTAGTTTTAGCTACTCTAAATTCTGCCTCTGCACTATCTGCTATTTTTGTATCACGTAATCCTGCTAAGTCTGTTAACTTATTATACTGTTCTTTAGCAGCAGCTTGGGATCTTTTAGAAGTTTCTTTAGCAGCATCTGCAATAGATAACAAACTAGCTTTATACTGATTTATAGCAGGTATAGCTTGTTTAAGTAATACTGAACCTATCCCTACCATAGCTAAAGATAATGCTGTAGGGCTACTAGCTAATAGAGATACTATAGGACCTAGTACAGTATTTATTAATTCTAGGCCAGTTTGTGCAATATTTTGCATTGAGGCCAGTATTTTTGAGTAAGGATTAGAGTCTAACTTAATAGCACTAAACTTTTTCTCGCCTTCTTCTAATACTGCATTAGCAAAAGCTTGACGTTTTTCAAAGTCAGTAAGACTACTAGCTGATTTCCCTAAAGATCTAGCGTAGGCTTCCTGCGCAGGAATTACCCTAGTCATAATACCTAATTCATCAAGTAGCTCTGGCTGTATTTTTATAATACCTTTTGTAAGCCTATCCATAGAGTCTGGCATATCTCTACCTAAAGCTAGTGATGCTTTTCTAGCTACTTCAGTCATACGTAGAATTGAAGAGTTAGTCATTCCACCAGCACTAGCCATTGCAGTAGATGTCATAGCATCTCTTAAAGATAGCGCCCCATCTGTTACTGTTACTATTTGCTTAGCTAAACTACCTAATGACTTACCACTTTGAGCACCTAACTGATCTAAACCTTTTACTAAATTACTAGTATCAGCAGCCTTACTAAGCGCACCAAATGCAGCACTTACAGCAAATAAATTAGCTGCGAAGGTTGCATAGACGTGAACAAGTCCACCCAAGCCTTGGGCTTGTGCTGCAAAATCTCGCCCACCCGCACCAGTTTGGCCTGCTACTCCACGTGATAGATTAGTATCACTAGCTCCACCTCCTGGTTGAGCCGCGGCTTTCCTAGGAGTAGAACTAGCAGTTACACCTTGCCGTGCAGCGGCTGTAGCTACGGGCACACGGATATTACTTGCAATATCCGCAACTTCTTTCATTATACCTTTTAGTTTACCACCTTCTTTAGTAAGTGCAGCGGTAGATCCCCCGTCATCTACCTTTATACCTATCTTTACATCATTTGTCATACATTCTCCCTCTTAACGCACAAAAAATCCGTACGTTATTATTAGTAACCCCAATTATACCATTACGACAAGTTTATGTCAATAACCAAATTTTTATACCCATAAAAAAGCCCCCACATATTGCTATGTAGGGGCTTATAACTTATTAAGTTTTAGGTTTCATATCCGCGATTGCTTTACTTCTGTGGGTATCAATGATACCAATTAAGTTAAACAAAGTTTTATGATCTTCGACCGGTACTTCTAATATAGTAAAAATATCGATTATTCCCGCATAATTTTTACCCATATAGTTGCCATTCATCGTATCCCACTCATCCCTGAGTTTTTGATATATACCTAAAGCTTCCTGTACTTCTAAACAGAAATCTTCATAGTCTATAGGAATCTCTTCCTCGACGGGCTCAGTTCCTAAGTCTCTACACATTTCAAAATATAAGTCTTTCGTCATGCTGACGGAACTATTAGAAAAGTATAGAGCTAACTGTCTATTTAGTTCGACGTACTGGTCTTCGTGAAATTTGACAATTCTGTCACAGTCTCACTGATAAAGGCGTCAAAATTGGCGCTTGATTGCATCAAGAACAAAGCATTGTCCTGATCGTAAGGTAGTTCGTCGTCTGGCTTCATGCCTTCTAAATCAACTGGAGCCAGTTGTTCTAGATAGCTAAGCTTGAGACCTGACCAACCTTTAATACACGCATTAACGTACAAAGACAAGAACAATTTGTCATCTAGTTCTTCAACTGGTTGACGATTCTTGAAAGCTGTTTTAGTAGCTTTCTTACGGATACTCACAAGAGTTTCGCGTGAAAGAAATACTGCGTTAATTTTGAACCCGTTAAAACCTGGGTACTCTACTTCAACTGTTTTTGAAGGTACTAAGAGTGCTTTAAGGCTAAGAGCTGCGTTTAATGTTGCCATAATATTGTTGTCCTTTAATTATTGTAAGACTAGGAGAGAAAAAGAGGTACCGGAGATCAACCCGGTACCAAGAAAAATTACGCTGAGTAGTAGCGGACTGAGATATCGTTAACTTCGTCTAGCGCGAAGACGTTACCGTCTGCTGTAGCTGAGGGTGTAGAACCTTCAGCAGTAAAGTTAATTGAAGTAGAAACCACTTGTTGCACATCCACTGTTGGGAGGCTCAAAGTAATAGCAGGCATTTCAAATACTACTTTAGTTGCATTTGTAGCACCACCAACAGAGATTGTTAATGCTGCCATAGGTTCGACAGAGCTAGAAGCCGCTGCCAACATATCTGCAAGTAACTGTCCTGTTGATCCAACTCCGCTACCTGTTTTCAAGTATGCTGTCATGCTACCAGTAATAGCGCGCGTACCTGTGTAGTATGTAGTAGGGATGTTAACTGTACCCAAGTTAGCAGGTGTTACATAAGTGATGTTGTTATTGATAGTGATTGAACCACCTGTCAAAGCAACAGCGTATGTAGTACCAGCAGCAGCAGCACCGATTGAGTTAACTAAGCTTAGGGATACTGTGCTCAACTTATTAGTAATAAAAGGAGCAGTAGTATTCTTAGCAGTAGCTGAGGACAATGTAGCGGCTGTAATTACGGCAGATTGCTTCAATGAAGTACCTTGACCAGTCCAAGCAGCAGTAGCGATAGCATCAAGACCGAAGTCGATAGTTACCTGATTCATAGCGCAATTATCAACAACGTAAACTACGCTATCAACAATAAAGATCATACCAAACTTTTGTAGTTGGTTAACGTTAGAACCAGCAGAACTTACTACAGAGTATGTAGCGGCAACAGGAGCCCAAGCACTACGATATAGTTTAACAGTACCAGGAGCAGAGATTGAAGTAATTGCGGCGCCTGCAGCTTTTGGTGCAGCTAATGCGATAGCGATCGAACCAGTTGTCAAAGTTTTAATAGTACCTGCAGCATTTAGTACAGTTCCGTCAGTTGCGTGGCTTAGACCACCAATTACAACTACATCACCAACTGCTAGACCGGCGATAGTAAATGTACCTGTTAAAGTAACAGTACCTTCACCAGCTAAGAAAGCATACGCAGCTGTGACGCCTGTAGCAGCTACAGTAACAGTATTTGCTGTGCTGATAGCATTAGGACTTAGTAGTGCGTTCCATAGTACTGACTCTTCAGCAGTAATAGAAGTAGTAGCATTAGCTGGACGTAAATAGTTAGACAATGAGAAGTCCACTGGAGCCAAGCTAGTATTAAAACTACGCTGACCACGAACTGGAGAAACACCGGCTTCTGAAATTGTTACAACATCAGCATTTGTATTTTGAGAGAAGGTAAACCCGTCAAGAACTTGAATTTCTTGAGTATTTGCCGCTGTAAAGCCGGTAGTTGCAACAACTCCGGTTGAAGAATCTACGTTTGAAGTAAAGAATACCTTACTATTACGTACTAGATTTAAAGCCATTTTATTTCCTTTGTTTTTATTAGTATCGTGGTACTATACTAGACAATTATCTGTAGTGGTACGCTTGATACAGGTTACATCAGCTGATATCTAACCTGAAGGTTTATTTCACCTACGGCATAAGGCGCTAATAGGCCTTCATCAGTTGTTATAGAGACTACCAAAATTTCAGTAGTCTCATAATTCTTAACAGTGTCATATACTAGTACTCGGTTATTAGTAATCACTGTTTCCATATCTTCTAGAAGTAGCTCTAGTTGATTCTGTGCGTCTTCACCCTTACAGTATAGTTTTAAGCTAATACCTAAATAAGCCCATGTAAATCCGCCAGGTAGATAATCTCTTGATTCTCCGCCTGTAGAGCCATAAATACAAGGAAAGTCATTAACTTCATCCCAGAAACGTATAATAGGGTAGGAGTTATTGAAGATATTTATACTATAAGGAGCATTACCGTCAATAAGCTTAAATTTTTCAATTAATGCTTTTAATATACTTGTTCTACGACTCATACTGATACTGCCCTTAATCTATTTCCAACCTTGGTTGCTGCGATTTCCCTAATTGACTTAGCAATCAGCAGTTTAGGGTCTCTTGTTTTTGGAGAACCTTGTCTATATCCAGGTTCAAATGTTTGGTAGGGTGCTTTCATATAATTATAAAAAGCTGTTATCATACCTTCTCTGCTTTGACTCATTCGTTCTACGTTAACTGACGCTGCGAAGCGTCCGGTTTGGTAGTTTAGGATATTTCTAGAACTTCCAGAAACCATATTGGCAGATATTACGTCTTGCAAATGAGTATTTAATAGAAGCTGTAAGTTAGCTAAACTAACTGTATTTGTTACAGTAGGCTTTGATTTAACAGTTCCTCTACTATTTTTAGAACCTATAGATATAGATTTACTATTTACGACTGCCTTTTTTATCTTAGGAGAATCTTTAAAGGTGCCTACTATTGGGCTATGTTTAGGTAAAGATATTTTAGCCTTTGTACCTTTTATAGCAGCTACTAAAGTTTGCTTTATAATTTCCGTAGAATCCTGATACATAGTATTAGAACCAGGAGTATATCCTATATCTACTCTTAACTCATCAATAATCTGTTTTCTTATAGCAGTGTATACAGAGGTCTCTACTTTGGCTTTTTTACCATTTAAAGTATAAAATTCTAAAGTTAAATCTAGGTATCCTCCAGCAGTATAGCTTTCAGGCAATCTATTATGAAACTTAAACCCAACATTACCAGTAAGATTAGATAATTCAGTTAAAGAGTTTTGTATACTAGCTTTTAAACTACCACTAATAGAAGGTACTTTTAATAATTGAGTAAGTTTAAATGATAGGGGAGTTGTTGATGTGCCTAAGTGACCGATATCAAAATTAGATAGCTCTCTTACTAGTAACTCTATAGACCCCTTATTTGCTAACTCTAATCCTTCACTATTAAAATATCGTGGGTGTTTATATAGTTTGCCACCTCTTCCACGTACTCTATAACCAATAATATCATTATGGTCTGCTTTCAGCGGCCCAACAAACTTATCATTTATAATAGGTAGTACTTCATACCCTTCTCTAATTAACTCGTCTTTTCCACGAGCTCTATTTGTAATACCAAAAAACTCATCAAAAGGTATTTGTTTTGAAACTTTATACGTAATAAAGTTTCTAGCAGATCCAAAATTTGGGCATATTAATATAGCACTAGATCTAACGTATATTACGCCTTTAGTTAAGTTTCCTGGATTGCTATTCTTTAAATCTTCTAGAGTATTATAAACTGTAACACCTGAAGTGGCTGATTCAATAGCAACTAAAAATAGTGTGTAACTTTCATCGAATCTTTCTAATTTATCGGAAGTATCCGCATTTAGTACTAAAGCATCATAACTTATATCTAAAATATGTATATTTTCTGTATTAAGCTTCTCTCTGTAATTTTTAAGTAATGCTTGATATGCGGGGCTATTTGCCATAGCCATTTTCAACTTAGCATCAAGAACTTGTTTACCTTCTGCTAACGACATAATTAATTATAACTCGCGGTATACAGATCTAATATACGTTTAATATGTGCAGGAAGATTAGTACTAGTAATATATTCTACTTGCATAGTATTAGGCTGAGCTAACTTATGTGTATGTACTGCTGAGTCATTTTTAATATAATAAGCAATGAGGTCAAGTACAGCAAGTTTTAAGTCTTCTGGTAGAGTCTCATATCCAGCAGTATATGTAATACGATAGCCATTAATTGCTTCTGGGAATATAGGGTTAGATCTACTGCCGTAAGGTGTATACCCAATAACTTCAGGAGGAGGGCTAGCTACTAATAGAGGTCTTAGGTTATTCTGTGTCTTAGATAATACGAAGTTTACGTACTCTTCTAAATTAACATAATTAGCTCCGTAGTCTGAGGAATACTCTACACTAAGAATTGCCATTACAGGAGTTTCAGCTAATTCAATAGTACTGTTGCCTCCTTCACTGTATTCCTCTTTAGGATCATTTACATAATCTACAAAACTTCTACGGCAAACTGATTTTACTAATTCGCTTACTTTTACTATTAATGAATCTATAGTTGCATCACTAGTATTACTAGAGATACCTTGATAGGCTTTATATTCTGCTCTTGTAACTAGTGGTAGTCCCATGTTTAATTCCTTTATCTTTTAAATAGGCTGCTCGCAACCCATTTAAAAGATGGGACCGAAGTCCCATCCTTAAAGTTTACTTAATCAAAGATTAAGCAGCCCA
>Ga0075464_10000407_pt1 | contig 18531 bp, 33 predicted proteins | sample DEB19_08_DNA_5_FD_75068 | JGI IMG/M metagenome (GOLD analysis project Ga0075464, IMG submission 75068) | Aqueous microbial communities from the Delaware River and Bay under freshwater to marine salinity gradient to study organic matter... | ecosystem: Environmental > Aquatic > Marine > Coastal ...
AGCCGCACCAGAGGCCGAGGAATCCACATCTGAGGCCAGCACCGCAGCGGTTGAGTTGAGCGAGCTCCAGGACCGATTCTGCGAGTTTTGCCGTGATTCTGGAATCGCGTTTGACGACGCGGCTGGGTGGCTCAAGACCACGGGACGCTACAAGGGTGACGATCTCGCGGGATTCGACGAGGTGCCGGATGCGGTTATCGCCGAGCTTTTGAAAGCGCCGAACGACGTGAAGAAGTTGGTGCTGTTGTTTGGGAAGAAGTGAAGCGAATTAAAACGAAACGAATATGAACGCATTAACAATCACCGGCGCAAGCCAAGTCACGGTCACGCCAAATCCCGAAGTGATCGCATTTCGCGACTCTCAACTAGTCACAACGCGAGCGGTTCTTTCCATCACATCGCCGGCAGTATATAGCACCGTCGGCATGATGGTTCGCAATTTGAAGCAACTCGGTCGAGAGATCGAAAACGCACGCAAGGAGGTCAAATCCGAGCCTTTAAAGATCACCAAACTGATCGACCAGATCGCATCTGAGGCGTCAGCGCCAATCGAAGTTGAGGTTGCTCGGTTGGAGAAACTCGCAAATGACTACGCACGCGAACAGGCACGCATCCAGGCCGAAGCGGAACAAAGAGCGCGGAAGGAGCATGAAGCGAAGCTCAAAGCCGAAGCGGAGGAAAAGGCGCGTATTGCGGCGGCATCAGCAAATCCCGTCGTGGTTGACGCATTCGCGGAAATCAAGGCGCAGATGCAGTCCGAGCAGGATCTCGCAAAGCGCGAAGCTGAGGTCAATCGGATCGCTGCGGAAAAGGCGGCTGAGGTTGCAGCTAGAACGCAAGTTGCACCGCCGTCAATCGCGGCGAAGACCGTGTGGCGCTGGATCGTTCAAGACGTGGTCGCGCTCGCAAAATCTAGGCCAGACCTTGTGACCATTACCCCGAAAACGAGGGAGATTAACGCATTGGTCAACGGTGGTGAACGAACGATTGCTGGGTTGTCTATCACACAAGAAGTGGAGGCGAAGCTTTGAAAACCATACTCGACAAACCTGATGACCTGGACGCGTTTTCGCTGCGATTCTGCGACATGCAATTTGCAGTCTTTAGGGTCAACGAAGTCAACGGCTGGTGGTATGAGCGCAAAGAGATTGCGTCGGTTTTGCGTGAGAGAAAGTTCAACTACGAGCCCCATCTAGCAATCGAACTCCTCGGACTCGCAGGCACCGAAATCAGCGAGGCAATCGAAGCCGCTCGAAAGCATCACCGCGACGACTGGGGCGACGCGACGACGAAAGACACAATGGTTAGGGAATGCGCCGGGACCGTCGTTAGGCTCATGGACCTCTGCGAGTATTTCGGGCTTCCATTGGGGGAAGCTATCATTCAGGAGGTGCGAGCAAACCAGGGACGCGGTCACAAGCATGGAGGAAAGGCAGCGTGAAGGCTTCGCCCTACACCCCAAACACCGAAGGCATCTTCCGAATGCCAGCGGCGGAATATCACAAAGCGCCGGGAGTCGGGAAACATTCGCTGGATTATATCAACGACTCGCCAGAGGCTTACGCGCTCTATCGCAAGTATGGAATGAAGGCGACGGATGCGATGGAGGAAAGCACGCTTTGCCATACGGCGGTCTTGGAGCCTGACAAGTTCGTGGGCTCTTTTCATATTAGGCCTGACAAGTTCAAGAGCGGCGAAAAACAGGCTTGGGATGCGACGCATACGGACATGCCAAGCATCACACGCAAGGAGTTGAATAAGATCCAAAACATCGCCTCCAATTGCCGCGCTCATCCGATCGTGTCCGCGCTGCTTGAGGATGGCGAAGCGGAACTCTCACTTTTTGCACGGTGCCCAACCACCGGCATCATGCGGAAAGGCCGTCCCGATTGGATCACTACAGACGAGGACGATCAGCTAACGATCGTCGATTTCAAGTTCGTCCAGGACGCAACGAAACACGGCTTTGCGCGGCAGGTTGCGGATCTTCGCTACTACGTCCAGCACGCTTACTATGTGGACTTGTGCGAGCTTCTAGGCTACGGCGTGCCGCGATTTTTGTTCGTTGCGGTTGAGAAGGAGCCGATGCACCCCGAGGCGTCCAAGCATCGGATCGTAGTCCACGAACTGCACCCGCTTGACGTGGAGATGGGGCGCAATCAATACCTGCGCGATTTGATGCGCTTTGATGAGTGCGAGAAAAGCGGCGTTTGGCCTGACGACACGGACAAGATTCAGGTGTTGCAACTCCCGTCATGGGTGAGGAGAGAAAACGCAATATGAGCACGGACTTCTCTCTATTCGTGCAATACATACAGGACCACAAACTCACCCAAACGCAGGTCAACGCGCTTCTCAATCGGCTCCAGGATCAGGGCTTGATCTCTGACAACGTAGAAAGACCGGAGCAGGTGTCAAACGCGGATTGGATGCGAGTTAGCGCGATGAACAAGAACCTTTTGGACGTTTACAAGCTGGGATGAAACTAGAGCATTCAAACACTCGAAGCATTATAAGGCTCTACGAGCGAGGCCGCTTGGGAGAGTTATGGCTTGAGGAGATTATGGCCTACACAACTGGTGACAAGCGCGTATTTCGTCGCGGAGACTTTTCAACTCAAATACAAGTTCATGCAGGTCATAACGATCCTAGATACACGGATGCAACTCAAATGGAGGCCGGGACGTATCACATGTTGGATATTCCATTTTGCACCTACACACTGGACGAAAACACGCTTCACAGGTCTGGAATATGGCCTGATTTAGATGTCAAGATTGTCGATCCGTTTACCGTTTGCCATGGATGCGAAGGCGCTAAACCGAGAACGAGTTGCAATGAGGAGTTTAGCGATTTGTATAACGGAGTGTGCGGAGATGATGCGCACGACAAGTTTTTCAAATTATGGAATCAGCTTGGGAGGAATTGGTTTACGGTTACACCTTGCGCAGATCATTCCAATCAGAACATTTGCGCTTGCATATCGGAATATCACACATCCATGCACGCTTACCTAACGCGTTGCGCGGTTAAAAACTTTCCAGAGTTTCGTGGGCACTACATGACTTGGGGTGAGATTGTAACCAACTCAAGATGCGATGTAAGACCATGGCATGTAGCTGCATCGGACTATTACAAAAGTAAACGACAATCCATTTACAGGTATTACGAAGCCAAACAGAAAGCCGAAGAATTGGCGGCGAAGGCAGCTAAAAAATCAGCAAAGCGAGCGCAGAAAACCGTCAGACCGCAAACGGTTGAGTTTTTTCAAATGTCCAACGCACTAGCAACCATAGCAAACCATGAAAACAACACTACAACGAACGCACGTTAAAGAAACCGCAAAGGCCATCGTCGACCTGATCCACAAAGGAATTCAGGCGTGGCACGAAGCCGGTAAACTCATCGCCGAACGCATGGACGAAAACCCAGAGTTCATTGAGCAAATGGCTTCGGCATATCCCGAACTCTCAACCGAGGTTCTCTATCGTTTCGAGCAAATCGGTCGCAACCAGATCGTTCCAAGTTTGCTGCTTAACGATTCCCCAGGCGTTCGCAAGCTTCGCAAGATGCCGTATCAACTTCAGGTGAAGCATTCCAACGAGCCTGTTCAGGTCACGGTTCGAGACGGTTCAGTTTTGCTCGTAGACGTTCGCAATCTCACAAGTGATCAGGCAGCGCAGGTATTCGCAAAGGACCGCATTCGCACGGCGGCAGAACAGCGAGCTTTGATTGAGGACAAGATTGCAATCGAACCCGCAACCGTTGAACGCGCCAACCTTCCATATCGAATCGTAGGCAAGGAGCTGGTTGTAATGACAGCGTGCCGATTCACCACAACTGACTTGCTGCGTATAGCGGCGGATCTACAATAACATGAACAACCCCACCAAACTACAAGCCATTGCACGCCAAGCGGCGGACGTGCTCTTGACGAAATTGACCGACGCCGAGGATCCTATCAAACAGGCCATTATCGACTTGGAGGCCGCGAACCAGGAAGCGAAGGATGACAAGAAGCCGAAGCCTTTCACGATCGGCTTTTCGATTAAACTCGATTGGGCTGGAGGAAAGGCCGTTTACGCGCTGGGATTCTCGACTCGCTACAAATCGGAATCGCAAGAGGAGCTTCCGAATCCCGAGCAGCTTGGGCTGTTTGACGGGGGTGAGGATGAGGGAAAGGGGGAAAAGTGAACACTCCACAAATCTTCGTCGGCACATGCGAATCCATGACGCCGGTCTCATACGGCAGCGGAGACAAGCAGTTAATCCGTCTCGTCGTTTCTGCCGAACTCCCAAAGCGCAAAGGAGCGACGGGGCCGGATCGAGTCTCAATCCCGTTCTCGTTGTTCGGCCGAGCCGCGAATCACGCACGGGCGCATTTCCAGGAAGGTCACGACGCAATCGTGTGGTATTCGCTTGGAGCGCGGGTCCGAGGCGAGTTTACAAACATCAATTTGGACGTGGTGCGCGTGTTGATCACACCGCCGGAAGGTGACGAGAAGCCGACACGGCCGCCGATTGGACGGGACAGGCCAGAAGGCGGATCCGTAGATAAAGCCAACCAAGCAGCGGCGGAAGCTAATGCGCAACGCAATGAGGACGACGACGTTCCATTCTGACCTATGACAACCCACACATCTATAGATGCCGGTCTTTCGCAGTCAGAGGCTATTCTAGGCCGGTTGAAGCAGCGCCGAGGCAAATGGTGCTCCATGCCATCGCTTGGCCGTATAAGCGGGTCCTATAACGTTCACAGTCGCATTGCCGATTTGCGGAAGCGCGGACACCAGATCGAGCACCGCAATGAGCACGCGGGGCGGTTGATACGCTCGTATTATAGGCTGGCGGAGTAGAATACCGAAAAAGTTGCGTTCCGTAGAACGCGGGACTATAAAGCCAACAGATCAGTGAGGGGTAAGAGCCAAGCTGATTAGCACAGTGAACATGCAAAAACCATCTTTCCCCACATCTCACGGGTCCTCTCGCGCACATGTTCAGCGTGATCTCTTACCCCGTGGGATTGTGGGGCTTTTATTTTCCTTCTAATGAAGCGTCCTTCATTTCAATTTTACCCTGGGGACTGGCTTTCGAGCCAGCGGGTCGCTCTCATGTCGCTAGACGAAGAGGGCGCATACATCCGCGCATTATCGTTTTGCTGGAACCACGGAAGCATTCCATCAGACCCCGAGAAGCTTGCGAGGCTTATAGGGAAGGGTGCTTCAACCACCCTTGCGACCACCCTTGCAACCATGTTCGAACCGGACAGCAACGACCCATCCAAGCTGGTTCACTCCAGGCTTAACGCCGAACGGGCAAAGCAAGATGAGTGGTCGCGCAAAAGCTCGGAAGGCGGTCGAAAAAGCGCGGAGTTAAGGCAAAACCACAACGGTGCTTCAACCACCCTTGCAACCACCCTTGAAACGGTGGTTGAGAAATGGCACCAACCAAACGGCAACTCTTCTTCTGCTTCTTCTTCTCCGTCTCCTTCTTCTCTTTCTTCTCCGATTCCGACTCCAACCCCTAAACCAAAGAAGCGGCCTGATGGCCTGAGGGATGAGGAGTTGGAGCGGGCCGGGATCGTCGGCGGGATATTTGGTCGAAGGCCGGGAACGGCGTGGTGCGACAAGGAGGTGTCCCAATTCCGAAAGTATATCATGCCCATGGCGCAAGAGGACTTGGATTTGCTGGTTTGGTATTACGAGCAACCCGGCCTTGAGTTTCGCAGGAAAGAATTAAAAACACTCCTAAACAATCTGCCTGGAGAACTGGATAAGGCCAGAGCGCACAAGAACAGGCCCCCAAGCCTTTTCGACGGTGTGAACGGGGTCAACACCGCAAACAAGCGAGGCGGGGCCGTAAAACCCAACGGAGAGATTTCGGCGAGCATGCAAGCCATGCTTTTGACCAAGCAGCTGGATGAGGTGTCCAACAAGATGACCGTCATCAAAGACACCTACTCAGGCCTTCAATCTTGGAGCGAATCCGACAAGGAGAAATACAACGCGCTCCTCGCTCGCAAAAAGGAGCTCAAGGCCAAACTCGGAATCCAGGTATGAAAACCACCTTAGCAAGTTTTTGGACGCAAGCCGAAGCGATCGAGCTTTGCGTCAAAGTTGAAAGCATTTGCCCAAACTTTGGGTGTCATGTCGCACTGACTGGAGGACTCCTTTACAAACGAGGGCCGCGCAAAGATTGCGACCTGCTTTTCTATCGCATCCGACAAGTTGAGCAAATCGACCTTGATGGGTTGTGGAAGGCGTTGAAGGAAATCGGGGTTGACCAAGTGACCGGCTTTGGGTGGTGCTACAAAGCGCGATACAACGGAAAATCTCTTGATTGCTTTATGCCGGAGGAGCAGGGCGGATACTACGAGCAAGGAATTCAGATATGAAACTTCCCCGCCCATGCAAAGTTTGCCAACGCCCCATGCAACTGGAAGTTTGGGACGAGGTCGTCTCCGAATGCGAGCGGAACGCGGTCACCAAGCGCGATTTCCTCGGGTGGTTGAACCGACTGGTGCCGATGGCAACATGCAATCGCTGCTTCGACATGATCGCGGGTAAAAAGGCCGTGATGGATCGGATCTACGAGGCGGCCGGGAAGCTGATCGCCGGGGTGGAGTCGAAGGAGGAGCGCGCCGGGATCAGGTTGACCTTGGAACGCGAGACGAAGCGGTTTTCGCAGATCATGGCGCATTATTTCCAGTTGGAGAACGCTTTTTGGGACGTGGAATTTGTGGAGCAGATCATCGAACAGCCGATGCAGGTGAAAACGATTTTGTCGAGTTATGAGCAGTTGTTACGGAGGCAAATGAAAGGAGTGCAATGAACAAAGGACCAAAATGGAACGAGCGGTTTGATAAGCTTTGTATGGAGGCAACGACCGGCGAGCTTGCGGCAGGCTTCATGAGATATGAGCTCTTGCGGACGCTGAACGTCTCGGAGTTTGCCGAGATTTGGAAACAGAATTTGCACGGCGAGAAGTTTGATGACTTGATTGACCTATGGATCGAGGAGCGATTGAGGAAGGAGGAGTTGAGGCGGACGCTTAAATGCCAATGCTTTATGATTGAGTACGAGCCGCCGCGATACACGGAGCACGTTTGCGGACTACCGGCAACATATGTCACAAAAAACAACGTGCTCATGTGCGACCGGCACGCAAAGGAGTTGTTTTGTCCGACGGGGATTAAGCTGATTGAAAAGGGGGCTAAATGAAAACGAAAATGTGCGAGTGCATTATCTTTGTCCGCGATCGCGACACCGGGAAAACCGTAGAGCTCGGTTGCTGCGATACGGCGACGCACAGAACAAAAGATGGAACGGTGATGTGTCACAAGCACGCGCTAAGATTTGAATCACTTCGACCCGGCAGAATCAAGCCTATCAAGCGAAAGGCATCGAAATGAGCACCGAAGAAACATTCTCCGAGCAAGTGAAACGTGTTGCCAAAACATGCAGGCACTCAAAGCGGCGGCTCGTGGCTGAACTGCTCGAAAGCAACAGGATTATCAGCCTAGATACGCGGCAAATCATTGCGCTCGGAAATGAGGTTGACGGGTTGAAGAAGCGCATCCAAGAGCTTGAGACATCCTTGAAAAGCGTCATCCACGACTACAACGCGCTGTCTCAAACGGTGCATCCATTGACTGGAGACGTGAGGACGCTGACGGGAATGGAGGAGAAATGAGCGACAAATCAATAGCACGCGAAGCCTGGAAGTGGCTGCGGATAGAGTTTCCAACGCCATACGACAAACGCACCACTCGCCAAGTCCGACGCAAGGCGCGGAAATGCTACAAAGCGAACGTCGAGCTGTGGTATCGAGGCAAGGCGAAGAAATGGATTTTGAAGGAGGAAACGAAATGAGCACCAAGCAAACCAAAGGGCACACAGACACCGCGCATGTGGTCAACGAGCTGAACCAGCTTACCATCATGTGCATGGAGAAGAGGATTGAGGAGCTTGAGGAGTTTGTGCGCTACGTGCTGGATAATTTGGACTGCGACACTGGAGCGGACGGGGCGCATCACCATTGTTGCAGGACATGTTCTGCGCTGAAACTGTTACCGAAGGAGGGTTTGAAATGACCACACCGAAAGCATGCACAGTCGTTGTCGGGGTTGAAAAGACAGGACGACACATAATCACGCGCTGCGGTAAGCCAGCGACGCACAACGTCAGCGGCACGCAGGCCAGGCTATGCGCTGAGCATGTGGAGCATCACGTCAGGCTATACGGGAGGCAGGGGTATGGAGCTTACGGATTGACCAAAATTAAAAGCAAGGTGGCGAAATGAGCACGACTAAAACATGTCAAGCAATTGTCGGTATGGAAAAAAGCGAGCGGCACATAATCAAGCTTTGTGGGATACCAGCAACACGCAAAGGCAAAGCAAGCAGACGATACTATTGCGATCTTCATGCCAAGCTTTGGCGGTTTTCTGAAGCAAGCACGCTCATTAAACCGAGAAAGGCCTCAAAATGCGAATGACTATGGCCCAAGTTGCGGCACACCAGGCCAAACACGCCCCCAAACGCGCAGGAACAGGCCTGCAAGCCGTCGCGGCGGATGAAGCGGGACAAGAGGCCGGATTGCACGGTGACATCCTTGACTGGTGCAAACGCAATCATTGCCCACCGATTCACTCGCCGATGCACCGGAAAAGCTCACAGACTCCAGGGTCACCGGATTTCACGATTGTTCTCAAAAACGGACACGTGCTTTTTGTTGAGTGCAAAACAAAGGCTGGGAAACTGAGCGAGGAGCAGATTGTTTGGCATCACCTTGCGTATCGAAATGGGAAAACGGTTTACGTCGTCCGATCCATGACTGAATTTTTGAGCATTGTGCGCGATTTGACGGAGTGAAAAATAGTTGAACAAAAGAGTTGCACACAAATCATAAGCGGTTTATGTTCCGAAAAGTAAATTCAAGATGAAGAAAACCAAGGTCGTTACGGCTTATCTTTCGGAGATCGGGCGCAAAGGCGGACATAAATCAAGACGCACGCTGACGCCCGAGCAAGCGCGGGAGATGGTCCGCGCAAGGGAATCTAAAAAGAAGAAATGAATTTTGAGGTGTAGTGTAAAGAATGGCGACGGCCGAAGCACAGCCCCGATGTTGGAGCACAGTCCAGGAACTTGATCGGATAGACAATGGAACGACGTGAAATCCCGATATTCAAACTGGCACCTCATCCATTTTCCCCTCGGCGACAACCTCGGCAACCGGAGCGGTTCTTATTATTTTGCCGTTCTCTACTTATCGGTTGTTGAGATCGCAGCGCCTTCGGCGAGAGGGGAACACTTTTGAAATTATGAATACACGTCTTGAAATCGCCTCCCGCGTATTGGCGGGAATGATGGCCGATTCTGGTAACCGCGACTCGGAAGGAGACCTTGTCAGGACATCCATACAGTTAGCCGACGCCCTAATCGCCGCCGCCGAGGAGGCGACGCGGAAGGTCGATGAACATCCGATTTCCGATCCCGACACCATCAACCGCATCCAAAGTCTTCGGAGCAATGTGTGGGGCATGATTGTCGGGGACAATAATCGCATCGCGCAGCTCAACACAATCATAAGATCACTGGATGCGATACTGGACGACGCGAGGAGGCGGGGAACAACCCCAAACCACGGAACCCTTTCAGGCTACCGGATCGACCTTGCGGCGGCTCAAATCGCATACGACGCCAATCCGAGCGCAAAAAATGCTTCGATTCTGAGCGCGGCGAAAGAGGCGTTGGCGAGGAGGCAGTCGTGAAAATTGTCGCATTCGCTTTGATCTCCAACCTCACAAGTTTTGCGTGTGCAATTATCGGAGGCTGGCTTGCGTGGAATCAGCGCGATGGATGGGGGTGGTTTTTGTATGTGGCCTACATAACGTCCAGTGACATCGAGTTTGAGCAATGACCACTTTCCCCACCGCTCCCAGAGTCCCCGATGATGTAAACACGGGAGGCGTTTCGACTCAACTGGCGGATGCCAGCGGTGAGCGGTGGGGATGATTTTGTGACAACCGAACGCAAACCAAGCCTTCCAATCGTCAGAGCTGACGGTTTGTTCCAGTGTGCTATATGCCACGGCGCTGGAGTTTCGATGGGCCAATCCCCAGAGCACAAGAGGCCGTGCGAGAACTGCCGTGGAGAAGGATATTTACCGCTGCCGAAATACAAATCGTCAGGTTATCCGATGCGATGATTTGCAAACCAACCACTAACACACCATGACCTCACCAACATCACAACAAGCCAGCGCCACCCTGCGAATCTGGTATTCCACAATGCCTGAATGGGCAAAGAAAGCGTATCACAATTGCCCAACGTGCAATCGCGTCATGCAGGAGTGCGCGTTATCCGAACACACGACGGAGGAAATGCTGTGGAGGCTTGCGGGAACTTTATTGAACGAACGGGACAGTTATAGGGAAGCGGTTTTAAAAGCTGCAATGGAGGGCAAATTAACATGACCCCACAACAATCACACGCACGGGCGCAGATAATGCTGAAGCACGGGGAGCCGGGATGGAGGATTGAGAGCAGGCTCCGAAACGTGGATAACCCTTGGGTTCCTACATCCGACCCATGCTGGAAATGGGAGGTGTGGGATTACCGCGCCGTCCGCATCGAGAAAACTCCCAAGCGCACGCCGTTACCGATCGAGCATTACAAGAGGGGGATGGAGGTTAGAATACATGGGTGCTGTCTTGATTTTCTTGTCAGCAGGTCCGAGGTAATGAATCTAGTTCTTGAGAATGGTTGGGTTGGAGAGGCTTGCACTGTAACTCGCTGGCGATGGCCCAACGAAACAGAATGGCACCCGGCCTATACCGAGACCGTCGAGGAGCGCGAGGTGGAGAAATTGGCGGTGGAGGGATGAACCTCCTAAAACGCATCTGGCGTCGTTTAATGTGGGATAGGATTGAAGCGCGAGCAAATGCTCAGTGGACGGTCCACAGGCTGCGCATGATCGATGTCGCCAAGGATCGAGACGATGCCGTTGCGTGGGCCAAAGCCGCCGAGAGTCGGTTCAAGGAGGTTGATACTGAAAACATCCGACTCAACATAAAACTCCGAGAGCGCAAGAAACATCTCAAAATCGCGAACTGCGCTTTGGCAATCAGGCATTGGCAAACCGAAGCGTTGAATGGGCGTGTTCTGACTTTGTGCGAGCAACGAGCGGAACTGCATAAACGCATCCAAGAGCTTGAGGCCTGGATCGAACGGGAAGGTATTCAAAACGAAACATGCACGTTCTCAATCCTGCGCAAAGTTTGCGATGGGTGCAGATGTGAGAGGAGGGAGAAGAAATGATCAAAGTGCGCTGCCAAAAATGCAACACCGTCCAAGAATTAGGCGGTGGAATCTACATGAGGAACCGTGGGAAATCGTTCACGCTGCAATTTTGCGTCACGTGCAAGAACAAACAATGGTGCGAATGGGAGAAATCGAAATGACCAACGACCAAATCAACCGGCTGATCGCCATCGAGCTGGGCTGGAAGCCTTACAGGCATCGACGATCCGATTTATGGTCACTCGTTGACACTAAAGACAACATCGTCGGCAGGGCTTCACACGGTGGCATTTCCGAAGATCATTGCTGGGCTGTATGCAACCTGGACTTCTGCGAGGACCACAACGCCGTCGCGCTGATGCGGAATGCGTTAAAGCCTGAGGAGCAGCGCCTATTCACGCAGCATCTGCTTGCTGTCGTGAACCCAGGTGGGCCAGTGGCGTTAATGTGGAACCTATGGAAAACGCTAAACGCAACCCCACTCCAGCAATGCAAGTCGTTTTTAAGGCTGCGCGGGAAGTGGGCGGCTCAGTGAGCGACGGTCTTCAATGGGTCGGCGTCCTGGAAACCTGCGACCTGTGCGGGAATGAATATCCCATGAGCTGGATCGAATGGAACGGTAAACAATGGCTGTGTATGGCATGCAGAACGGAGGACGGAGAATGAAAGATTACTTGAAACTAGCGGCAATTGTAGCAGTCGTGGCGCTATTCATTACGGGCTTGGTTTACGCTAAGTATCGAGTCTTTCGAGCGCTGCACCCAACCGCACCGGCTTGGATGATGATTTTCAAATGATTGACCTAGCCAAAGGAATCTCCAAGCTTGACTTCCAAACCAAAACCCCCTTTAACAATACCCCATGAGTAAAGCGAAGTTGGATACATTATTAAATACTGAGTAGTGTACTTGTACGTACAGTACATTGCAGTACAGTACTACTAGACCAAAAACAAATCCATGACCCAACCAACCACCAAAGCTTCCACCCCTTCCGTAATGGTCAGCCTGTTCGCATACGGCGACATCAAAGCCGACATGCTTCAGCCACTCATGGACACCGTTGCCCACATCATGCGCGGTCAACGTCCAGTCCAGTTCTCCACCATTCGCGAAGATGCTCTCATCTGCCGATCCCGCTCCCGCGAACTCGCTAAGTTTCTGCTCTCCAAACTCGACGTTTGGGTGCTCCTAGACCACGACATCCACTATGACCCAACCGACCTGTTTGCCCTCGCAGACCTAGCCCATTCCAAACGCAAGCCCATTTGCGTGCCCTACTCCAAGCGAGCGCTCCCTCCTCAGCCCGCCATTCGAACGCTACCAGACCACCCGTTACCACCAGCAGGCACAGACGCTCTAACCGAAATCAACGCCTTCACCACAGGCTTCCTAGCCATACCCAGGCATTGTCTTGAGGATACCGTGCCCACACTCCTAGATCCGTCCTCACCCGTTCCATTGCGTATCTACCAATGCCGAGATGTATCTTCCAACGCTTTCGCCCCATCCTTTCCGTCCCTGTTCCAGCCCTTCCCACTCGACACCGCAGCCAACGGGCAATTTGAGTATCTCTCAGAGGACTACGCAGCATCCGTCCGCCTCAAGGCCTGCGGACATGAGCCATACGCTTGGTCTAAGCCGATCCTAGGGCACATCTCTAACTTCGCTTATAAGCTGCCGACAACGCCGCTGGTGTCAAATGCCTAAGCGCAAATCCAAAGCCGCCACAGAGCCAGCAGAGCCCCAAAAAACGGTGCTCATTCCAGCCCCTCACCATAACTCCAAGATGACTATGGATGAGGCTGTAGCTATGACGACAGGTGAGCTTATGGGCATGTCGCAACGCGAGATCGGGGAAGCTTCAGGTGTCAACCGTCTAACCGTTCGCGCTCGATTCAAGGGTATCGAGGTTCCAGAGTGTTACCCCGAAACCCAAGAGGAATGGAAGCAGGATGTCATCAAGTTCATGGAGATCGCTGTCTGGAAGGGATCTAGACGTATGGCAATGACGGATATGGATGCTATGGAAGATCATAGGATACCCGTATCGGTAGCGATTCTTACCGATAAACTTTCCCTTTTGACCGGCAACCCGACCTCTTTAGCCGTTGTTCAGCATCACACGGTCAACCACAACCAGCTCCACGACCGCATGAAGCAAGCACGCGAGGCCTCTACTGCGACCGATTTCAGGCCTTAAAACGTGTTGCACAATACTGGTTATATTTAATCCGCACGTTTTGGATACGTTTGAGCACGCAGTTTGATGGCGGCCAGGAACAACGACCAACCAAGTAGACGATGACGGCCATGGGGGGGGAGGGGGTTGAGACTTTGGGTTGGTGTAAAAGGTTGACGCGTATCCCCACAGGAAAAAACTTCACAAACACTTTAAGCACATGACGAAGCTATACTGGAACACGATGGAGTTAATGACGGTGTGGATGCTGGACTCGATGAGCTTTTGCGTGAGAGCGATGGTCAGAGTCTTGAAAGCATCTGCGAGAATTGAGAGCAAGCTGAGGAGGATGAAATGATGACGATCGACGAGGTGAGAGCGGAGTTAGCGCATTTGCGGGAGGTGCCTGCGAGGTTGAGGCTGGAAAGGCTGATGCGGGAGAGTGGCGGGTTGGTGGATATGCTTGAAGTATGCTTGCGGAATGCTTGTAGCATCCAAGAAGCATCGCCAGCGGTTGAGCCGCAGTCGGTTGTTTATCACGCCAACACTGACCCAATAGTCGAGACGATAGTTGTAGCGCATGACGGGCCTGTTGAATTGTCGTCAACTGGGACATGGAAATCGAGTGAACCTGAGCCCATTAAACGCAAGCGCGGACGGCCTGCTAGGCGTGTGGCGGATGCTGAGAATGGGGGTGAGGCATGAGGTGGACGTTTTGAGCAAGCGGAGGAGCATGGTGCGACTTGCGCGGTGGTATCGCGAGTGTGGATGGCCGTATAAGCGTATTGCGATGGAGTTGGGGGTGAGCTTGAGTTGGGCGCATGTGCTGGCGGCGAGGGGTGGGGAGCCGTGGAGGAGTGTGAAGAAGGAGGCTGAGAAGGATGGGGAACGACGTTGATGCGGGTAAGATAGCTGGGCTGGTAACGCGGTGCATGAGTTGCGACCGTGAGATCGAGCCTGACAAGCTGGGGAGGACCACGGGCAAGCGGAAGCTGTTTTGTGATGAGGCGTGTGGGACGTGGTGGTGGAACTCGCAGCCTGATCACCCTTTTTTGGAGAAGATTGGGGCGGATTGGGCGGATGCTAGGCAGTTGAAGGAGGACAGGGCTAAGCTGGTGGTGCTGGAGAAGGCCGACCCGTGGCGGTATGGGTATCAGCCTCCGCATTGGGGGATAGCGGACGAGCGCTATGCGGGGTGTAGTGAGATGTTGCTGAGTGGAGGAAACAGGGCAGGTAAGACGCTGTGGGCGGCGCGGAAGGTGGTTGAGGCGTTGTTGAGTGGGGAGAATAAGAACGTGCTGTGTTGCCATACGAGCAGCGCGACGAGCATCACGGTGCAACAGCCTGCGATCTACATGTATCTTCCGGTGGAGCTGAAGGGAACGAAGAAGGGGAAGATCCACTATCTGAACTATAGCAGGAAGAACGGGTTTACGGATGGGAGTTTCATTTTGCCGAACGGGAGCCGGTGCGATTTTCTGAACTACACGCAGAACGAGCACTCTATCGAAGGTCGGGAGGCGGATTTGGTTTGGTGTGACGAGTTGGTCCCGCAGTTGTGGGTGGACACGTTGCGGTTCAGGTTGGTGACGAGGAGAGGGAAGCTGATTGTGACGCAGACGCCTTTGGAGGGCGTTGCGAGCGTTTACAAGGAGTTTAGCGCGGGTGGGCGGGTGGTGCGGTGGGATGACGCAGAGCTGCTGAGTGGTAAGGCTGGGCTTGTTGGATGGCCTACAGGGAAGGCTCCAAGGGTTGTGGAGTGCATGAGCAAAAGCCGCGTCATGGTGTTCTTCTTTACGAGTGACAACCCTTATTCGCCGTATGACGAGATCAAGTCGAAGCTGAAGGAAGCGCCGGTTGGTCAGATTCTCGTGAGAGCGTATGGCTGGGCGACGGACTCGATAGGCAAGGCGTTTGCGCGGTTTCGGGCTGACGTGCATGTCATCAAGCGGGAAGCGATTCCTAAAGGTGGCACGTTGTATATGGTGACAGATCCAGCTGGCGCGCGGAATTGGTTTTGTCTGTGGGCCTTGGTGTATGCAGACGGGAAGATGGTTGTCGTGCGCGAATTCCCTGATTTGTATGGATATGGGGAATGGTTTTTGCCGAGTGACAAGGCTGATGGAAAGGTGGGACCGGCTCAAACGGTTGGAGCTGGGCGCGGCACGTATGAGTATAGGGAACTGTTTCGAACGATGGAGGAAGATATCGGCCGCGGCGAACCGATGATGCGGCTGATTGATCCAAAAGCGGGTGGAACTCCCGCATTGAGCGAGCAGGGCGGGACTACGTTGATTGATATGTTGGCGGAAGATGGGTTTGGCGATGCTGGAATGAGCTTTGTTCCTGCGCCAGGCGTGCCAGTGGATCAGCGGATGGCGGCGATCAACTCGGCGTTGAGCTTTGACGGAAGCAAGCCATTGACGCCTATCAACGAGCCAAAGCTATATATCGTGGACGACTGCCAGAACTTGATTATGGCTTTGAGTGAGCACGTTGGAAGCGACGGTCAGAAGGGTGCGAGCAAAGATCCGATTGACTGCTTGGGGATGCTGCTAACGTCAAGGCTAGAGCACGTGGGGCCCAACGGTATGCAAACGGTTGGCGGAGGTTCGTATTGATTTACTAGAATTGCCTGACTATATGTTGAGGCATGATAGATCCTAGGGTTGCGCTACAGACTGGAGACACTACCACCGGAGACAAGATGGCGGTGGTGGGTAGAGAGCCGCAAATCGGGGATCTGATAGCGGAATTGCGGTTGTCAGCGGTGGACTACGCTGGGAGCACGAGGAGCGAGAAAGCCGACCAAGTTAGATACTGCCGATGGGCTGGGCAGAGCGACGACGCACGCAAATATACTGCCAACATAGGCAAGCAAGCATTCCCGTGGGACGGCGCTGCGGATTGCAGAATCCCGATGGCTGACGAGGTGGTCAACAGCATCGTGGATCTGACAACGACGGCTTTTTGGAGGTCAATGTTGAAGGTTAGCGCGGTTGCGGCGGATGATCTATCGGCTGCGGCACAAGCAAATATGCTCATGGATTGGACCATGAACACGCAATTGTTCAACGAGTTGACCCGTGAGAGTGAGTTGCTGGCGCAGTATATCTGGACGTATGGATGGGCCGGGGCGCATATAAGCTGGAACCAGGAGCTAGGGCAGAAGGAGCAGGAACTTTCGATGGATCAGATTGTAGCCATGGCGACCGAGGCGCAGCCTGGGACAATCACAAGCGAGCTTCCTGCGTTGATAGTTAATCCAGAGGCCGAGGATCAAGTTGCGGAGTTGTTGTTGTCGGCGTTTCCACACCTCAAAAAGAGCAGGGCCAAGAAAGCCGTGCGCGAATTGCGAGAGGATGGTGAGTGTGAGTTTCCAGTGCCTACAGTGGTCAAGAATCAACCCGTTATAGCGGCGTTGTGCCCTATGGATGAATTGGTCTTTCCGCCTGAAACGACGCACATTCAGAGCGCTCGCGTGGTGTTCCGCCGGTGCTACATGACCGAGATTGAACTGCTTCAAAAGGTCGAAACGGACGAATGGGACGAGGAGTGGGCGCAGCTTGCAATTCAACAGGCAGGGAAGTTTTCAAACTGGGTGCAGCCGAACCAGTTGCCAGGGCTTGCGGTCAACGCGTTGCAGAACAAGCAGAACCTGATTGAGATCGTTTACGCATACCAGAAGGCGGTTGATGACGACGGGGTGCCTGGCGTGTGGTGTACGGTGTTTTGTCCGCAGGTCGAAAATGGGTGGGGCAAGTTTGAGCTGATGGAATACGGTCACGGCGAATACCCGTTTGTCGTGTGGCGCACAGAGTTCATCAACCGCAAGATCATTGAGAGCCGAGGGGCACCAGAGATTTGCGCGTCATGGCAGGTTGAGGCCAAGGTTCAACACGACTCGATTACGGATTACACGTCGTTGACTACGGTGCCTCCGATTGAAGTGCCAAAGAATCGAGCTGGGAATTTGCGGATTGGTCCTGCGGTGCAGATCCCGGTGCTGCGAAGCGGTGAGATCAAGTTCATGTCTCCACCGGAGCGCGAACCTTCAACGGCGTTTGCTCTGCTTGAGTTGATCAAGGGAGAGGTGGACCGATACTTTGGGAGGAGCACTGAAAAAGTCCCTCCAGTTGTGGCGCAGATGCGGCAGCAACGCATCGTAAACAACTGGCTGCATGGATGGACGGAAGCGTTCAAGCAGGTGCTAGCGCTTCAGATTCAGTATATGGAACCGGAGCAAGTTCAACGGATTACGGGCCGTGAAAGCATGTTGAACTATGACTCCGAGAAGTACGACATAACGTTGAAGTTCGACATCCGCGAACTACACACGGACTTGATGACGGAGAAATTGAAGGCAATCAGCGGCTTGGTGTTGCCGATGGACTCCGCCGGGGTTGTAGACAGAGCCAAGCTGATTGGGCTAGTGCTACGCGCTATTGATCCGACGCTTGCCGACGAGTTGGTTATAGACAAGGGGCCTGCCGCTCAAAAGATGTTTGACGAGACCAACGATGAGGTCGGGTTGATCAGCCTAGGAAATCCTCCGAAGCTACGTGAAAACGATCCTACAGCGGCAATGCGGTTGCAATTCGTGATGCAGATCGTTCAGAGTAATCCCAAGTATCAACAGCAGATTGCTAGTGACCAGCTATTCCAGGAAAACCTCAAGAAATACGTGGAAAACCTGCAATTTTCGGTCACTCAACAAGCAAACGCAGTCACGGGACGCTTGGGTGTAACACCTAACCAATAAAGCTATGAGCGACGAAGATATTAAGCTGGCGTTTCGAGGTGTATCCAGTGAAAACCCGCTGCTGCTAGCTATTCAAGAGGTGCTAAAACAGGCCAAAGAGCAGGCGTCAGATCAGGCGATAGGAATGGGGCTTTCGAGCGACGAAAGGCATTACGCTTCAGGTATGGCATACGGTATTGCGTCGGTGCTATCTACAATCAAAGAGATACGCTCTTGACATGTAGATAGCGGAGGAGTAATGAGCATCTATCGACGGAGTAGGGACCGCGTAATTTCCCAACAACTC
>Ga0075464_10000408_pt1 | contig 18527 bp, 16 predicted proteins | sample DEB19_08_DNA_5_FD_75068 | JGI IMG/M metagenome (GOLD analysis project Ga0075464, IMG submission 75068) | Aqueous microbial communities from the Delaware River and Bay under freshwater to marine salinity gradient to study organic matter... | ecosystem: Environmental > Aquatic > Marine > Coastal ...
TCCAGGTCAATCACCGCTTCAGGCGTGGCCACATTGCCTGCAATCACGAACGACGCAGGCAGCTTTTGCTTGATGTAGCCAATCATTTTTTGCACGCTGTCGGCATGGCCATGGGCAATGTCGATGGTGATGTATTCAGGTACCAAACCTTGGGCCACCATCTGGTCCACCGCGTCGTAGTCAGGCTGTTTGACACCCAGTGAAATGGACGCGTACACGCCTTGCGCCTTCATGGCTTTGACAAACGCCAGGTTGTCCAGGTCAAAGCGGTGCATCACGTAAAAGTAGCCGTTTTTGGCCATCCACACGCAGATGTCTTGATTGATGACGGTCTTCATGTTGGCCGGCACCACCGGGATGCGAAAGGTTCGCCCACCCAGTTCGACCCCGGCATCGCATTCAGAGCGGCTGTCTACCCGGCATTTGCGCGGCAGCAGCAGGATGTTGTCGTAGTCAAAAATTTCCATAACTCTCAAGCCTTTAAAACTGTTACTCAAACGGTGAAACAGAAGGCGCTTGGGAGAGGTCTGGCTTGCCTGCCTGCAGGGTCAGCAGGCAAAAAGAACCGGACGTTTATCACTTGGGCCCGGTGTCTGATTTTAGGCGTGTTTTCAATCCGTCAGGTTCGGCGTGTTGCTTTGCCCTCCCTACAATGTCGTATGCTTTTTGACTCTGCGCCCACTTCGCCCCTTCTTCATAACCTCAACCCCGAGCAACTGGCCGCAGTCACGCTGCCTGCCACCCACGCCCTGATCCTCGCTGGGGCGGGTTCTGGCAAGACCCGCGTGCTGACCACCCGCATCGCCTGGCTGCTGCAAACCGGGCAGGTGTCGCCCGGCGGCATTTTGGCGGTCACATTTACCAACAAGGCCGCCAAAGAAATGATGCTGCGCCTGACCAGCATGCTGCCTGTCAACGTGCGCGGTATGTGGATTGGTACTTTCCATGGCCTGTGCAACCGCTTTTTGCGGGCGCATTACAAGCTGGCCAATTTGCCATCGACGTTTCAGATTCTGGACACGCAAGACCAGCTGTCGAGCATCAAGCGGCTGTGCAAGCAGTTCAACATTGACGATGAGCGATTTCCGCCCAAGCAACTGATGTACTTCATTGCCGGTTGCAAAGAAGATGGCCAGCGGCCCAAAGACGTGGTGGCGCGTGACGAAGACATGCGCAAGAAGATTGACATTTACGCGCTGTATGAAGAGCAGTGCCAGCGCGAAGGTGTGGTCGACTTTGGTGAGCTGATGCTGCGCAGCTATGAGCTGCTACGCGACAACGCGCCGATACGCGAACACTACCAGCGCCGCTTTCGGCATATCCTGATTGACGAGTTCCAGGACACCAACAAGCTGCAATACGCGTGGATCAAAATGCTGGCCGGGCAGGGCGCAGAAGGTGACGCCCCGACGATGACGGGTGGATCGGTGATCGCTGTGGGTGATGATGACCAAAGCATCTATGCCTTCAGGGGCGCGCGGGTCGGCAACATGGCCGACTTTGTACGCGAGTTTGCGGTCACGCATCAGATCAAATTGGAGCGCAACTACCGCAGCTTTGGCAATATTCTGGATTCAGCCAACGCACTCATCAGCCACAACACCAAACGCCTGGGTAAAAACCTGCGCACTGAGGCCGGGCCCGGCGAGCCGGTGCGGGTGCATGAATCCCCCAGCGATTTTGCCGAGGCGCAATGGTTTGTTGACGAGGTCAAGCAGCTGGTGCGTGACGGCACCGAGCGTAAAGAAATCGCGCTGCTGTACCGCAGCAACGCACAAAGCCGGGTGATGGAAACCGCGCTCTTCAATGCCGGCTTGCCCTACCGCGTGTACGGCGGCCTGCGGTTTTTTGAACGTGCCGAGATCAAGCACGCGCTGGCGTATTTGCGCTTGCTGGAGAACCCGAACGACGACACCAGTTTCATGCGTGTCGTTAACTTTCCGCCGCGCGGCATTGGCGCGCGCAGCATCGAGCAGTTGCAGGACATCGCCAAAACCTCGGGCTGCTCGCTGCACGATGCGGTGAGCGCGGTGGGCGGTAAGGCTGGGACCAATATTGGCGCGTTTGTCGCCAAGATTGACGTGATGCGTGAGCAGACTGAAGGCAGCACGCTGCGCGAAATCATCGAGCTGGTACTGCAGCACAGCGGGTTGGAGGAGCATTACAAGCTGGACCGCGAAGGCCAGGACCGGCTGGAGAATTTGGCTGAACTGGTCAATGCTGCCGAGTCATTTGTCGGGCAAGAAGGCTTTGGGCGGGACGCGGTGGCGCTACCGGTGGATGAGCTGGGTGCTTCAACCAATTTGGCGCTGACCCAAAGCCCCGCCAGCCAGGGCCTGACGGTAGACGCGCTTGACAATCCGTCGCCCGAATTTTTGGCGCCTGACTTTGAAACCGGTGAAACCCTCAGCCCCCTGGTTGCGTTTCTGACCCACGCCGCGCTCGAGTCAGGCGACAACCAGGCCAAGGCGGGGCAAGACGCGGTGCAGCTGATGACGGTGCATTCGTCCAAAGGGCTGGAGTTTGACTGTGTGTTCATCACCGGGCTGGAAGACGGTATTTTTCCGCATGAAAACTCATTGCTTGAGGCCGGTGGTATTGAAGAAGAACGCCGCCTGATGTACGTGGCCATCACACGTGCGCGCAAGCGGCTGTATTTGAGCCATTCGCAAACCCGCATGCTGCACGGCCAGACGCGCTACAACCTGAAAAGCCGCTTTTTCGACGAACTGCCCGAAGCCGCCTTAAAGTGGATCACACCGAAGAACCAGGGCTTTGCATCAGGCCTGAGCCGGGGCGCAAACCCGTGGGGAGATGCTACAGATTCAGGAGCTGCTGGCGCACGTAAAGATTGGGCTAGCAGTGTTTTCTCTTCCCAAAAAGGGGGGGCTTACGGCAATTCAGAGCGCTTTGCCAGTCCGCCAGTGCCGAGCCAACGCGAGGCGCCTGCGCATGGCATCAAAGTGGGCATCAACGTGTTTCACGCCAAGTTTGGCGAAGGCAAGGTGTTGATGCTCGAGGGCAGTGGCGACGATGCACGTGCCCAGATCAATTTCACCCGGCATGGGGTCAAGTGGCTGGCACTGTCTGTGGCCAAGCTCACCGTCGTTTAGCCTCTGGTCACCCATCGTTGCGCGGCTGTGCTGTGTCCTGGTCGTCTCCTGGGGTGGCTTCGAAGCTGTCCCGAAAGGTGAAATAAATCGAGGTAAAGAACATCGCAAAAAAGACCAGAGCGATGGGAAACATGGCCAGCCCTGCAAAGCCAGGGTTGCCCAACACGGCAGCAGCAATGCCCACAATCAACATGGCCATCACGAAAACGCCCACCCACACCAGCCCGTACACGGTGAAGGCACCGAAATTCTTGTAGCAGGCCATGAAGCTGAAAAATACGCTTTTGACGGGCGTCACGCCATGCCAGTGCACCAGCGCAGGCGCATGCCAAAACATCAACGACAGGGGCAAATAAAGTGCCAACGTGACCCACATGGCAGCCTGAAAACCGCTTTGCAGCACCAGCTCTTCGGTGATTTTTCCGCCCACCAGGTAGAGCTTGGCAAACTGCCCGCCATCGATCAGGCTGGACACCGCCATGATGGCCAAAAAACCGACGGCGTACATGGCGCCCAGCGTCGCCATGGCTTTGAGGCGCTGGCGCCCCGCACGAAAGGCACTGATCAGAATCGAGGGCATGGGAAATTTGCCTTTGGTGGCTTCCTGCGTGGCCGCCATGAGCCCCAGCGTGGCGGCGGGCAACAAGGCCAGCGCCAGTGCCGAGCCAATGAAGGGCAGCAAGGATGCAACAGAGAGCATGGCCATGAACATGAAGAACAAGCCCGACATGGCCAGCGGCTGCTGCAAGTAGGTTTTAAAACCCAGTTTGACCCAGACGAGGCCAGTACGAGCGGGGACGATGTTGAGTTTCATGGTGTGTTGTGTCTGCGTCAATCAATACGCGGGTCAATCTGAACGGGATGCACCCGTGGAAACAGGGTCCGCTGGCGCAGCACCCGCTCGAAGTGGGCCGGGTCATGGGCCTTGAGCACCGATGCCTCACGCGGCAAGTAAAAGTCCCACAAGCGCGATATCCAAAACCGCAGTGCCCCAGCCCGCACCATGGCGGGCAGCAGGGTACGCTCTTGGGCCGTCAGGGGACGTACCGCCTGATAGGCGGCCATGAAGGCATCAGCGCGCGCTGCATCGTGCTGGCCTGTCGCCAGGTCAATGCACCAATCGTTCAGGCAAACGCCGATGTCAAACAAAAACGTATCGCGGCCAGCAAAGTAAAAGTCGAAAAATCCCGTCAGTTCATCGCCTTCAAACATCACGTTGTCGCGGAACAAATCAGCATGAATGATGCCCACTGGCAAGGCTTTGTAGGCTGAACTGGCATGGACGTGGTTTTGATACGCCAGCTCGCCCAACAGCAGGCTGCGCTGCTCGGGCGTGACGTGCGGCAGCACAGCGGACAGGGTGTCGTTCCACCAGGGCAGGGCACGCAGGTTGGGCTGATGCAGCTCGAAATCTTGACTTGCCAGATGCATGCGAGCCAGCATGCTGCCCACTTTGGCGCAGTGAGCCTGCGCCGGCTGCAACTGGCTGCTGCCACGCAGCTTGTTGACGACGGCGGCGGGCTTGCCTTTGAGGGTGTGCAAAATGGCGCCGCTGGCGCCTGGCGCTGGGTTGGGTACCGGAATGCCGCACGCGGCCAGGTGCTTCATCAGGTGCAGGTAAAACGGCAGTTGCTCAAACGTCAGGCGTTCAAACAGCGTCAACACATACTGACCGCCATCGGTGTCTGCAAAATAGTTGGTGTTTTCAATGCCGCCCGCGCATGCCTTCAAAGACCGCAGGCGGCCCAGACTGAGGTCATCAAAGAGTTGCGCGGCCTCGTCAAACGAGACCTCGGTGTAAACGGCCATGCCTGAAAAGTCGCTTTGAAAAAATCAGAACTTCAGCACATTCCAGACGCGCGAACCCGTGGTGCCGCTCGATGAAGAGCCAGGCGCGCTGCCCTTGGTGCTGTCTGAAGGCCTGACTTCATAGGCGGGCACGTTGGTGCCGGTTTTGGGTTGTACGGTGATGCTTTGCGTTTCGCCGCCCACACGCACCTCGTCGATGCGGGAGCCGGCGTCTTCCGTGTGGATGCGCTCGGTGGCTTTTTGCGGTCGCTCGCTCCTTCCAGCCGCCCGGGGCGCATCTGGTACAGGGGCCGCCGTTTGCGCGCTGGCTGCTGAACAGATGGCGAGCAGCAGGGCGGTAGCGGCGCAGTGCAAGTTTGAAAGTGCATGTCTCATGCTGCCATTGTAGGCGTGGGCAGGCGTCGTGCGGGGCAAACATGTGCCGGATGGCCTTGCCCACAAGCCGCCGGGAATTTACCGGACAATTCCATGCATGACACCTGAGAAAAAAACCCTGCTGCTGGTCGATGGCTCCAGCTACCTGTACCGCGCCTTTCATGCCATGCCGGACCTTCGCGCCAACCCGGCGGACCCCAGCAGCCCGGCCACGGGGGCGATACGCGGCATGGTCAACATGCTGCAAAAGCTGCGCAAAGACCAGCGCGCTGACTACGCCGCCTGCGTGTTTGATGCCAAAGGCCCGACTTTCAGGGATGACATGTACCCGGCCTACAAAGCCACCCGCTCGCCCATGCCGCCCGACTTGCGCAGCCAGATTGAGCCTGTGCATGAAGTGGTCGGGCTGATGGGCTGGCCCGTCCTGACCGTGCCGGGTGTCGAGGCTGACGACGTGATTGGCACGCTGGCCTGCATGGCTTCAGCACAAGGCATTGAAGTCATCATCTCCAGTGGCGACAAAGACCTGAGCCAGCTGGTGGACGAGCACATCACCGTGATCGACACCATGAACAACAAGCGCCGCGACCTGGCGGGCGTCGAGGCTGAATTTGGCGTGCCGCCGCGCCTGATGGTGGACTACCAGGCGCTGGTGGGCGACACCGTCGACAACGTGCCGGGTGTGCCCAAATGCGGGCCCAAAACGGCCGTCAAATGGCTGCTCGAATACGGCTCACTCGACAACCTGGTGGCGCACGCCGCCAGCATCAAAGGTGTGGTGGGCGACAACCTGCGCGCCTCCCTGGACTGGCTGCCGCAGGCCAAAGCGCTGGTCACGATTAAGAAAGACTGTGATCTGGACAATTACCTGCACGGTTTACCTGCTCTTAATTCGATAGCTGTTGGCGCACAAAAACACGACGCTCTGGCTATTTTTTATGAAAAGTATGGGTTCAAGGGACTGGTGCAGTCGCTGCTGGCAGCAGCACCTGTCGTGGCTGCCGACAAACCATCCGTCAAGTTTGAACCTGGCCTCTTTGACGAACCGCAACCCGAGGCAGTTGCGCACAGGCAGCCCAGCACACGGGTGGATGACACGATTTTTACCTGGGAGGCGTTTGACCGCTGGCTCGCCAAACTGCTGAACGCCGAGCTGGTCGCACTCGACACCGAAACCACATCCATCGACGAGATGCGTGCAGAGATTGTCGGCATCAGCTTTTCCATCCAACCGGGCGAAGCGGCCTACATTCCGCTGACCCACGACTACCCCGGCGCGCCCGCCCAGTTGCCGCGTGATGAGGTGCTGGCCAGGCTCAAGCCCTGGCTGGAAAACCCCGCCCACCTCAAGCTGGGTCAGCATGTCAAATACGACCGCCACGTGTTTGCCAACCATGGCATTGAAGTGCAAGGCTACGCGCACGACACCATGCTGCAAAGCTATGTTCTTGAAGTGCACAAACCGCACAGCTTGAGCAGTCTGGCAGAGCGTCATTTGCAGCGCGGCGGCATCTCCTTTGAAGACCTGTGCGGCAAGGGTGTGCACCAAATCAAGTTCAACCAGGTGGATATTGCCAAGGCGGCAGAATATTCATGCGAAGACGCGGACCAGACGCTGGCGGTGCACCAGGTGCTCTGGCCGCAATTGCAGGCCATAGACACGCTGCGGTTTATCTATGAGCTGGAAATCAAAAGCAGCGAATCTTTGTACCGAATTGAGCGCAACGGCGTGCTGATCGACGGGCCCATGCTGGCCAAACAAAGCGGCGAACTCGGGCTGCGCCTGGTGCAGCTAGAAACTGAAGCCTATGAGATCGCAGGCCAGCCCTTCAACCTGGGCAGCCCCAAACAATTGGGCGAAATTTTCTTTGACAAGCTGGGCATGCCTGTTGTCAAGAAAACACCCAGCGGCGCGCGCAGCACCGACGAAGAGGTGCTGGAAAAACTGGCCGAAGACTACCCGCTGCCGGCCAAGCTGCTGGAGCACCGCAGCCTGTCAAAACTCAAGGGCACCTACACCGACAAACTGGCTCAGTTGGCCTTACCCAGAACAGGCCGCGTGCACACCCACTATGCGCAAGCAGTCGCCGTCACAGGCCGCCTCAGCAGCAACGACCCCAATCTGCAAAACATCCCGGTCAAAACCGCAGAAGGCCGCCGCGTGCGCGAAGCCTTCGTGGCGCCCGCCGGCAGCGTGATAGCCAGTGCCGACTACTCACAAATCGAGCTGCGCATCATGGCGCACATCAGTGAGGACGCCGCGCTGCTCAAAGCCTTTACCGATGGCATTGACGTCCACCGCGCGACGGCCGCTGAGGTGTTTGGCGTGGCGGTCGATGAGGTCAGCAGTGAGCAGCGCCGCTATGCCAAGGTGATCAATTTCGGGCTGATTTACGGCATGAGCAGCTTTGGCCTGGCCAAAAATCTGGGCATTGAAACCAAAGCCGCCGCCGCATACATCGAGACCTATTTTCAGCGCTACCCGGGCGTTAAAAACTACATGGATGAGACCCGCCTGTCCGCCAAAAGAAAAGGCTATGTTGAAACCGTTTTTGGCCGCCGTCTGTACTTGCCTGAAATCAACTCCCCCAACGGCCCACGCCAGAAAGGCGCTGAGCGCGCCGCCATCAACGCCCCCATGCAGGGCACAGCCGCTGACCTCATCAAGCTCAGCATGAACAAGGTGCTGGACGTGCTGGACAGCGAAAACCGAAAAACCAAAATCATCATGCAGGTGCACGATGAGCTGGTGTTTGAAGTGCCTGCCGATGAGGTGGAATGGCTGAGGGTGGAGATTCCGCGTTTGATGGCGGGTGTCGCTGCGTTAAAAGTCCCCCTGCTGGCCGAGATTGGGGTCGGGCAGAACTGGGAAAAGGCGCACTGAAGCGCTGCCCAACAACAGCAAGATCTTTTAAACGCGACGGCGTCAAAAGACCTGGCCCGCCGCGGTGTTTGTGCTTCGGGACATGCCGCCCAACGAAAGCTGTTACATTGCGATGGCACACGGTTAGTCTGGACGTTGATCACTGAAACCACTGCGAGCCCTGGCGCCTTGAACGCCGGGATCTGTCCATAGGTCGTTTCAACCAGGTGATTGCGTCATGCAAAAAATAAAGTCTTTCGTGATGGGGCTTGGCCTCGTCGTTTTGTTGGCATCGGTGCTGCTTCAGCCCGCGTTTGCTTCCACCGACAAATCCCTTAACCAAAACGATTTTGTTGGAATATCCTTTTGGATCATTTCGATGGCGCTGGTGGCGTCTACCGTTTTCTTTTTTCTCGAGCGCGACCGGGTTGCCGCCAAGTGGAAAACCTCGCTCACCGTGTCTGGCTTGGTGACGCTTGTCGCCGCAGTGCATTACTTTTACATGCGAGACGTCTGGGTCGCTACTGGCTCGACGCCTACCGTGTTTCGCTACATTGACTGGCTGATCACCGTGCCGCTGTTGATGATTGAGTTTTACCTGATTTTGTCCGCCATCACCAAGGTGCCAGGCGGCGTGTTCTGGCGCCTGATGATCGGTACCCTGGTCATGCTGGTCGGCGGTTATTTGGGTGAGGCGGGTTACCTGGCGGTGTTGCCAGCGTTCATCATTGGCATGGCCGGCTGGGCGTACATCCTGTGGGAAATTTTCTTCGGTCAAGCCGGCAAGATCAACGCTCAAAGTGCGCCGCCGGCCGTCAAGTCGGCTTTCAACACCATGCGCTTGATCGTGACAGTGGGTTGGGCTATTTACCCAATCGGTTACTTCTTTGGCTATTTGACAGGCAGCAGCCCGGAAGCCAGTGCGAACGCATTGAACATCATTTACAACGCAGCGGATGTCTTGAACAAAATTGCTTTCGGCCTGATCATTTGGTCAGTCGCTGTGAGCGAATCTGAAAACGCCATAGCCAAAAAGTAAGCGGATTGCAGTCAGTCATTGCTTAGCCGTTCGTCATGTCATGAATGTCTTCTTGAACTTGTCACAAGGCACTCTTCATGACAACGGCCGCTGATGTTGACCTGATCATTTTGGGCGGTGGTTGCGCTGGGCTCAGCCTGGCCACCGAGTTGGCCCATCTCGGCGGCACGAGTCCACATGCTGTGGTGCTTGAGAGTCGGCAGACGTACAGCCATGACAGAACCTGGTGTTACTTCAAAGATGCTGAAGCGGCCGCCCGGACCGACGCTCAGCACGCCTGGCCTGCGATGCGGGTTGCCAGCGGAGCTGGCTCCATCGCTTTCGATTGCGGGGCAGCCCCTTACGAAATGGTCAATGCGGGGCAGTTTTACAAAAACGCCCAGTTGACCATTGGCCAGTCAGAACAGGTTGAACTGAAGATGGGTGTGGTGGTGACCAAACCGCCAGAAAAGCAGGGCGATGTGTGGAGAATCGACACCGATCTTGGCACCCTGTATTCACGTTATGTGGTGGACACCCGTCCTGCACAGTTGCCACATCGCGACGGCGCCAAGTTATGGCAATCGTTTTACGGCGAGGAAATTGAATGTGACGTTGGCATTTTCGACGTGGCCTGTGGAGATTTGATGGATTTCGCTGCGGCCGATGCGTGCGGTGCCTGGCATGCGCTGCCTGAGGCGGTTTGCTTTGTCTACATTTTGCCGACCACAGCCAAAAGAGCGTTGATCGAGTTCACTGTGTTCGGCCCAGACCCGCTTCCTCCAGAAAGCTTGCAAGCGCTGCATGCACATGCAGTCGCACGTCGTCTTGGCGGTGCCGCTTTTTCGGTAGTGCGCAGTGAGCATGGCGTGCTGCCCATGGGCGCCACGCCGCTGGCTTCCGTGCGCGATGCTTCTTATGTTCTTGCGGGCCTCACAGCTGGCGGTGCCAGGCCAAGCTCTGGTTATGCATTTGCGCGTATTCAGCGCTGGGCATCCTCCTGTGCCTTTTCGTTGGCTACCGGAAACGGGCCACTGGGACATGCGCCAGACCGCCTGATTCAGCGCGTCATGGACGCCTTATTTTTAAAGCTGGTGCGTGCACGACCGGATCTTGCGCCTGACTTGTTTGTCGCCTTGTTTGCCGGTACTGACGCGCAGAGCGTGATCCGTTTCTTAAGTGATCGCGCCACGCTGCGGGACTATGCGCGCGTCGTCGCTTCCTTGCTGCCTGGCCCGCTGTTTCGGGCGATGCTCAGGCGCAACAGGCCAAAGCACGGCGACTTGCCGTTGCTCGAGGCACAGTGAACAGTTTGAAGCGACAAGGCCTGACGTTCAGCGCGCTGGCTTTGGCGCTGGTCTCGGCGAGCTTGCTGTTGCCCCGGCTTGATCCTGCATCAGAACTGTTTTTCTTCGCCGCGCTGGTGCTGGTGTTGGGGGTGCCTCACGGCGCGCTGGACCCGATTTTTGCGCGTCGCTTGTTTGCCGTGCGAGGCCCGGCGGCATGGACCGTTTTTGTGGGCGCTTACGTGGCTCTGGCGCTGCTTGTGATCGTGTTTTGGCTGCTCGCGCCGGCTGCGTTTTTGATTCTTTTTTTAGTGGCATCGACGCTGCACTTTTCAGGTGACCCTGCTGCTGGCACGCCTTGGGTGACGCGACTGTTGTACGGCGGTGCGGTGATTGTGCTGCCCGTGTTGAACCATACGCCTGAGATGACGCGGCTTTTTGGCTTTCTGGTTGACGCAAACGTTGCGGATCGTTTTGTCAGCACCTTGCGGTTTTTAGCCTGGCCCTGGCTGGCGGGTATTTTCTGGTCGGCGCTGGTGATGTGCCGGCGCGACTGGGTGACTGCCGTGGAGCTGGTGTCGGCCAGCTTGCTGGCCCTGGTGGCCCCGCCGCTGCTGAGTTTCACGGTGTTTTTTTGCGTCATGCACAGCGCCCGGCATGCCCTGCGAACCCAGCGCTACGCGAGCTTGCCGTGGCGGCAATTGCTGCTCACCAGCCTTGCACCGACAGCGGCAGTGGTGGCCGCTGCGCTGGTGACCTGGTCTTTCGTCAAGGATGCGCCGCTGGACATGCGCCTGGTGCAGTTTGTGGTGATTGGCCTGGCGGCACTGACAGCACCGCACATGCTGCTGGTTGAGCGCATACGATTTTCTGGCTGGAGCAACGAGTAAAGTCTGTGGGGTCTGAATAAAAACCTGGAGACACCTGTGAGCACCCCCAACAAACCTGTCAACCTGACCAAACGCGGCCTGCTGCAATCTGGCGCCCTGATGACCGCCGGCGCCGTGATGGGTTGCGCCACGCCCGGCACAGCCGCCCAAGCTCCGGCCACGCCTTTCAGCGTACTGTCTACCTATGTGCCCATCGCAGGCAGTGCCGAGATGTTCCCGGTGCGCCGCATCTATTGCATTGGCCGCAACTATGCTGCGCACGCCATTGAAATGGGTTCGGATCCGACGCGTGAACCGCCGTTCTTCTTTCAAAAACCCACCGATGCGATTCAGCTTGTGCCGCCCGGCAAGGTGGTGGACCACGCCTACCCCAGCTTGACCAAAAACTACCACTACGAGGTGGAACTGGTCGCGGCCCTGCACAAGGGTGGGCGCAACATTCCGATGGATAAGGCGCTCGAGCTGGTTTACGGCTATGCACTGGGCCTGGACATGACACGGCGCGACTTGCAGCGCGGCATGGGTGACCAGAAAAAGCCATGGGAAATTGGTAAAAGCTTTGACCAGTCGGCGCCGATGGGCCCGATTCACAAGGTCGCCCAAACCGGCCACTACACCCAGGGCAGCATCTGGCTCAAGGTCAATGGGCAGGTCAAACAGCAGGCCACACTGAACCACATGATCTGGTCGGTGGCCGAGCAGATCTCCAAGCTTTCCGAAGCATTTGAACTGTTTCCTGGTGATATTATTTACTCGGGCACGCCTGAAAATGTCGGCCCGGTGGTCAAGGGCGACGTGATTGAATGCCATATTGATGGGTTGCCCGGGCTCAGCATCAAGATCGTTTGAATGCCCTGGGCCCGAACTTATGGGGCTCAATGGACTCCATCACCCAGCCCCTTTTTTGTAAGCTGACTTTTTAAATCAACCCTCAGGAAATCTTCATGCTGAACCAAGACCAGAAAACTGAATTTGACGCCCTGCTGCCCGGCCAAAGCAACGAGGCAGGTGCAACGCGCCGCACCGCTTTAAAAGCCGCATTGGGTGTGGGCTACGCCGCCACCGCCATGCCCATCATGGCGCAAACGGCGATCAAAACACCGTCTGAAGGCCTGAAAACCGGTGAAACCATGTATGACGTCAATGGTTTCAAAGTGCCTGCTTTTTACGCCGCACCGGCTGGCAAAACCAACTTGCCCGTGATTTTGGTGATCCAGGAAATTTTTGGCGTGCATGAATATATTGCCGACACCGCCCGCCGCTTTGCCCAGGCCGGCTACCTGGCCATTGCGCCCGAGCTGTATGCCCGCCAGGGCGACCCAACCAAGTATGGCGAGATCGCCAAACTGATGGCGGAGGTGGTGTCCAAAGTGCCTGATGACCAGGTGATGGCTGACCTGGACGGTGCTGTCAAATGGGCCGGTGCCAACGGTGGCGACCTGAAAAAGGTCGGTATCACCGGCTTTTGCTGGGGTGGCCGCATCACCTGGCTGTATTCGCAGCAAAGCAGCAACGTCAAGGCCGGTGTGGCCTGGTACGGCCGCCTGGTGGGTGCGCCATCGGCACTGCTGCCTAAAAATCCGATCGACCTGGCGGCCAGTATCAAGGCGCCCGTACTGGGCCTGTACGGCGGGCAAGACGGCGGCATTCCCGTGGCCACGGTGGACCAGCTGAAGGCTGCGCTGGCCGATGCGGGCGGTAAAGGTAACGCCGCTGCCAAAGCGTCCGAGTTTGTGATTTACCCCGATGCGCCACACGCTTTTCATGCGGACTACCGTCCCAGCTACCGCAAGGAAGCAGCCGAAGACGGCTTCAAGCGGGCGTTGGCCTGGTTCAAGACGAATGGCGTGGCTTAAATCAAAGTCCTAGGCGTGGCTTAAAATCCAGCCTCACACCCAAAAAGCCGCCCACGGCAACGTGCGGCGGCTTTTTCAATGCTGTCCACCTGTTTTTGTCTCTTTTTTACCCATACTATAGGGCTCTGGCCCAATAGATACACGTGCGAGCAGCTATGACTTTGATAGCGATTATTCTGGGGACCCTGACCGCTGGCATCGGCAGTGTCTGGCTGGCGGCGGCACTCAGCTTTGGTGTGTTGGCCAAATACACCCAGCACATGCTCAGCCTGGCTGCGGGCGCACTGCTGGCCACCGCCTTCATGCATCTGCTGCCCGAAGCGTTTGAAAGCCAGGCCGGCGCGCAAGAGCTGTTTGCCGCGTTGCTGGTCGGGCTGGTGTTTTTCTTTTTGCTCGACAAGGCCGAGCTGTGGCACCACGGGCATGAGCACGGCGCAGGTAATGAGCATGTCGGGGGTCATGCGCATGGTCACGATCATTCGCATGAACATCATCACGGTCATGGCAAAGAAACAAAATCTGGGGGCTGGGCCGTGCTGGCGGGCGACAGCGTGCATTGCTTTGGCGACGGCATTTTGATCGCGTCGGCGTTCATGGCCGATATGCGGCTGGGCATTGTGGCCTCGCTGGCCGTGCTGGCCCACGAAGTACCGCACCACATGGGTGATCTGGTGGTGCTGCGCCAGTCGTCCAACAACAACCAGCGTGCCGCCATCGTCAAGGTGTCTCTGGCCGGTGCCGTGACCGCACTGGGCGGCGTGCTGGGCTATGTGCTGGTCGAGCAGCTGTTTGACTTCCTGCCGTTCTTTTTAACCCTGGCGTCCAGCAGTTTTATTTATGTGGCACTGGCCGATCTGATTCCGCAACTGCAAAAGCGCGTCAGCCCGCGTGAGACCGCCGCTCAGATCTCCTGGCTGCTGGCCGGTATTGGGCTGGTGATGCTGATCAGCGGGCTGGCGCACGCGCACTGAACCATCGTTGTCAGTAAGCGCCCTGGCTACTTGCGCCACTCGCACCGCGCGTGCGCAGTGCTTCGTACAGCTGCCCCGGCCCCATCAACACGTCTTTGAGCCCGCTTCGCACCCGGGGTGAATCCAGCGCCTGGCGGCTCATGGTGTTGTGAGCCGCTAGTGCGTCCATGATGGCGCTCAGCATTTCAGTGGCCAGGTCTGGCGAGTTTGAAAACTGCTCTTTGGTGTTGTTGCTGGCCTGCTGCGCCAACACTTCAGATTCGAGCAACTTGCCTTTGATGACGTTGTTCACATCGTCCTTGACTGCGCTCTCAGTCGTCGTGTCTTTTTATCCCGACTCTGGGGGGCGTCGTGATGAGCACGCCTTCTTCATAAAGCCAGCCGTTTGCGCCCAAGTGCGCGCAAACACCGTTTTCAAAGTTGATTTCTTTGTGCAGGCTCATGGCAACCTTACCTTGACAGTGAAAGGGTTAGAAACCCGGCAGGGCTGACTATTTGAATGCCATGCCAGCTCCCCAAAGTTAGCAAGTCATCATCACTTGATACCAAAACAGCCGCACGGCAGGCCATTGCTAGCGCCAGAAACTTGCAGTCTTTTGGGTCGCGGCAGGCATCTATGGCCATCTGCTCGCTTTGCGTATCTGGTGTTAAAAGCGTCGTCTCTTGCTGGTATCTGGCAAAAAACGTCATTCTCTCGGCGGGGCTGGCATACGCGTCAAACTTGGGTCTGCTCAGTACGCCTTCCAGTTCCGCAAGGGTTTCTTGCGACACATACAAGCTGTGGTTACCAAGTGCAGATGTAAAGGCCCGGCGCGGGACGGACCCAGGCCGCAGCACCGCGCTGACCAAGGTGCTGGTGTCAAAAACTGCGCGATTGAGCAGACTCAAGCCTCGTCCCCGGCCGCGCCTTTAAACCCGGCTTCGAACCCAGTTTTGAGCCCAATCATCGAAGTTCTTTAACCATTTTCACCACGTCAGCGTCGGTCAGCTGCCGGGCAGCCGTGCGCATGTCGCTGCTTTTTGCCGCTTCTGCCTGTGCAAAGAACGCTTCAAACCACTCAACTGCCTGCGTACGCTTGGCTTTGATGTCCTGCAAGTCCGCCATGTCTTGCGGCGACACAATAAATGCCGCCGTGCGGCCATGCCGGGTGATGGTCACTGGCTCACGCTGAACCGTGTCGAGCAACTGCCCAAAGCGGTTTTGCGCCTCCATGGATGAAACTGTCAGCATGTGTTGCTCCTTATAAAAACTAGCCAACCTGTACAGTATAGCTAGATATGACGATTCATGGTGCGACATCCATCAAACGGGTCAAAAGCTGTCGAAAACGTGTTTTCAGGCCATTTTTAGGTGCCAAATCAATATTCAGACCAATGGATATATGCGCGAGCAGCTATCAAAAGTATAGTAAATAGAGTCGTCTAACTCCGAAGCTCCAATTCAGGGTGATAGCCTCTAGAAAATGTCTTGAACGCATGAAGTGGAGAACGAAGTGCGGCAAGGACGATTGGCCGCAGCCAATGACGGCCAATGGCGACCAAATATTAAAGCCTCTATCAGTTCCAACGATTGCGGTTATTCCGGTCGTTGCGCCAGACTTCACCATGTAAATATCGCCCATTTGCGGACGATATTTTTGCGAATACTTAACAGGGTCAAGTTCGCTGATGTAGCCACGAATTTTGTTGAAATCAATCGAACCGGAAGACACTGCTTGCGCTGAAACAAATGAGATGCCTTCGTCGGGGAAGTCGGGCGTTTCGTGCGGTCCGTCAGTCACAGGTGTTGAAACGATGTGTTTGACAGCACTAACCTCCCAATGCCCCAGTACCTCCCCCAGCCATTCCACGCCGCTGTCTTTTTACGCCGGGTAGCGGGCAAAGCTCATGGTTGTACGGGCTGAAATGTAGCCAGCCTCATGTCATGGGCTGCGGCTTGCAGGCGTTTATCCAGCGTCCACAAACGGGCAGCCGGGCTCAAGCGGCTGGATGCCAGCAAGTGAGCATCGACATAGCCAATGCCCATGCCGTGCAGGGCGTGGGTGGCGATAAAAGCCAACACCTCATCGCTGGTGGCGACGGCTGCCATGGGCAGGTTTTGCATCGCGTCCAACACCTTGGCGCGCTGCTGCAAGCTGCCCAAGGCCATTTCGCCCAGTACAAATGGGTGCGCCAGTACCTGGCCTTTCCCCAGTTGTTCTGCCAACTGCGCATTGCCGCGTTGCAGGTGGTCTACCCACACCGAGGTGTCCACCAAAATCATGCAGGCCTGCGGCGGGGTGCGGCTTCTAGCTCAGGCTCGGTACCGCCCAGCAGCGCCAGGCGGCGGGCGCTTTCACGCTCAATCAGTGCCTTGAGCGCTTCGCGTATGAGGGCTGATTTTTCTTTCAAGCCCGTCATCAACTGGGCCTGGTTGAGCAAGTTGTCGTCAAGGGCAAGGGTGGTGCGCATGTTTTAGGCTTTGGGTTGTGGTGTTTTGAGGCGAAATATAAGCTGAATAGGCACTTATTTTAGCATCTATTGATGCTATTTTTCGTGCTTTGTATTCGCATGCATCGCTACCGTTGGTTCGTGTGACGCTAACCCTGCGCCATCGGTCGGCTAGGGTCGCTGCACCAGTCGCTCCAGCTGCCGGCATACAGGCCCACCTGTGATGCGTCGGCCAGCCCGGCAATTTGCATGGCGATGATGTTGGGCACAGCGCTCACGCCGCTGCCGCAGTGGTGCACCACGGTGGCCGGTTCACGGCCTGCCAGCAAGGCTTCGAATTCAGCTTTCAGCTCGGCAGCGGGCTTGAACTTGCCCTCGGCAGTCATGTTTTGATTGAAGGGGCGGTTGAGCGCGCCGGGGATGTGGCCTGCCACCGGGTCCAGCGGCTCTACCTCGCCGCGAAAGCGGGGTGCGCCGCGCGCGTCGATCAATGTCTGAATTGGGCGGCCCAGGTTGTCTGCGACGGTTTGCGTCGCCACCAGCGCTGTTAAAGGCTCGCCCAAAACATAGTTGGACGGGGTATTTGTGGGCTCGGCACCGCTGGTGACCGCGCCGCCCGCTGCCTGCCAGGCCTGCAAGCCGCCGTTCAGCACGGCCACGTTCTTATGGCCTGCCCATTTCAGCATCCACCACAGGCGCCCACAGTAGTTGGCACCATTGCGGTCGTACACCACGGCTTGCATGTCATGTTGCAGGCCGACACTGGACAGCCAGGCGGCGAACGTTTCGCGGCTGGGCAGAGGGTGGCGGCCGCCCGAGACGCCGGCACCGGTCTTGTCGCTCAGCGCCTTGTCCAGGTCGGCGTAGCCAGAACCCGGAATGTGTGACTCCAGGTACTTGTTGTGCCCGGCGGCGGGGTCCGTCAGCTCAAATGTGCAGTCAAAAATCATCAACGGCGCTTGGCTGGCACCAAGTGCCAGCAGTTGTTCGGCAGATATCAGCAGGTCATAGTTCATTCACGTCTCCATTCATGTCAGTGTTTGTCAATGCTCTTCAGCGGGCGCATCTGGCGCGGCCCTGGACCGCAACACGGTGGCGACAATCGCACTCAAAATAATCAGCCCCATGCCCGTCCAGCCCAACAGCGGTATCTGGTCACCAAACAAGGCCAAACCATACAGGGCTGAAAAGATGATGCCTGAATATTGCAAATTGGCCATCATCAGCGTGCCGCCATGGTTGCTCGACATCGAATACGCCTTGGTCATGCACAACTGGCCCAGGCTGGCCAGCACGCCGATGGGCAGCAGCCACAGGGCGTGATGCCAGTCCCACGGGGACAGGCCCAACATGACCATGCCCAACGCGCCAGCGATGGTGCTGCCCACCGCAAAGTAAAACACGGTACGGGCTTCAGGCTCGCCCACGCGGGCCAGCACCATCACCTGCATGTAGGCAAACGCAGCGCCCAGGCCCGACAGCAGGCCAATCAGCCCGGCAAAGGCCTGGTTTTGAGCAATCGTGGGGCGCAGCAGCATGACCACGCCTGCAAAGCTGGCCAGGATGGCGGCCACCAGCGGCCCTTGGGACTCGATGCGTTCTCCAGCCTTGGCAAACATCAATGTGCCGCCAACCAGGAACGCGGCAATCCAGACGCTGCTCATGTAGTTCAGCGTCATGGCGGTGGCAAGCGGCAACTGCGCAATGGCGTAAAACCACGACGCCAGCGCCACCACACCCACCACACTGCGCCAGATGTGCATGGGCAACACGGTAGTGGTCAGCGCGGTGCCGCGCGCCCTGGCAAAGCCCCACATGAACAGCACGCCAATCACGCCCCGGTAAAACACCAGTTCGGCGTTGTTGAAGTAAACCGCCGCAAACTTGACGCACACCGCCATGGTGGAGAACACAAA